>OIZI01000674.1_pt1 | contig 16454 bp, 16 predicted proteins | sample 1588441 | NCBI WGS metagenome assembly OIZI01 (sample SAMN03283284) | human gut metagenome | biome: human-associated habitat; material: feces | host: Homo sapiens | place: Peru | collected 2012 | reverse complement strand
AGGAAATCGCAAGATTTTGGTCATGTGATTCTCCTTGCTTTTTTTGTATTCTGTAGGAGGTCGAAGGGAGGCGAGATGTATGGTATACACAGATTTTGTTTTAAGAATATCCTTATCCGTGTTACTTGGATTCTTTATCGGACTGGAAAGGCAGTTAACCGGGCATCCGGCCGGAATACGGATCAATGTACTGATCTGTATGGGAACCAGTTTCTTTACTTTATTTCCAATGATTTATGGCTCCGATCAGGTATTTCGTGTGGGAAGCAGCATTATATCCGGTGTGGGATTTCTGTGCAGTGGTGTGATCTTTAAAGATAGTGGTACGGTTAGAGGAATGAATACCGCGGCCACACTTTGGTGTACAGCAGCTATCGGTATTCTTGCAAGCACAGGAATGTTTACAATGGCAGTTTCCGCTGCAGGTATTTTAATCGGCTCGAATCTGATCCTGCGTCCGCTTGCAAGAAAGCTGAATCCGATTGCTGTCGGAGATGAATCTGAAAAAGAATACTGCATCACAGTACTTTGTCAGGAAGATGCAGAACAGGAAATACGACTTTTACTGATCAGCAGCAATTCCAGTAAGACATTGTATCTGAATCATCTGGAAAGTGGAGATGTTGTGGGGGATAAAGTCGAGATCATAGCGAAGTATTGTTCTGCAGGAAAATCGAAAAGCAATGTTCTGGAAGGTATTGTCGGTCAGGCATTGGAACTTCCGGAAGTAATCAGTGCAGGTTGGGAGGTGTTGTAGTTGAAAAAAATCAAAAGTGAAAGATGGATAATTTTTTTCATTCTTTATATTTTATTCACTGCAGCATGCAGTTGTGTGAGTCTTATATTTCCGGCTCACCAAATTTTGGTGATACAGGTCTGGTATCAAATATCTGTGGTTGTTTGGATTTTTTTAGCAGTTACGATGGTGAAATTGCTTATCAGGCTTCAGAAAATAAATAAGCTCATAACGAGAGGAATCAATGAAAGGAGAAGAAAACCATGAATGTAACCTGTATCTTTTTTGGTGTCATTTTCACGATTGCCGGTTTTATGTTTGCATGTGGAAAAGGCCATATTCATTTATCTTCATGGAAAAACATGACGCAGGAAGAGAAAGAAAAGATTAAAATTGTGCCGCTTTGCCGTAATATCGGTGAAGTCATTGCATTAAACGGTCTGATTTTTCTGCTGAAAGGTCTATGGCCAGGCTTTGAAAATCACTGGTTTGTGACTGCTATGATCGCATGGTTTATTGTGGCGGGATTTGATCTTTGGTATATCGAGAAAAGTGATCGATATTATAAATAATCGTAAAACAAGGAGGTAAAGACCAATGAATAAGAAAGAAAATCGTATGGCTGTTCGTCAGGCAGCACAGCAGGCTGTGATCCGTGACGAGCAGAACCATCGCATCGAACATGCGGCCACCAATCCGATTAAGGAGGTTTTGAAGAGTCTGCACACAACACTTCGTGGACTGGATGCTGAAAATGTAGCGGTAAGCCGGACAAAATATGGATCAAATAAAGTAACGCATGAGAAGAAACAATCCCTTGTGAAACGTCTGGCAGGAGCATTTATTAATCCATTTACAGCGATCCTTTTCTGTCTGGCAGTTGTTTCTACTATGACAGATATGGTTTTTCCATATTTTTCTCTGTTAGGAAGTTCACCGGAAGATTTTGATCCATTAACAGTGGTGATCATTCTGACCATGGTTATGATCTCCGGTACGCTTCGTTTTGTACAGGAATCCAGAAGTGGAAATGCAGCAGAAAAACTGTTATCCATGATCACAACTACTTGTACCGTTACAAGAAGAGAACAGGAAAAAGTTGAGATTCCTATGGACGATCTGGTGGTAGGAGATATCGTACATCTTTCAGCAGGAGACATGATCCCAGCAGATGTCCGTATTCTGGATGCCAAAGACTTATTTATCAGTCAGGCAAGCTTAACAGGTGAAAGTGAACCGGTAGAAAAGACACCGAAGGTATGTGCACAGAAAGAAAGCATCACCGATTACAGCAATATTGCTTTTATGGGAAGCAATGTAATTTCTGGAAGTGCAACGGCAGTGGTTATCTGCACGGGAGACCGCACTTTATTTGGTTCCATGGCATCTGCAATTGCAGGTGAAGCAGTGGAGACAAGCTTTACCAAAGGCGTGAATGCAGTGTCATGGGTTCTGATCCGGTTTATGCTGGTCATGGTTCCGCTGGTATTTTTTATCAATGGTATCACAAAGGGAGACTGGCTGGATGCCTTTCTGTTCGGTATTTCCGTGGCTGTCGGACTGACTCCGGAGATGCTGCCGATGATCGTAACAACCTGCCTTGCAAAAGGTGCCGTTTCCATGAGCAAAAAGCAGACGATTGTTAAGAATCTGAATTCCATCCAGAATTTCGGTGCCATTGATATTCTTTGTACAGATAAAACAGGAACATTGACACAGGATAAGGTTGTGCTGGAATATCACCTGAATGTGAATGGAGAAGATGATACAAGAGTACTGCGCCATGCATATTTAAACAGCTACTTCCAGACAGGTTATAAGAACCTGATGGATCTGGCGATCATTCACAGAACAGAGGAAGAAGAGGCGGCAGATCCAAAGCTCCTCGATCTGTCAGAAAACTATGTGAAGGTAGATGAGATCCCATTTGATTTTACACGTCGTCGTCTGACTACGGTAGTACAGGATAAGAAGGGAAAGACACAGATGGTGACAAAAGGAGCTGTAGAAGAAATGCTATCCATCTGTTCTTTTGCGGAGTGTGATGGCACTGTGAAGCCACTTACTGAAGAAGTTCGCATGCGTATTCTGAAAACGGTAGACGAGCTGAACGACAAAGGATTCCGTGTGCTTGCCATAGCACAAAAAAGCAATCCTTCTCCAGTGGGTGCATTTGGTATAAAAGATGAGTGTGAGATGGTACTAATCGGATATCTGGCATTCCTTGATCCACCAAAGGAGTCTACTGCAGATGCAATCCGGGCATTGAAAGCACACGGCGTAACGACAAAGATTTTGACAGGTGATAATGATAAGGTGACACGTACAATCTGCAAACAGGTAGGACTTGAAGTACGCAACATGCTTCTGGGCTCTGATCTGGATCATATGACAGATGACCAGCTTGCAAAAGCAGTAGAGACAACAGAGGTATTTGCAAAGCTTACACCGGATCAGAAAGCTCGCGTGGTTTCTGTTCTCAGGGAAAACGGTCATACCGTAGGATTTATGGGTGATGGAATCAATGATGCTGCGGCTATGAAGGCTGCCGATATCGGAATCTCTGTAGATACTGCGGTAGATGTGGCAAAAGAATCCGCAGATATCATTTTGCTGGAAAAAGATCTGATGGTTCTGGAAGAGGGAATCATAGAAGGACGCAAAACTTATGCCAATATGATCAAATATATCAAGATGACAGCTTCCTCTAACTTCGGAAATATGTTTTCTGTACTAGCTGCTTCTGCACTTTTACCTTTCCTTCCAATGATGAGTGTACATCTGATTTTCCTGAATCTGATCTATGATCTGTCCTGTACAGCGATTCCTTGGGACAATGTAGATGAGGAATTTATTGCAATACCACGTAAATGGGATGCATCCAGTGTGGGTAGCTTTATGATCTGGATTGGACCTACAAGTTCGATTTTTGATTTTACAACTTATATTTTCATGTACTTTGTATTCTGTCCGTTATTTGTGTCAAAGGGCATCCTGTTCAATGATTTGGCAGCCCATTACAGCGGTGCAGAGCTTGCTGCTATGCAGGCACGTTATATCGGAATGTTCCAGGCTGGATGGTTTGTAGAATCTATGTGGAGCCAGACATTAGTCATTCACATGATTCGCACACCAAAGCTTCCGTTTATCCAGAGCCGTGCATCAGCACCGGTAACATTGCTTACCATGACAGGTATTGCAGTTCTGACTGTGATTCCGTTCACACCATTTGGAACTGCACTTGGTCTGGTAGCATTACCGGCATCATACTTTGCATATCTGATCCCATGTATTCTGCTGTATATGATGCTGGCAACAAGCTTGAAAAAAGCATATGTCCGCTATTATGGCGAACTGCTCTAGGAGGTGGAAAGAATGAATTGGAAAGAATTATGGATGACACTTTTTGGAACCTGTGAATGGCTCGGACTCAATATGGGATTCTGGGTATCTATGGCTGCTGTGCTGTTGATCGTAATACTTATGAATGTGGTATTCTGGGGAATAAAGCCAAAGAATAAAAAATAGTATATAGAGATTGATGAAACGGATTTATTAGATTCGTATCAATTTATAATGTTTATAGAAAAAGATATTTGAGATTTTATAGAAATTTTAAAGCCAGGAGATGATATTGAGGTAGGTTTAAAGGATGAAAGGGAACTGTTTTATAGAAAGTAAGTTCCACAAACGATCGGATATGAACATGAAATGTATATGGCAACAAATCAAAATGAGATATTTCTTTATTATCCATATTTATCAGATATGACAGGTGGTTATGATATGCTAGAAGAGTAAGCAGATAAGGGAAATTTGTAATATTGCAGATTGGAATAGAGGGATGAACAGGGAATCTCTGATTCCCCAGTTCAATCCTCTACATGAAATACATCTTCCACCAGCATATTAAAGTACTTTGATATCCGTAGCATAAATTCGGCAGATGGAGTACTGTCCCCACGCTCTATTCTGCCGACAGTTTTGGTGCTGTATCCGATAGCGGCGGCAAGGTCATCCTGGTAAATGCCACGCTGTTCCCGGATTTCTCTGATATTATTGGTAACCGCCATAAAAATCCCTTCTTTCAGTTCTATAGATAGTTTCTTATTGTCATTATGCAAAATAATGTGTCCGATAAAAAGGACTTGCAATTTTATCGGCAATGTCCGGTAATAGCAGAAGCATCAGATTTTCCAAGAACTTTTCCAAATATGTCTAAGCGGTCGTTTTCTCTAACCTTGATAGGTGCATACTTTTCGTTAAGCGAGATAAGGAAAATTCCGTCTTTATCGTTTTGTAATTTCTTAATATAGGCTTCTCCGTTTAGAGCGAAGATGCCGATTTCTCCATTGGCAACAGATTCCTGTTGTAATACCCATGCAATCTGACCATCATGGAATTCAGGTTCCATACTGTCACCACTAATACGGACACCAAAAGTAGTATCTTCCGGTAGGATAGATTCATCTATGCGTACAGTCTCTTTCGGTCCGTCTACAAGGAAGTTACCGGTTCCGGCTGATACTGCATTTTCAAAAATATCAATGCTTCGGAATGGAATTATCTTAGCAGTCTGCTTTTCATACATTCCGGATGCATGGAGCAAATTGATATAATCCATAGCTTTTTCCCTGCCCTCATCAGTAAGTGATGAAAAAGGATCAGCAGGATTTACTCCAAAATATGCTTCATACATGTTAGTAATACCAAGGATTCTACACACTTTGTAAAATATGGTAACGCTTGGTTCAGCAAGATTTCTCTCCCAGTTGGATATGGCTTTATAGGAAATGGTAATGCCTTCCTTTGCCAGTTCATCAGCGAGATCCTGCTGGAGCAAGCCTTTCTTTTTTCTATATGATGAAATGATTTCTCCGATTGAGTACATACATACGCCTCTTTTCTTTCATTTTGTTGATTTCAAATGTTTCTTTTCACTCCATAGTATATAGCAATAGTAGCAATTATTCAAGTTAAAAATCCAATATAATGAGAAAAAAGGACACATGTGTCCGTTGACAGTCGATTATTCTTGGGGTTATACTATGCCCTGTAAGAAACATTACTCATATACTTGGACTAAAGGTTATGGTAGTGACAGATTAAATGCAGGAGGTGATGAAGATGGGAGACAGGGTAATACTTCATTCAGATATAAACTGTTGCTATGCCTCGATTGAGCATCTGCATCATCCGGAGCTTGCAGGAAAGCCATTGGCAGTAGGCGGTGCTCCGGAGGCAAGACATGGGATTGTCTTAACAGCTGACTATATTGCCAAGAAGTACGGTGTGAAAACAGGAATGGCTCTCTGGCAGGCAAAGCAGGTCTGTCCGGACATAACATTTGTATCACCAAGAATGGACTTATATCTTCGATTTTCAAGGATGGCTCATGAGATATATGCAGAATATACGGACAGACAGAAGCCATATGGAATAGATGAGTGCTGGCTTGATGTGACAGGGAGCAGCTCCCTTAAAGGAGATGGATTGCTCATTGCACAGGAAATCAGCAGGAGAATGAAGTCAGAGCTTGGCATCACAGTGAGTGTTGGTGTTTCTTTCAATAAGATATTTGCAAAGCTTGGTTCAGACTATAAGAAGCCTGATGCAATCACAACTATGTATAAGAGTGAGTTTAAGCAGAAGGCTTGGTCACTTCCGGTGGGAGATCTTCTATATGTTGGAAAAAGTACGAACAGAAAGCTTGCATTATTTGGTATTAAAACCATAGGTGATCTTGCAAGAGCAGATGAAGATGTGCTTAACAGTCGCCTTGGAAAGATGGGCAGTATCTTATGGTCGTTTGCTAATGGCTATGATGATTCACCTGTCAAGCTGGAGAATACCCACGCTCCAATCAAATCGGTGGGAAACAGCACAACGACACCAAAGGATTTAGTATGCGATGAGGATGTAAAGATTGTTCTTTATATTCTGGCTGAGAGTGTTGCAGCAAGACTTCGTGAGAATGGATTCCGGTGCAGAGTGGTTGAGATAAGTGTCAGGGATAATGAGTTATTCTCTTTTACCCGTCAGAAAAAGATTGACCACGCAACGAATATCACCGGAGAGATAGCTGCATACGCTTATCAGATATTTAAGGAAAACTATAACTGGAGCAAGCCAATCCGTAGTGTTGGTGTCCGAGGTGCAGATTTAGTGACAGATAATTATTGGGAACAGATTGATTTGTTCTCAAGTGTGGAGAAGCGTGAAAAGCAGATGAAGATGGATTCAGCGGTGGATGAGATACGCAGAAGATTTGGATTTTACAGTATCCAGAGAGGACTTATGTACCGGGACAGGATTCTGTCGGCAGTCAATGCAAAAGAAGAACACACAGTACATCCACATGGGTACTTTTCAGGTTAGCAACGAGAAGTGCCAGATAATCAAGGCACAGATGTGTTGTGCTTGCACATAAACATATGGGACTTGGTTATCTGATACGGCGACTGCCGTGAGCGAAATGAAGCGAAGCGGAATTGAGCTGCACTACGAGTAGCGATAGAGTAAAAAAGAGGGAGGCGGAACATGAGCGAAGCAGCAAGAATTGATCTGGTAGACAGAGCACCATTGACGGAGAAGCAGCAGAATGTGTATGAAAGCATTATGCAATATCAGCGTGTGAATGGTTATGCACCTACTATCAGGGAGATATGCAGGATGGTAGGGGTGGCATCGACTTCAAGTGTTTATGCACATATGAAAATATTAGAAGAAAAAGGCTATATAGCAAGGAAGATGGATGCTTCCAGAGCAATAGCAATCTTGTATGCATTTGTTTATGCCACTTAAGATTTGGTTCCTTTAAAGTCTTTGACTGGTGTTTGGGAAAGAAAGGCAGGTAACGCATATGAAAAAAGGATTAACAGAACTGGTTTTTATATTGGACAGAAGTGGATCTATGGGTGGACTTGAAAGCGACACAATCGGCGGCTTCAATGGAATGCTGGTGAAACAGAAAAAAGTAGATTAGAGGCGTCGAAAGAGTATTTTAAGACATATGGGTCGCTTGTCGATGAGATGGAATAGATGGTTAAATTCCGAAAAAGTGTTATGATTTACAAAAATTCGAAATACTTATCTTGAATAAACTATCAAAATCGTGGTATACTAATTCCGAGAAAATGTAAAAATGTACAGATATTCGGAGGTGGATATGGAGATAAAAAGAGACAGATATCTGAAAAAGCTTACAGATAGGAAAGAAAATGGTCTTGTAAAGGTTATTACCGGTATCAGAAGATGTGGAAAATCATATCTGTTGTTTCACCTGTACAAAAAGGAGTTGCTGGCTCAGGGGGTAGTGGCAGATCATATTATTGAGATGGCATTGGATGATATCGAAAATATCCAATATAGAGATGCACTGACTCTGTACAAATATATAAAAGAGTCTATTAAAGATGAGAAAATGCATTATGTATTTTTGGATGAAATTCAGTTGCTGCAAAGCAGCTTTGCTGATTTGATTAATGGTCTCATGCGTATTGATAATTTGGATATTTATGTTACCGGAAGTAACTCTCGTTTTTTATCCAGTGACATATTAACTGAATTTAGAGGAAGAGGAGATGAAGTCAGAGTATTTCCGCTTTCCTTTGCAGAGGTAAATACCGTTTATGATAGTGTGACAGAAGCATGGAAGGATTATTATACTTATGGCGGTCTGCCATTGGTTCTTAGCAGGAAAAGCGACGAGCTGAAAGCAGAGTATCTGATATCCCTTTTTGACAATATTTATTTGAAGGATATTAAAGAAAGAAATTCTATCAAGGCAGATGAAGAATTGGGAATTCTGGTAAATATGATTGCATCAGCAACCGGTTCTCTGACCAATCCGCTTAAGCTGTCGAATGCTTTTAAGAGTATGAGTCAAAGGACTCTGTCAGACAAGACAATCAAAACATATCTGGATTATCTGGCAGATGCATTCATGATTGAAAAGGCTGTACGCTATGATGTGAAAGGAAAGAGGTATATTGATACTCCTGCAAAATATTACTTTGAAGATGTGGGACTCAGAAATGCACGATTAAACTTCAGACAACAGGAAGAAAACCATATCATGGAAAATATCATTTACACTGAGCTAAGAAGCAGGGGATATCGGGTTGATGTAGGCGTGGTAGAAATTGTGGAAGCAGATGCTGATGGAAAAAATGTCAGAAAGCAGTTAGAAGTAGATTTTATTGCAAACAAAGGTAACAGAAAATACTATATTCAATCTGCTTATGAGATGCCAAATGCAGAAAAAGTGGAGCAGGAGAAAAAATCTCTTAATAAGCTGAATGATTCTTTCAAGAAATTCGTCGTAGTAAAAGAAGACATGAAGGCTCAGGTTGATGAAAACGGAATCATTATGATGGGAATATATGAATTTTTGTTAGATGAAAACAGCTTGGACTATTAATGCATGGGTGTGTAAGGCAAAGAGTGTAAGACAATTTATTTACAAATGAAACAGAATGATTTGAGAAGCCATATGCAGGTTGCCGCCAGGTAATCCTCATATGGCTTTTATGCGTTAAGTACAACGCCATTGTACTTCTTGTACAAGGGTAATATTTTCAGAATAATGGTTATGAATATATTCTGCACAAATTGTAACTGGATTGTAATGTTCCTGCGTTGGATAAAAATTGAGTTTACATTGGTCTACATAAATATCAAACAGGCTAAATCCTGCTTTCCTTTGTACTCGTGTACTCGTGTATTTGTGTAAGATAAGAAACGATTTCGTTATCCCATGTTCTGTCAGCTAAATTCGAATAATCAAATGTTCTCATAGGCAAAGTCCTTTCTCCCAATGGGCTAATTTTACTCCCAATTATACTGTGTTTTTGGGAGAAAAGCAATTGGCTTGGGAGAAAACGATGTGACAATAAAAACCCCATTAGATAGAGAAATCTGTCTGATGGGGTTCTTTTTGTGTGTAGTATTAAATTTTGATTATCAAAGCGAAATATAGATTGTGACAAACGAAAAATACACTTGAAAAACGAAAAATAGATTTACGAAACGAAAAATACAACGAAATATAATGTTGATATTTTTCGTTTATTAGCATATAATTTTCGTATAAAAAAATTTTGTAAATGATAGGAGATGGTTTATGTGAAGACATGTAAAGAAAAAGCATTAGAATGGGGAGTTACTTCTCGTGCAGTTAATGTTATGTGCAAAATGGGAAGGATTCAAGGTGTAATAAAAGAAAAGGGAATATGGCTGATTCCTGATGATGCAGTAAAACCTGTAGATGGGAGAACTTCTGATGGAAAACATGTTATCAAACCATCTGATGCAATTGCGAAATCGCTGCCTATTGGCATTTCAGATTATGTGCGTGCACAATCAGAATACTATTATGTTGATAAGACATTGTTAATAAAAGAATTTTTAGATAGGAAACCATTAGTGTCATTATTTACAAGACCAAGAAGATTTGGAAAGACTTTGAATATGGATATGCTCAGAGTGTTTTTTGAGATATCAGATGAGGATACAAGTAAATATTTTGTGGATAAGAATATCTGGAAATGTGGAGCGGAGTATCAGGCACATCAAGGAAAATATCCGGTTATATTTCTTACATTTAAGGATGTAAAGTTTGATACATGGCACGCAACGATAGATAAGATAGGAGCATTACTTCAAGAAGAATATGGGAGACATCATGAGCTTTTAAATAGTGATAAGATTTCAAAGTATGAAAAGGATTATTTCTTAAAAATTCTTAATGCGAAGGCTGATAAGGTTGAGCTTACATCAGCACTTGAGAAGTTATCAAAAATGCTTGCGTTACATTATGAAAAGGCACCAATTATCATTATAGATGAATATGATACTCCTATTCAGGAGGGATATTCAAAGGCATTCTATGATGAAATTGTTGGATTTATGAGAAATTTCTTTTCGGGAGCATTCAAAGATAATAAGAATCTGTCATATGGTTTTCTGACTGGAATATTACGTATTGCTCAGGAGAGTATTTTTAGTGGATTAAATAATCTTACAGTAAATTCTGTAATGGATGAGGAGTATGATAGCTTTTTTGGATTTACGGATTTTGAAGTAAGGGAAATGCTTAATTATTATGGTAAGGCAGAAAAGCTGGGTGAGCTTAGAGAGTGGTATGATGGTTACTTGTTTGGCAGTGAAGAAATATATAATCCATGGTCGGTAATCAATTACATTTCCAGAGGATGCATACCACAGGCATACTTGGTAAACACTGGAAAAAATGAAATTTTAGAAGATGTTATGGGCGTTGCAACAGATGACATAACAGAAAGGTTATATGCGCTTCTGCAAGGAGAACATGTAATTGCAAAAATTGATCAAAATGTTGTATACAGGTCTCTGGCAGAGGAACCATCAAATATTTATAGCTTATTATTAGTCGCAGGATATTTAAAAACTCCAATGAAAGAATTACAGGCTGATGGTTCGTATCTGTGTGAGGTTTCAATCCCAAACAAAGAAATAGCATCAGTTTATAAGAACGAAGTTTTATCACATTTATTGCAGGTTGGAGCTATTACAAGAACTACAGCAAATAAAATTGCAGAAAGTCTTTATGAAAATGACTGTAAGAAGCTACAGAGTGCAATTGCTGAATATATGGATAAATCTATAAGCTTTTATGATGGTGGTGCAGAAGGCTTCTATCATGGATTGATGCTTGGGTTGATAGCATTAATGGATAATCAGTATAAGATAAAGTCAAACCGGGAGTCTGGGGATGGAAGATATGACGTCTGCATGATTCCGCGAGAAAAGAGATATCCTGGTATTATTTTTGAGATGAAGTGGAGAGAAAAAATAAGCGAAGGTGCGCTTGAAAGTTTAGCAGATGAAGCTCTGAATCAGATTAATAAACTAAGATATGATTTAGAGATGAAAGAAGAGGGGATAGATGATATTTTGAAGTTTGGAATAGCGTTTTCGGGCAAGAAGGTAAGGGTGAAGACGGAATAGAAAAAGTGGACATTCAATACAGAAAAGGAATAAAAAAGTGTATCTTATTTCGATTTATTTTGACAGGCAGACCAATAAAACCTTACAGCGGTATATAGACAAGATTGCTGAGAGAACGGACAATCATTTTATGATTGATAATCATGTACCGCCGCATATGACAATAGCTTCAATTGAGGCAAGAGATGTTGATGTTCTTAAACCGGCATTTGAAACTTTGAATGGAAAGCTGTACTTAGGAAGCATGAGGATTGTTTCGTTGGGACAGTTGTTTCCGTATGTGATATATGCAACGCCTGTGTTGAACCAGAATTTGTTTAATTTGTCTAAGGAAATATATAATGCATTTTGTGATATTCCAGAGACAACAATGAGTGAGTATTATAAGCCATTTTCATGGCTGCCACATATAACTTTAGGTAAAACATTGGATAAAGTGCAGATGCAGAAGGCCTTTCAGGCAATGCAGGAAAGCTTCATACCATTTACAGCACAGTTTGAGGAGATAGGACTGGCTAAAGTGAATCCACATGAAGATGTTGCGAGGTTTAAACTGCTTTAAAATAAGCCCAAGGAGGGTATTTTCTATCAATTAGAAAATACCCTCCTTTTTACACCCTGTTAACACATTTGTGATTTCAGATTTTACATAATTCACTTATTATTACTCCAATATCAAAAAACATATTATATAGATTGGAGAGATAGCAATGCCATCGACTTATGCACATTATAGGTTAGGTCAGGAGGTGCTTGGACAGCTTCCGGGAGGAATCAGAACCACCATCAACAGTTATAAACAGCTCTATGATATAGGACTTCATGGACCGGATATATTATTTTATTACAAGCCGCTGTGGTCGTGTCCTGTTAACAAGCAGGGGTATGACATGCATGGAAGAAGCGGAAGAGAATTTTTTGAAAATGCGGCAAAGGTAATAAGCAGGCTTGATGCAAGGGATGAAAGAGCTGCGCTTGCTTATGTATATGGCTTCTGCTGCCATTTTGCGTTAGATGTAAGCTGTCATGAGTACATAGATGAGAAAATCGCTGCAAGCGGAGTCAGTCACACAGAGATAGAAGTTGAATTTGACAGAAGCCTCATGATAAAAGATGGGTTTAATCCATTAACCCACAGCCTTACAGACCACATTATTCCAACACATGAAAATGCAGATATAATACGGAAATTTTACGATAACCTCACGACAGATGAAGTTATTCAGGCATTAGATGGAATGATTAAGTATAACAAACTTCTTATAGCACCATCACATTTGAAAAGATACCTGATATACGCATTGCTTGGAATTACCGGAAATTACAAGGAAATGCATGGGCTGCTTGTTAATTACAAGGCTAATCCACAATGCACTGACAGCACAGAAAAACTGTATAAACTCTACGATAATGCTGTGCGTCTGGCAGTAAGACTGATTGGTGAGTTCAGGGATTCTGCGAGTGGTGCTCTGCCATTTAATAAAATATATGATTATACATTTGGCGGAAAATACGTGCAGGCTGCAGAAGGTAATGTTGGTGAAAATGTTGTCATGATGGACAGAAAGGCGATTTAGTCATGAAAATGAGACTCAATGGAAAAGAAAAAAGATGGATAATGTATGATGTTGGCAATTCAGCATTTACATTACTGGTATCAACGATAATTCCGATATATTTTAATTATCTCGCAGGAAAAGCAGGACTTTCAGATGTTGATTATCTTGCATACTGGGGATATGCGGCTTCGATATGTACAATTATAGTTGCAATTTTAGGACCTGTCTGTGGAACAATTGCCGATACGAAAGGATTTAAAAAGCCATTATTCATGGCGTCGATTCTTATCGGAACTGTAGGATGTTCATTTCTTGGTCTGATGGTTCAGTGGATGGCATTTCTGGTAGTATTTGTAGTGGCTAAGATAGGTTTTTCTTCAAGCCTGATATTCTATGATTCGATGCTTATTGATGTGACAGATGATAAGCGCATGGATTACGTGTCATCTCAGGGGTTTGCATGGGGATATATAGGAAGCTGTGTGCCATTTGTGGCATGTCTTGTACTTGTGCTGGGGTCAGGAAAGCTTGGAATCAGTATGGAAGCTGCTATGGGAATAGCATTTGTGATAGTGGCTTTATGGTGGCTTGGAATGTCAGTTCCTCTTCTTAAAAGATATGAACAGAAATATTACGTTGAGAAGCAGCCACATGCGATAGCACAGAGTTTTAAAAGACTTGGCAGCACATTTAAGAATATAAAAAAGGAAAAACAGGTGTTTATGTTCCTGCTCGCATTTTTCTTCTATATAGATGGCGTGTATACAATAATAGATATGGCGACAGCGTATGGTTCGGCGTTGGGACTTAACAGCACAGGACTTCTTCTTGCGTTGCTGGTAACCCAGATTGTAGCATTTCCGTGTGCGATTATATTTGGAAATCTGTCATACAAGGTCAGCACAGAAAAGCTGATTACTGTCTGTATTCTGGCATATCTTGGCATAGCCGTATTTGCGATATTTTTAAAGACACAGTTACAGTTCTGGATTCTTGCTATACTTGTAGGAATGTTCCAGGGTGGTATTCAGGCTCTTTCGCGCTCGTATTTTACTAAGATTATTCCAGAGGAACATTCGGGTGAATATTTCGGACTTATGGATATATGCGGCAAAGGCGCTTCATTTGTCGGAACAACGATTGTCAGCGTGGTATCGCAGCTTACAGGCAATATAAGCATAGGTGTCGGAATGATAGCGATTCTGTTCTGTGTTGGAATTGCTATATTCTTTAAAGCTGTTTCGATGACGAAAAGTTATGAGAAACCGGCAGATATTATGTATAATGTTAATGTTGGAAAATCCGTATTGTGATTAGATAATCAGTTGCTGACAGCATCACAGGTATATAAGTAATATCTGAATATGATGTCCCCACGGAATCATAAAAATACAATCATCAACAGCTTGTTGACATATTCGTGTGTCTGAATTGTCAACAAGTTGTTGACGATTTGAATTGTTGTATAAATTGTAAAAATATAGCTGATGAAAAGTCAGAAGATCGGAGTAGTATAGATAAAAAGATATACTATAATCAGCCGATAATAGGCAAAAAGCGATAGAGATATGGTTGAGGAATGAAAATTGAATTAAAGATTAAGTGAGAGATTTATTTCTAACTGTTGTATCATAATAAACCAATACGATAAGAGATGGTGTCATTCAGGAAAATATAGACTATGTTACAAAAAATTTGATATAATATGTTCATATACAGGAGGTGAATAAAGCATGAAAGCACATAAATATTGGTCATTCGGAGCAGTAGTTACAATGGTTGGAACTTTTTATACCGGATATAAAGGGTTAAAAGCAACACACAAATACTTTGCGTTTGGCTCTCTGATATGCATGATTATGGCAGTTTATTCTGGTCATAAAATGATTTCGGGAAATAAGAGGACAAGAAAACAGATAGAAGTGAAAGAAGTGGAGAAATAACGTATGTTAGAAGTAGGAACTAAAGCACCAGATTTTGAATTGCCGGATCAAAATGGAGAAATGCATAAATTAAGCGATTATGCAGGCAAAAAAGTGATTTTATATTTTTATCCAAAAGATAATACACCGGGATGTACGAAGCAGGCATGTGGTTTTTCTGAGCGTTATCCCCAGTTTACGGAAAAAGGTGCGGTTATTCTCGGAGTAAGTAAGGATTCTGTAGCCTCTCACAAGAGATTTGAAGAAAAATATGGACTGGCATTTACGCTTTTAGCAGATCCGGAGCGTAAAGTTATTGAAGCATATGATGTTTGGAAAGAAAAGAAAAATTATGGAAAAGTTTCTATGGGTGTGGTAAGAACAACATATCTTATTGACGAGCAGGGAGTTATCATCAAAGCTAATGATAAAGTCAAGGCGGCAGATGATCCTGAAAATATGCTTAAGGAATTGGCATAATGAAGATTATTTTATCACCTGCAAAAAAGATGATTGTAGATACCGATAACTTAGCACCGGTTGAACTGCCTGTCTATATTGATAAGACAGCAGAAGTATTAAACTGGATGAAAAGCAAATCAAAAGAAGAACTGAAAGCTATCTGGAAATGTAATGACAAGATTGCAGAGCAGAACTTTAACAGATTGGAAAATATGGATCTTTATAACAGGCTTACTCCGGCTGTTTTAGCATATGAAGGGATTGCATTTCAATATATGGCACCATCTGTGTTTGAAGATATGCAGTTTGAGTATGTGCAAAATCATTTAAGAATCTTGTCTGCGTTTTATGGCATTTTAAAACCAATGGATGGTGTGACTCCTTATCGTCTTGAAATGCAGGCAAAGGTTGGAATTGGAGATGCAAAAAATCTGTATGAGTACTGGGGAGACTTGTTATACCGCTCAGTAATCGATGACAGTAGGATTATCATTAATCTTGCATCAAAAGAATACTCAAAATGTATAGAAAAGTATCTGACACCACAGGACAGATATATTACGATTGTATTTTGTGAGTTATCCGGAGATAAATTGGTAACAAAAGGTACCTATGCCAAGATGGCTCGTGGTGAAATGGTCAGATTCATAGCGGAAAATAATATTGAAAATCCGGTGGAGATTCAGAAATTTGACAGACTCGGATATTCGTTTAGGTCTGATTTATCTTCAGATTCAGAATATGTATTTGAACGCAAAATAAAATAGTTATTCAGGTAAAAGATGT
>OIZI01000673.1_pt1 | contig 16457 bp, 12 predicted proteins | sample 1588441 | NCBI WGS metagenome assembly OIZI01 (sample SAMN03283284) | human gut metagenome | biome: human-associated habitat; material: feces | host: Homo sapiens | place: Peru | collected 2012 | reverse complement strand
AAAAAAGGCGGCGAAGCCGCCACGAGAGCCCTCAACCTTGAACCTTAAACCAAATGAAAGCAAAGTAAAAAGGGGATGTGAAGAAATGGGAATTCATTTCTTCACATCCTCTTTTTTGATGGTATTAAGGAAACGCTGATTCAATCGCAGAGTCAGCTTCCACAAGAATTTTTATACATAGCTTCGTCATAACCTTCCTTAAATAGCTTAACCGTTGTTTGTTGTGATTCAAATAACCAACAGCAAACAACCAACAACTCATGATGTAGGAGATAGGAATGATCCAATGGATGCTATTTCGGAAATATACCAATTCCCCATATAGCGTTTTAAAATGTAGTGATCAATTAGTTTAGGCATTGACGAAACCGGGGGGTGGTACTGTCTAAATAAGAATTTAAGCACTGTTATTCACAGGCGGAGAAAATGGAAAGTGTGAAAAGAGAGATTTTCGCAAATCATGAAAAGAAAAATTTTCCGGAGTGGATAGTGTGTAGGAGGGGAGGCATGCATATGGTATGAAATGTCAATGGTGCGGGAAAGAGTTTACTCCGATAAAAAGTTGGCAGAAATATTGCTCGCCAGCCTGCCGTGTAGCTGCCAATCGGAAACGACTGCCCAAGGATGAAGTACATACGCAGGAAGCCGTACTCATTCGTTCATTTCGGTGCTTGCAGTGCGGGGAAGTGGTCAATGTCTATGATCCATCCGATAACCGTTTCAAATTTTGCTGTGTCCATTGTGAGAAATTGTACTGGAAACATCCGGAAAAGAAAAGGGAAAAAGGCATTCGACAATTCCAGTGCCACGCTTGTGGAAAAAACGTCATTGTCACGGACCCTTTGGACAGGAGGCGTTTCTATTGCAGTGAGACCTGTCGGGAAGCCCAGCACAGAGCCAAACAAAAAGTGATTCGAGCAGAAAAGTATCAAGGGGTTAGTAGCTAGGGATTGGAAATTAGGAAAAGTATGATTCCAATCCTAATCCCTAGCTACCAATTCCTAATCTCTATAGTTGGAAAGAGAGGGTATATCATGAATCATATTTACAAAGTCATTTGGAATAAAGCGAAACATTGCTATACCGTAGTTTCTGAAATCACCAAAAATCATAGCCAAAGCAATAAACGGGTCCGTAGTATGACTGCCGTAGTAGCGGCTGCCATGATGCTCACCGGTTTTGGCGGTATGGCTATTGAAGCGGCCAATCCAGCAAATGATGATGTGAATATTGCTGTCGGAAAAGGTGCATCAACTAATACTACCATGGGCAATCCGGTTGGATTGGTTAGTGGCTATATTGCTATTGGCGAAAATGCATATGCTTGGAATGGTGGAAATCCAGATGGTATTGGTAGAAAAGAGTCTTATTTAGACTTTAAACAAGGAGCTGTTTCCAAAAGTAGTTTCTTCACCAAAGCTAAAGTAACCGATGGAACAAAGCTGGCAGGAGCGATTGCTATTGGGAAAAATACAATGGCTCGTACAGGTTCTGTAACAGTTGGAGACTATACCTATGTAGGAAAATTAGGGGATATTGAGGTAGATCCAGCAAAGAAAATGACGTTAAATAATGGCGTGTATTCTACCACATTAGGAGCAAGTAGTTATAATAGTGGTTCTATGTCTTCCGTAACAGGAGCATTTTCTATTATTTCACATAAAGAGAATAGATATAATCTCTATGAGATGCAGAATTTCGGTGCAACCGTTTATGGTTCTTTAAATAGTATAGAGTCTTCAAAATCAACAAGTTTTGCTGCTGGTACAGCAAATAGTGTGTTAGGATTTGGCAATAGAACACAGAATACCAATGCATCCCTTGTTTGGGGGACCGGGAATGAAGTAACCAATTCTATCGAGGATGTAACTTTTAGTACCGATTGGAATAAGACATCAGCTTCTGATGCGCAGAAAGAAATCATTAAGGCGATGCAGTCTGACCAATTTGCTGGCGGTTCTGTCATGGCTATCGGCGGTGGCAATAAAGCGGATTGGGCAACTTATTCCCAGCTACTGGGTGTACAGAATACGTTGACTGGGACAGAGAAGGATGTTTCTAAATTAACTATGATTAATGGTTACAAGAATACCGTAACCAATGCTAAAAATACAACTATTATCGGTTCTAATAACACAGCCACGAATATCCAATCAACTATCGTCATGGGGGATGAGAATACATTAGAAGGTCGACAGGGAGTTATTTCTTTAGGCAATAAAAATACAATCGAAGCAGATGATGCGGTGGCTATTGGGAATGGTACGACGGTAAAAGCAGAGAGCGGAGTAGCTATCGGAGTAGGTTCTGTAGCGGATCGAGTAGCTGAAAGCGAAAAAGGAGCACTCGGAGCTTTTGCGCCGGATACCATCCCGACGGGACAAGAATCCACTTGGACTTCCACAAAAGGAGCTGTTTCTGTGGGTGATACGGCGAACAATATCACTCGCCAGATTACCAATGTAGCAGCTGGAAGAGAAGACACCGATGCTGTTAATGTGGCACAATTAAAACAAGTCGCTAGTCAAGCAGAAAGAGCTAATCAAGGTTGGAACTTGACAACCAATGGTGTGGATGCCGCTGCTACTAATGTGGCACCTGGAGGCTCTGTAGATTTCTCTGGCGATGACAATGTCACAGTTAGTAATCAGGATACTAAAGTGAAAGTATCATTGAATAAAGATATCAATGTTAATAGTGTTCAGACTAACGCTTTGAATTCTAAATATAATCTGTCCGTGGGTACAGCCGCAGCCGATGGCAAAATGCCATTCTTTGTAAATTCTAATGGGGCTTTCTATGCAGCTGGTAGCAAATTTGTTGTAGACAAAGATGGAAGTGTCAAAGCAACTAGTGGCGACATTGGAAATGTAAAGCTGAATGATGGCGTATTCTATAAAAACAGTGCTCTTCGTGATGGAGAACTGTACGTAGGAGATGCGGACGGCAATTACAGTCAGATTACCTCTAAGAATGCAAAACTTGGCAAAGTTATGATTGATGATACTGGTCGTATTAGCGGTGTAGCGGCAGGTCGAATTGCTGCCGACTCTACCGATGCCATCAATGGCAGTCAGCTCCATGCTGTACAACAGGAAGCTGGGAAACATACAAAAGTAGTCAATGGTAGCAATATTACCGTAGAAGAAACAGATCAAGACGGGCAGAAGACTTATAAAGTAGGCCTGAATAAGGATCTTCTTCTTGGTGATATCACTGGCAAGAATGTAAGCATTAGCGGAACCAATGGCACTATTGAAACGACTGGCTTTATTGCGACAAAAGATAAAATCTATGCAGATAAGGGGGCTAAACTGGCAGATGTGAATGTCACTGGAGATACTATTTCTAATGACAAGTCCTCTGTAAAACTTGACAAGGAAGGCACTGTAACAATCAACAATAGGGTTACCATTGATCAGAGCGGCAAAATTAGTGGTGTGGCCGCTGGTGAAATTTCTAGTACCTCTACCGATGCAGTGAATGGTAGTCAGCTGAAAGCAACCAATGATCGAGTATCTCAGGTAGAAGGGAATATTACCGAGATTAAAGGGGATATTACAAACATCAAATCTGATATTACCAATATTAAAGGTGATGTGAAGAATCTGGGAGATCGTGTCACAAAAGTAGAACAGGAAGCAGGAAAGCATACAAAAGTAGTCAATGGTAGCAATGTTACCGTAGAAGAAACAGATCAAGACGGGCAGAAGACTTATAAAGTAGGCCTGAATAAGGATCTTCTTCTTGGTGATATCACTGGCAAGAATGTAAGCATTAGCGGAACCAATGGCACCATTGAAACGACTGGCTCTATTGCAACAAAAGATAAAATCTATGCAGATAAGGGGGCTAAACTGGCAGATATTGATATTACTGGAGATACCATCTCTAATGGTCAGTCATCTGTAAAACTGGATAAAGAAGGAACTGTTACTATTAATGGCAAAGTATCCGTGAACCAGGATGGAAAAGTAAGTGGCGTAGCTGCTGGGGATATTTCTGAAAAATCTACTGACGCTGTCAATGGCAGCCAGCTCTTTGAAACCAAGCAGCAGGTAGCACAGAATGTCCAGAGTATCAGTAAGCTGGGCAACCGCATCAACAAAGTCGGTGCTGGTGCAGCCGCTTTGGCAGCGCTCCATCCGTTGGACTTCGATCCAGATGACAAGTGGGATATCGCAGCAGGCTATGGCAATTACAATGGCGAAAATGCAGCCGCTATCGGCGCTTACTATCGTCCGAATGAAGATACCATGTTCTCTGTAGGCGGCAGCTTCGGTAATGGTGAAAATATGGTAAATGCGGGTGTCAGCTTGAAACAGGGCCAGGGCAACCATGTTTCTACTTCCAAGGTAGCTATGGCGAAGGAAATCAAAGACCTCAGAAAAGAACTGGAAGGTCTGAAATCGGCTCTGTTGGATGTGAATGCAGGAAAGAAACTGGATACGTCTAAGCTCCAGCTCTTCCCAGATGTACCGAAGAATCACTGGGCTTATGAATATGTATCTACTTTGAAAGGCAATGGTGCGCTCACTGGTTACCCCGATGGAGAATTCAAAGGGGATCGTCCAATGACTCGTTATGAATTCGCTACCATGCTCTACAAAGCCATGCTGGAAGGGGCTACTCTGTCTGATAAGATTCTGAAAGAATTTGAACCAGAACTGGAACGTTTCACTGTGGATACAGTGCATCAGGACAAAGATGGCAAGCCTACTGTAGAAAGAGTTCGTACGGTAAAGGCAGAGAAATAGTATTCGTTGTTAGCTGTGAATCCTAATCACTAATTGGTAAAATAGCCAAAGGAAATTCCCTCTGAAGAAATGATTGATATTTCTACAGAGGGAATTTTGTTTTTGGGAGAGGTAGAGAAACATCGATTAAAAAACTGGTGACTTGTGACTGGGAGGTTCTCCCGATGACGGGTCATCAGTTTTTTATGGCTCATGTTACTCAGGGGCAGCCTTTGGGGCGTGCTGCCCCTTGATTGCGTGCGAAAGAGGGGGAGCGGGTTCTGAAGGTTCAAAAGGTTCACAGGTCTTTCATCTTTCGCGGCGCTTAGATCCTTCGACTCAGTTCTCATATTCCAGATTAGCCATTTTCTAACATACGACGCTTTTCTCCGCTCAGGATGACGAAATGCGCCGCACCGCCCCCGTTGAACCCATAGAACCCATAGAACCCGCTGATCTCTGGCTACGCTCCTCGCTTTGCTCTTTTTCAGCAGGAGTGGATGAATGACCAACCACTAAATATGATACAATAAGAAAAAGTGATTTCTAAGGCAGTACTGATCCTGCGATCGGATCCGCGCTATCTTAGGATTCGAAAGAAAAAGGAGTGAAGGAGGCGTTTCCGCTTGGATCCATTTGTTCATCTCCACGTCCACACCGAGTACAGCCTTTTCGACGGCACATGCCGCATCAAGGAGCTTGTCTCTTATGTCAAGTCGCTCGGGCAGACGGCGGTCGCGATCACGGACCATGGTGTCATGTACGGTGCGGTCTATTTATATAAAGAATGTATCGCGCAGGGCATCAAGCCGATCATCGGATGCGAGGTCTACGTCACGAGGAAGAGCCGCTTCGAGCGGGCGAAGGGCGAGAAGGAGAAGCTGGGGCATCTGATCCTTTTGGCAGAAACGAATGAGGGCTATCAGAATCTCATCAAGATCTGCTCGAAGGCGTGGACGGAGGGCTATTTTCATAAGCCGCGGGTGGATCATGAGCTTCTGTCCAAGTATCACAAAGGGCTCATTGCGTTGTCGGCCTGTGTTGCCGGCGAGCTTCCGCAGGCGATCTTAAACCGTGACATGGATGAAGCCAGAAAGGTGATCCGCTACTACATCGATACGTTCGGGAAGGAGAACTATTTCCTCGAGCTGCAGAATCACGGCATCCCGGAAGAAGCGGATGTACGTCCGGTGCTGGCGTCTTTGGCAAAAGAGTGTGGGCTGGGGCTGGTCGCGACGAATGATTTCCACTATACGAAAAAAGAGGATGCGAAGAGCCAGGAGATCAAGCTCTGCATCTCCACGGGAAAGACACTGGATGATCCCTATCATTTCCATTTTCCGAATGACGAATTCTACTGCAAGAGCGGAGAGGAGATGCAGGCGATCTTAGGCGAGTATCCGGGCGCTATCGAGAATACGGCAAAGATCGCAGAGCGCTGTCATGTGACCTTCACCTTTGGCGACCACAAGCTCCCGTCCTTTGATGTGCCGGAAGGCGAGACGTCCAAGTCATACCTGCGAAAGCTCTGCGAGGCGGCGATCCCGGAGCGCTATCCGGAGTCCACGGGAAAAGAGAAGGAGCGTCTGGATTATGAGCTCGGTGTCATCAATCAGATGGGATTCTCGGATTACTTCCTGATCGTCATGGACTTCATCCGTTACGCGAAGACACATGGCATCCCGATCGGGCCGGGGCGTGGGAGCGCGGCAGGAAGCATCGTCGCCTACCTCCTGCACATCACGGAAATCGATCCACTGCGTTTCGACCTTCTCTTTGAACGCTTCCTGAATCCGGAGCGAGTCTCCATGCCGGATATCGATACTGACCTCTGCTATCGCGGACGCGGGCAGGTCATCGCCTATCTCGCAGAGAAGTACGGCGCCGAGCAGGTGGCTCAGATCATCACCTTCGGTACGCTCGCGGCGCGCGCCGTCATCCGTGATGTCGGCCGTGTCATGAATCTGCCCCTTCGCGAAGTGGACAAGATCGCAAAGATGGTGCCGAGCGGCCCGGGCGTTACGCTGAAGAAGACGCTGGACGGCTCGAAGGAATTCAAAGATCTCTACGAGTCGAATGCGACTATACACACCTTGATCGATCACTGCCTCGACCTGGAAGGGCTTTCCAGAAATTCCGGCACGCACGCCGCCGGCGTCGTCATCTGCTCGAAGCCCGTCGATGAGTACGTGCCGATCCAGCTCACTGCGGACGACTTCATCCAGACGCAGTACGAAAAAGATCAGGTCGAGCAGCTTGGCCTTCTCAAGATGGATCTCTTGGGGCTTAGAAACCTCACCGTCATCCATGATGCGGTCGAGATGATCCGGGCGAACCGCGGTGTCACCATCGACATCGACCGCATTCCTTCTGTCGACGAGAAGACGTGCGAGATGCTCTGCGCGGGCGACACCACAGGCGTTTTCCAGTCCGAGTCCTCCGGCTTTACGAATCTTCTGATGAAGCTCCACCCGGACCGCTTCGAAGACCTCATCCCGATGGTCGCCCTCTACCGTCCGGGACCTTTGGGCAGCGGCATGGCGGAAGATTTCATCAAGAGAAAACATGGAGAGATCCCCATCGAGTACCCGCATCCATCCTTGGCTCCTATCCTGAAGGAAACCTACGGCGTCATCCTCTATCAGGAACAGGTCATGCAGATCGCGTCTGTCATGGGCGGGTTTTCCCTCGGCCAGTCCGACATGCTCCGCCGCGCCATGGGGCACAAGGAGCCGGAGATCCTGCAGAAGAACCGGGATACCTTTGTCACAGGCGCCGTGAAGAACGGCGTCGATGAAAAGACGGCGAATTACGTCTTCGACCTCATGGTCCACTTTGCCGGTTACGGCTTCAATAAATCTCACAGCGTCTGCTACGGATGGATCGCCTGGCAGACCGCCTACCTCAAGGCGCACTACCGCGCTGAATTCATGGCTGCCATGATGACCTGCTACAATGGCGACAAGAACAAGGTCAGCCGCTACATTTCAGACACCAGAAGAGCCGGTGTGGAGATCGCCGCACCGGATGTCAATCTTTCGGAAGCCTATTTTTCTGTCAGCGGAAATAAGATCCTCTTCGGACTCGATGCTATCCAGAACGTCGGAGAGAATGCCGTCGAAGCCATCATCAAAGCCCGGAAGAAGGGCGGCCCCTTCACGTCCATGTCGGATTTCTTAGAGCGGGTCGAAGGAAAAGGCCTCAATAGCCGTGCCTGCGAAAGCCTCATCCGCTGCGGTGCGATGGACGGCTTCGGCTACAACCGCTCTCAGCTCCTCGCCGCACTTCCGCAGGTCATGAGTGATGTCGCCGCTGCGAAGAGCGACCGGGAGAGCGGACAGATGTCTCTCTTCGGCGGGGACGAGATGAAAAGCTCCGTCGTCTATCCTGATCTCGAAGACATGGATGCAGATGAAAAGATCGACTGGGAAAGGAAGCTCTTAGGCTTCTACGTCAGCGGTCATCCGCTCGAAAAGTACAAGAAGCAGATGGCCGCCTGCACGCCCATCTACCAGCTCGAGACCGAAGGCAGCCGCTACGACGGGAAAACAGTCACCTTGGGCGGCACTGTCACCCGTGTGAAGGGCATGGTCACCAAGAAGGGCGCGCCCATGGGTTACGTCACCATCGAGGACTATGAAAGTGAGATCGAATCCGTCCTCTTCCCCTCCGTCTGGGAAGCCGCGCGTCCCTTCCTCACTGAAGACGCGCCCATCTGTATCCGCGGCCGCGTCCAGTCGAACGAGCGAGAAGTCAAGATCTTAGCCGACAGCATCATACCGATGGCCCAGTTCCAAAAGACCGTCCGCATGCCGGTAGATGAAGTCCACCTCTACGTCGATCCCCGCCATGAGACAGACAAGGTCAGTGCTGCCCTCGCCAGAGTCCTTGTGAAATACCATGGCGGCACACCCGTCATCCTCCACCTCATATCCTCAAGGCAGGAGATCCGCATGGTGCCAAAATTCTATGTCGACTTTTCCGAAGAAGCTGAAGAAGCGCTGAAAGGGCTCCTCGGCAATGCGTCGGTCGAGGGGAGAAAGAATTAGGGATTCCTTACTTGTAGTGCAGATTTTAAGGCGATAAGGGAAAAGAATGAGTGGCGAGCGTACAGATAGAGGCGAGCGGGAAACCGCTCGCCTCTTTTTGGACAGGGCTGAATAAAAGAAATATAATATATATCGAACAGGTAGATTTCTGATGAGAGAGACACCGTGGAGATGATGATTGCCTGTCATATCGGAAGATGCCATACACTGAAGGGAAATCGGAAGAATCAGTACGCTGTTGATCTGGTGCATCCATACCGTTGGGTTTTATTAAGAATGGGAAGAAAATACATCCGTAGCAGGATAAAAGAATGGCAAAGAAACATAGGGTGCATTGGGCGAATGCGGGAACTTGATGACTCCGTAGTTGAAATAGAAAGGGACGTGAATCAATGATGGTATACGGGAAGAAGATTGAGCTATTTCTGGTTAATGGTACGGCGGATAGTTTAGTGCTGGCTGAGTTGCGGAATTGGAGTGGAAAGGCCATTAAAATTCCTCGGACTGAGGTCGCTGGATGCGGTCGCAAGGATTTCACAAGGCCGGGTGTTTATTTTCTCTTTTGTAAAGCTGAAAATGAGGACAAAGATGCGGTTTATATCGGGGAAGCCGAAAACATCAAAGCACGTCTGGTACAGCATTTGCGAGACGCATCGTCAGGGAACGAAGAATACTATTGGAATACAGCCGTTATTTTTACAGGAGACGATTTGGATAAGGCGTTGATTCGTTACTTGGAAGATAAATTGGTGAAAGAAGCGAGGGAGGCGAATCGCTTTACTGTATTAACGAAGAATACTTGCGGAAAGGCAGTTATCAAGGAATCGGATCAAGCCGTGATGGAGGAATATATCGATAAATTGAAAATTCTCATCAATGCGCTGGGATACAAAGTGCTTGAACCGGTGGCCGATCCATCAGAAGCAGAAAGCCAGACGGCACTGCATCTCGCGATTGGAAACGCAAAAGCCGAAGGCCTGCTCACTACGGAAGGATTTGTCGTAAGGAAAGGCGCAGTGATCAATGAAAAGACCAATGAGCCTTCCTTAAATGCCAATATGTCGGACTTCAGAAGAAAGGTGATGGAGTCTGGCAGAGTCGAGAATTTAGTAACAACCGAAGATATACTCTTTTCAAGTCCATCTGCTGCGGCAGATTTTGTTTTGGGATATGCCGTAAGTGGGCCGAAGACATGGAAAGATAAAAATGGCACACCGCTTCGAGAGTTAAATATTGATTGAGAGATCGGTAGAAACAAAGCAGCTTCCTGCGCGGAATGGGATGCTATTTTACTGCTTTGATGTAGTTGGGTAAACTGGGAGTTACACATGTTCATCTTCTGCGCCGTGCAGGATGACCTCGATTTTGAATTCGATCCCGTATCCGAGCCATCGGATCAGGAACGCGCTGATCTTGCAAAGTGCGGCACAGATAACATTGTTACGGCCTACAACGCCGGACTCATCAGTCAGCGCACCGCGCTTCGCGAAATGAAGCAGCAGAGCAGCCGTACCGGTACATGGACGAACATCACCGACGAGGAAATCATGAATGCGTCGGATGAAATCGAGCCCAGGGTGAGATGGGAGGATTCCCTGGCATGGGCGGCGAGGAAGACGGCGCTGGAGGCCTGGATTTACCACATGCAGGCCGCGGCGGGAAGGAGGGTGATAAGCCCCGAGGCCCCTGGGAAACCGTCATAAGCGCCAAAGGAGGTGCACGATAGCGCCTCTTTTTTATCCTGCCAGTGATAAGGATTGGACGAAGAAGGACAGTGAGTGGCGCACTATAAACGGTGCAAAAATCTTAATCGAAAATGGAAAAATTGTCGCAGGTGCTGGTGGAAAATTAAATGGAAGAACAGTTGAGAGTTTCAGGGGAAAGCCAGGGTGCAATAATGCTTTTGGGACTAAGGAGCCAGAAAAACAGCACATCCGTTGTAAACATGCACGTGAGATTAAAGTTTTATTTGGACAACAGTTCAGAGGTTATCATGGGACTGAAGCTATTAATAAGCTCAAAAACGAACGGAGAGAGTATATCCCATCAGCGTTCCATCGTGATGATACAGGAAACATCGATTTGATATATGGGAATGAATGTATTGGTTTGAAACATATCATCAAAGAAAGAATTGGTAGGGGGTGAATATAGAGGCGTTCTTACCCCAAATATCTGACCTCATCGAATATGGAACGTTAGAACCCTGGCTTGATGGTCGATATCGTATCAAAAAGGATGATTGCAAAGCGGTAATTTTGACTACGTATTTTGACGAAAGATTGGTTCAAGCGCTGACTGCATTTAAAATAGATAAATAAAAAACTCCAAGGCTCTAGAAGAAGTTTTCACCAATCTAGATTTACTGAGTAAGCGGACCGCGTCCCTTACTCACCTTGGAGTTTTGGCACTGAGGAGTCAGAAGCATGTACACTAATCTGACATTACCAAGCGGACAGACCAGATTGCTCCGCTAACCTAAGTGCTTTTCTTAACTTTATTATATTCCTGAGAAAACGTGAAATCAACTGGATTTGCGGAGTGATCGTTATGCACAACATCGATGGGGCGGGGAGGATAAGCCGCCCGAGGCTCCGGGAAACCACCACAGGCGCCAAAGAAGGCGCACGATAGCTACCCTTTTTACCATATCGCCAGCGATAACTTGGATGTGAACGGGGACAATCACGATCCATCGAATGGTCGCTTCGCCCCGAAGGGAACTGGCGGTGGCAAAAAGTCTCTAAATGACTTGAAACACACTGCACGTCGTGCTAATCTATCACCAAGTGGAGCGAATAGCATATCGGTTAAAGCCTTTGGAAAGAAAAGCCATCATATCATTCACGTAAACAAGCATTTAAAGGTAGAACATGAATTTAAAGGGATGACCGAGGAGCAGTACGTGAGCGAAGGGGTTAAATTACTAGAGTCGCCAGTTGGTAATGGGATAGAAGGTTACATGGATGGATTGGGGAATATAATCCGATATGACCGGAGGAGAAATCTAATCGCTATTGGAAACGATGGTGGTCTGCTCACATTCTACGCACCACGTGATGGTCATAAAACATATTTAGATTTGAGAGCGAGGGCGAAAAAGAATGGAGCTAAATTCAAATAAATGTCCTGTTTGCGGGAATGAATCCGAGGATTTAACTACGCCATATTCAATTTGTAAACGGTGTGGATGGGAACGGGACCCAGATCAAGAATCCGATCCGAATTTTTCCGGTGCTGCTAATCGTCTTTCCTTAAACGAAGCAAAAAAGGAGTGGAAGGAAGGGCGCACCGTTTGGTAATTAAAGTAAAGAGAATTTCGCAAGACCGCAGCCGCGGTCTTTTTTAGTGCCAAAATATAGCTGCTACAGAGCTATGATGTGTCATGCAACGAAAAGTAGCGTGGTAAAAGAAGAGGGGGAATGAGAAGAGGCTTTTAGGAAAAATACGGACTGAACCATTATCAGATCTTATTTCTTCCTTTAGTCACAGTGTATTTATTGATAAATTTACAAATAAATAGTACAATAACGACAGGAGGATACGACTATGGAAAATTTAGTGCCGGCTTTAAGAAACACAATCCCGATCAGTTTATTTAATAAAGGGATGGCGGGGAAGATTTTCAAAAGTGTCAAAGAAAATGGCTCCAAGGTTGTGATGAAGAACAATGTACCGGAATGCGTTCTCATGTCGCCCGAGAGCTATCTTGTAATGACTGAAAAACTGGAAAACGCTGAACTGCTTGCACTCGCGCTGCATCGGATCGAGAATGGGGCTTTTTCGCAGACCAAAGACTGGGGTGAAGTACGAAAAGAACTTGGGATCTCATCCGAAGATCTTGCGGATGTTGATGATGCTGAGGTGGAATTCGAATGATATGGCATGTTCGTTTTTCCACTTTTGCAGAAAAGGATTGGAAAAGCTTTGATCGCTACCATCAGAAAGTCATTGATAAGGCCATCCAGAAAGTGATGCAGAACCCGACGGCGGATGGTTATGGAAAACCACTGGCGAATCTGAGCGGGAGCCATCTGCATGGTTTGTATAAGATCAAACTAAAAAAATCCGGCATTCGGATCGTCTACGCGCTGATTGAGGTGGAGGGTGAGATGCTGATTATTATTATCGGTGCGAGAGCGAATGATGAAGTGTATGATATTGCGGCCAAACGCTATGCACGAATGAAAAAAGATGAAAAAATCTGAAGACAACAACGGCAGAACAAAGGAGGCAAGCCTGGCGGGCAGCCTCTTTTTGTTATGCTACATTTCGGAGCAAGGGAATAAGTTTTCGCAACTTTCTCACGCAAAAAGCTCCCAATTATGCTATACTTGAAGCAAATATAAATCATGGGGACAACAGGCGCGAGCCGCGTTTTTTGGCACCCGTTTACCCTGTGACGCGGCGTTCGTGCTGCGTTGCATATGATTTCGACCTCACAGAAGGGAGACACTATGAAGTTTCTGGTTTGTATCAAACAGGTCGTCGACACCTCGAAGATGGAAGTCGATCCGACTACAGGAAGACTGAAAAGAAATAATGCGAACAGCATCATGAATCCGCTGGATCTCCATGCGCTGGAAGCGGCATTCTCGCTGCGCGATGAAGTGGGCGGCACGGTGACGGTCATCACCATGGGTCCCCCGCAGGCAGCCGCTGTCCTGAAGGATGCGGTCGCTATGGGCGCTGATGAAGTATACCTCGTGACGGACCGCGCATTTGGCGGTGCGGATACTCTTGCGACGAGCTACACGCTGGCTAAGGCGATCGAGAAGCTGGGAACATTCGATCTCATTTTCTGCGGGCAGGAGTCCATCGACAGCAATACGGCGCAGATCGGCCCGGAGATCGCTGCGACGCTCGGCATCGCGGATGTGAGTGCAGCCGTAGGCATTTCCTATGAGAAGGAAGGCTTCCTCACCGTGAAGCGCCAGATCGGTGGGAATATCGAGGTGCTCGAGCTTGCTCTTCCGGCGGTCGTCACTGCGACAGAAGCGCTGAACCATGCGAGATATCCGAGCATCAAGGGTCTCCTCAAGAAGGATGAAGTGGAGATCGGAAATCTCACGGCAGCCGATCTGCCGGTCGATCCGGCGCGTATCGGCATGAAGGGCTCTCCGACGCAGGTCCGTCAGGTCCGTCCGGTCGTGCCGCCGAAAAAAGAAAATCTCCGCATCGAAGGAAAGACGACGGAAGAAGCGGCAGATCTCTTCCTCTCGGCTATGCAGAAACTGAAGGTCATCTAAGGAGGGGCGAAATGGATTTTTCTGAACACAAAGGTATTTATGTCATCGGAGCGCTTGCGAATGGCAAGATCCAGAAGGTCACCGGTGAACTGACCGGCGAAGCCCGCGTACTGGCTGATCAGCTGGGGGAAGAGGTCGCAGTCATCCTCATCGGTGCCGATCTCAAGGATCCGGCATCCTCGCTGATCCCCCTCGGCGCAGATAAGGTCTATGTGATCGATCATCCGCTCCTTGCCCACTATGATGGGAAAGCGTACCAGAAAGCACTGGCGCCGTTCCTCTTGGAGAAGAAGCCGGATACCATCATCTTTGGTGCGACGCCATTCGGCCGTGATCTCGCCCCGCGTCTGGCGGCAGAGCTCGTCTGCGGCGTCACGGCAGATGTGACGGAGCTTTCGGCAGATACCGAGAAGGGGCTCGTCATCTGGTCGCGTCCGGCGATGGATGGGAATATCATGGCAGATATCGTGTCTCCGGACTATCGTCCTCAGGTCGGCACGGTCCGCCCGGGCATCTTCAAGTACACGCAAGCCGATGCTTCCCGCACGGGCGAGGTCATCTCCCTCTCCGTTTCCCTTGAAGAGAAGGATCTCGGCACGGTGCTGAAGGAGATCATCGCCGGTGAGAAGGACAGCCATCCGGTCGAAAATGCGAAGGTCGTCGTCGCAGGCGGCCGCGGCATCCGTACGGAGGAAGAATGGGCGAAGCTCCATGAGCTCGCTGATCTTCTGGGGGCAGCTGTCGGCTGCAGCCGTCCGATCGCAGAGCTCGGCTGGGAGCCGCATAGCCACCAGATCGGCCAGACCGGCAAGGGCGTAGCGCCGAAGATCTATTTCGCATTCGGCATCTCGGGCGCGATGCAGCACATGTGCGCAGTCAATGCGGACATCGTCATCGCGGTCAATAAGGACCCGAAGGCGCCGATCATGGAAATGGCAGACTACGCTGTCGAAGCGGATCTGAAGGATTTCCTCCCGCTCCTCATTGAAAAGATCAAAGCACTGAAAAGCAAGTGAGGGATGAATGGTCAGGAATTGGGGACTGGGAGTCTCGAGTGACTAGTGACTGGTGACTGGATTAGAAAAATCTTTTCTCGTATCGTCATTTCGAGCGAAGCGAGAAATCTTTGTTGTTCGCGGTCAAACGAATCCTGTCAGAAAAGCTCAAACGGGAAACCTGCTTTTTAAGAAACCTTCGGGCATCGCCACATCCATACTCTGCGGCACTTCTATGTTTTTATGCGCCGCACCAACCCCTTTTGAACCTCTTGAACCTATAGAACCCGCTGAACCTCTTTCGCAGGCAATCAAGAGGCAGAACGCCCCAGTGGTAATATCCCTCATAAGCCATAATAATAACAATTTGTTACGGAGGTGAGACGTATGGCAGAAAGAAAAACTACCATATACTACAATCACAATTTCTATTATGATTTCTCCCAGATCATCGCGGCAGATGACAGAGGACTCCAGTTTGGTGACGGATGCTATGAATGGATCCGCGTCTACAAAGGCCATCCGTTTGCTCTTTCCTATCACACCGACCGTCTGTACCGCTCCATGCGCCTTCTGGGCATCCGTCCCGTGACAGCACCGGACGAATTCACCGAGATCGTGGAAACCGTCGTCGAAGAAAGCGGCATCGAAGAAGGCTATGTGAAGATCATCGTCACCCGCGGACAGGGCGATCATGATTTCCTGATCCCTGCCAGAAATCAGCTGCGTCCGAATGTCCTGGTCTACGCCAAACCGATCAGCTTGGATGCCATTGCTAAAGTGCAGGACGGCGTGAAGTGCATCACGATGAAAGATGATCGCGGCCATCACTGCGACATTCTTTCCCTCTCTCAGGTGGATAACCTTCTCGCGCGTCAGGAAGCCCTGAAGCAGGGCTGCTACGACGGCATCTTCATCCGAGACGGTCTTCTGACCGAAGCCACCCACTCGAATGTCCTCATCGTCAAGGCCGGCGTCATCTGGACCACGGGCACGAATGAATTCATGACCCGCGGCATCACACGCTCCCTTGTCCTGTCCCGCGTCGCTCCGACTGCCGGTGTCACCTCCATCGATGATGCGGCAGATCCGGTCCGCCTCGAAGATATGATGAATGCGGAAGAAGTCTTCCTCACGAATTCTCAGGACGGCATCATCCCGGTCCTCTCCATCGACGGACAGCCGATCGGCAATGGAGAAGTCGGCCCTGTCACCCGTAAGATCCAGCAGCACTATGCGCATCTCATGAGTGACGGTTTGCCGTAACAGGTCAATGCATACTATAAAAAACGGGGCTGTGAAGAAATGAAGATTCATTTCTTCACAGCCCCGTTTTACTTTGCTTTCATTTGGTTCAGGGTTCAGGGTTCAGGCTCTCGTGGCGGCTTCGCCGCCCCAAAAGGAAGCCAACCCCGCCTCGCTGCGCTC
>OIZI01000672.1_pt1 | contig 16472 bp, 18 predicted proteins | sample 1588441 | NCBI WGS metagenome assembly OIZI01 (sample SAMN03283284) | human gut metagenome | biome: human-associated habitat; material: feces | host: Homo sapiens | place: Peru | collected 2012 | reverse complement strand
TCCTTTCCGCATAGGCCGTGCATTCCCGGATCTGGCCTTCGATGGATTCTTCACGCTGGTTGTCGCTGGAATAGCGGGCGTAGATCACGGCGGTCATGGCAGGCACCTTGCTTTATACATCATTAAACGATAATACGTTCATCAGCGTAATGTTTCATATAAGGTATATCCCGCACTTTACAGAAGATTGCAAGAAAAAGCTTCAATTCCTGCGCGCAAGTATGTCTTTATACAGAAGCAATGGTTTTTTGCCTTTGTGGAAGAATTTGTTTGTGAAGCATTACCTTATTGACAGTTTGCCGCAAAATGATATAATAGGCACACAAGAACAAACCTACACGATAAGTTGGTTTGAAAGAAAGGAGGGAATATAGCATGATCAAAGTTCTTGAAGTGCTGCTGCGGAGCAATTTTCGTTGTGGACGAATGCTGTACTCCCGGGCTGCTGCTATGGTAGGGTGCCAAAGTGTACCCTCGGGGCGATGTTGAGTTGATCGCCCTCCGATTCAGCCCGGGAATTGTTCTAAAACGGTTCCCGGCTTTTTTATACCCATTACGGCTGCACAGGAAAGGAGCGAGCCACCATGGCACAAAATCGTGAACCAATCAGCGCAGAGCAGATCCGCCAGTTACAGCTTCTGGCACAAAGCCTGCGGTTTGGCACGCTGACCCTTGTCTTTCAGGATGGAAAACTGATTCAAATCGACAAAAATGAAAAGATCCGCCTAAAAAGTGAATAATTGCTGACTGGACAAACCGGAGGCTTTACAAAAGGACGCCGTTCCTTTTGTGAAGTCTTATTTTTTGCTCTTTTTCATCTGAACCCTTTTTGAATCCATCAGGGAGGAACCCCATTATGTTTGATGTTTCGTATATTTCCCGCCGCACATTTCTGAAAGCTCTGGGCTTTGGTGCTGCCAGCGTGACCGCTGCCGCCGCTCTGACCGCCTGCGGCAGTGCCGCAAGTTCTGCGGCATCCGGCACCGCATCCGCCGCCTCGGCTGCCAGCCTTGCGCCGGTGGAACTGATCAATGTTTCCTATGACCCCACCCGTGAACTGTATGCACAGTACAACGAAGTCTTTGCGAAATACTGGCTGGACAAGACCGGCCAGCAGGTCACCATCACCCAGTCCCACGGCGGCTCCGGCAAACAAGCATTGGAAGTGGCCAACGGTCTGGAAGCCGATGTGGTCACGCTGGCGCTGGAAGGCGATGTGGACGCCGTGAAAAATGCGGGGCTGATCGAAGAAGGCTATACCTCCGAGTTCCCCAACGACAGCTCCCCCTATACCTCTTCCATCGTGTTCCTCGTCCGCTCCGGCAACCCTAAGCAGATCAAGGACTGGGACGACTTGGTAAAGGACGGCATCGGTGTCATCACCCCGAACCCCAAGACCTCCGGCGGTGCCCGCTGGAACTATCTGGCAGCGTGGTACTACTTCGAGAAGGCAGGCCAGAGCGAGGACGCGATCATCCAGAACATGAGCAAACTTTACAAGAATGTGGTCGTTCTGGACTCCGGCGCACGCGGTGCAACCACTTCCTTTGTCGAGAACGGACAGGGCGATGTGCTGCTGGCATGGGAGAATGAAGCGTTCCTTTCGCTGGATGAGTATCCCGGCAAGTATGAGATCGTATATCCTTCGGTGTCCATCCTCTGCCAGCCCACGGTAGCCGTGGTGGATGAAGTGGTGGACAAGCACGGGACCCGCGAGGTAGCGACAGAGTACCTGAACTATCTCTATTCCGATGAAGCGCAGAAGATCGAAGCAGAAAACTTCTACCGGCCTTCTACCGAATCCATCCTGAAAGATTACACGCTGGCTTCCGACAGCAAGACCATCACGGAGATTCCGGCAGACGGTAAGTGGATCATCACGGATGGCTTTGAGCTGACCAACATCGCCCACTTCGGCGGCTGGACGGATGCAACCGCCAAGCACTTCGCAGACGGAGGTGTATTTGATACCTTCTACGAGGGTTAAAACCGAATCGTTCGAGAGTTCCGCACAGAGAGGACAGACCTTATGTGCGGAATCTCTGTTGCAAAAGGAGGAAGAGTTTTGAAGTCCAAATCCAAAAAATCCCGGCGTGTTATTCCGGGGTTCGGGCTTTCGCTGGGCATTTCCGTCACAATCCTGAGTCTGGTGGTGCTCATTCCGCTGTGCTCTTTGGTGGTTTTTTCCGCACAGCTCAGCCCCGCAAAATTCTGGTCTGTGGTCACCAGCGCCCGCGTTCTGGCCAGCTACAAAGTCAGTTTTCTAACAGCGCTGGTCGCATCCCTCATCAATGGGGTCATGGGTCTAATCCTCGCGTGGGTACTGGTGCGGTACGATTTTCCGGGCAAGCGAATCATGGACGGCATGATTGAGTTGCCTTTCGCACTGCCAACAGCCGTGGCGGGCATCTCGCTGACACACCTGACCGTAGACAACGGCTGGGTGGGCAGTGTCTTTCACAGCAAAGGCATTGAGATTGCCTACACCCGCGTAGGCATCACGGTGGCACTGGTCTTTATCGGTATCCCCTTTGTGGTGCGCTCGGTGCAGCCGGTGCTGGAAAAGCTGGACCCGCAATATGAGGAGGCCGCCGGCATGATGGGCGCATCCCGCGCAACGATCTTCCGCAAAATCATCCTGCCGGAAATCGCCTCCCCACTGGTGGCCGGGTTCACGATGGCGTTTGCCCGGTGTCTGGGGGAGTACGGCAGTGTGGTGTTCATTGCGGGCAACACCCCTTATAAAACCGAGATCACACCGCTGCTCATCATGGCAAAATTACAGGAATACGATTACGCCAGTGCCACCTCCATTGCGCTGGTCATGCTGGCGGCAGCGTTCCTGATCCTGTTTGTCAACGCCGTCATCCAGAGCTGCGCATCAAAGATTGTCAGCGGCATTTCGTAAGGAGGAATCGTGATGGAGCAAAAATCATCCGGCGGCCCGGTCAAATGGCTGCTCATCGGCATCAGCGTCCTGTTTCTGGCGGTGATGCTGGTGCTCCCGCTGATCTATGTTCTGGCCACAGCGTTCCGGGAGGGCTGGCAAGCCTACGTCAAAGCCGTCACCGATCCCTACGCCATCAAAGCCGTGCAGTTGACCTTGCAGGCTACGGCAGCGGCACTGATCATCAATACTTTCTTCGGCATCTTTGCTGCATGGTGCATCACCCGCTTTCAGTTCCGGGGCAAAAAGGTACTTTCCACCTTCATCGACCTGCCGCTGACCGTTTCGCCCATCATTGCAGGCCTGATCTATGTGCTGACCTTCGGGCGGCAGAGTATGCTTTACCCGCTTTTGCAGCGGTACAACATTTCTATCATCTATGCCGTGCCCGGCATCGTGCTGGCGACAGTGTTCGTGACCTTTCCCTTTATCTCCCGCGAGATCATCCCGGTGCTGACGGCAGCGGGCACGGAAGAGGAGGAAGCCGCCGCCCTGATGGGGGCAAACGGCTGGACAATCTTCTGGAAGGTGACCTTCCCGCACATCAAGTGGGCACTGCTCTACGGCATGGTGCTTTGCACCGCCCGCGCCATGGGCGAGTTCGGCGCGGTGTCGGTGCTGTCCGGCCACCTGCGCGGCAAGACCAACACCATGCCGCTGTACATTGAACTTTTGTATCAGGGCTACGATTTTACCGGAGCCTTCGCCATGTCCTCCATTCTGGTACTGATGGCGATCCTTGTTCTGATTTTGCGCAGCGTGCTGGAAGTGCTGGGCAGGAAAGACCATGAGGTGTAACGATGGCAAATGAAACCTATGTGGAGCTGCGAAACGTCAACAAAAGCTTTGGCGACTTCAAGGCCTCCAAAGATATCTCCTTTGGCATCCAGAAAGGCCGTCTGATCGGTCTGCTGGGGCCTTCCGGCAGCGGCAAGACCACCATCCTGCGGATGCTGGCCGGGCTGGAAACTGCCGACAGCGGTGACATCATCATTGATGGCAAAGTGGTCAACGATGTGCCCGCCAGCCAGCGCGGCATTGGCTTTGTGTTCCAGAACTACGCACTATTCCGCTATATGACCGTCTGGGACAACATCGCATTCGGCTTGCAGGTGCAGAAGTGGCCCAAGGAGAAGATCCGCTCCCGTGTGGAAGAAATGCTGGAACTGGTGGGGCTTACCCAGTTTGCAAAGCGTTACCCCAACCAGCTTTCCGGCGGCCAGCGGCAGCGCGTCGCCTTTGCGCGGGCATTGGCTCCGAACCCCCAGCTTTTGCTGCTGGACGAGCCTTTCGCCGCCGTGGATGCAAAAGTGCGCAAAGAACTGCGCAGCTGGCTGCGGCAGATGATCTCGACCGTGGGCGTTACCAGTATTTTCGTCACCCACGATCAGGACGAAGCCATTGAAGTGGCCGATGAGATCATCATCACCAATCAGGGCCGCATCGAACAGATCGGCACACCGGCCGAAATTTACCGCAGCCCGGCGACCCCCTTTGTGGCGCAGTTCATCGGGCAGTCCACAGCGGTGGGACAGTTCCATCACCTCAAGGGCTTTGAGGATGCTGTCCGGGATGTGACGCAGGCCGTCGTTCGCCCGGAATACGTCAGTATCCTGAAAAAAGGCGAATTTGTCCGCTACCCCAACAGCACCGAGCAGGGCACGGTAGTCTCCACGGCCTTCCGTGGCAGTGAGATCGAAATTCAGGTCAAGGTAGGCGAAACCGTTCTGACCAGCAAGCGGCTCATCGAACAGCCGCCGGTGGAGATCGGTGAGACCGTGGGCGTATTTATCTATCGCCTGTTTGCCTTCGACAGCAGTTCCGCCTATGTGGTGGAAAATGCCTGCCTGAAGAATGCGACTGTGGTTATTTAAGGAGGCGGCAGCTTGAACTTACAGCACAAAACACTCCGCGCCGATGTACTCATCATCGGCGGCGGAACGGCGGGCTGCTATGCCGCCTACACCCTGCGCAGCAGCGGTCTTTCCGTTCTGATCGCAGAAAAAGCGGGTCTTACCCGCAGCGGATGCCTTGCCGCCGGGGTCAACGCCATCAATGCCTACATCAACCCCGGCTACACCCCGCAGAACTATGTGGACTACGCCCGGAAGGACGCCGAAGGCATCGTCCGGGGCGACCTGCTGCTGACCATGGCAGAGGGGCTGAACGAAGCCACCGAAACGCTGGAACAGTTCGGTTTGGTGTTTCTGAAAAATCCAGACGGCAGCTATGCCGCCCGCGGTGCCCGAAACGTGAAGATCAATGGCGAAAACATCAAGCCTCTGCTGGCCAAAGCCGCCCGTCAGCCCAATGTGACGGTGCTGGAGCACGTCAACATCACGGACTACATCGTGCAGGATGGCCGGGTGTGCGGTGCGCAAGGGTTCAGCGTCCGGGAACCGGTGGCTTATACGCTGGAAGCCAATGCGGTGCTCTGCACCACAGGCGGCGCAGCGGGGCTTTACCGCCCGAACAATCCGGGCTTTTCCCGCCACAAGATGTGGTATCCTCCCTTCAATACCGGCGCCGGCTACGCCATGGGCCTGCGGGCCGGGGCGGAGATGACCACCTTTGAAATGCGGTTCGTGGCCCTGCGCTGCAAGGATACCATCGCCCCCACCGGCACCATTGCACAGGGCGTGGGGGCCAAGCAGATCAATGCCAACGGCGAAAACTACGAGCACACCTACGGCCTGACCACCAACCAGCGGGTCTACGGCACCACCGCCGAGAACCGTGCCGGACGCGGCCCCTGCACCCTGCACACAAAGGGCATCCCGCCCGAACAGGAGCAAAGTCTGTACAAAGCCTACCTGAACATGGCCCCGGCCCAGACCCTGAAATGGCTGGAAAGCGGCAAAGGCCCGGCAGAGCAGGATGTGGAGATCGAGGGCACCGAGCCTTACATCGTGGGCGGGCACACCGCCAGCGGCTACTGGGTGGATACCCACCGGGCGGCTACCCTTCCCGGCCTGTTCGCCGCCGGGGACGTGGCAGGCGGCGCACCGCAGAAATACGTTTCCGGTGCGATGGCGGAAGGAAAGATCGCCGCTGAAAGCGCGGCGGACTTCTGCCGCAGCCACACCCTGCCGGAACTTGCCGAAACAGCGCCGGATTATGAACGCTTCTTTTCCAATCCCCAGCCGCTGTTTACTGCGGACGTACTGGAAGAAGCCATGCAGAAATTCATGGACGAATATGCAGGCGGCAGGGGCACTTCCTACGAATACAGCGCAGCCCGGCTGGACATTGCCCGCCAGCACATGGAGCAGCTGGCAGAGCTTGCACAGCAGCTCCACGCAGACGATATGGATGACCTGCTGCGCATCTACGAGCTGACCGACCGGCTGGAAGTCTGCAAGGCGGTCATTGCCCATCTGGCAGCGCGGCACGAGACCCGCTGGCCGGGTTTTGGCATCGATCAGGATCACCCAACCATCGACCCTGCCGAGGAAAGTTACGTCAATTCCCGGCTGGTGAACGGCAGGCTGGAGATCCTGCGCCGCCCGCTGGTAAGAGAGGGGGATGTGTATGAGCATTCGCATTGAGCCGGAACGGTGCATCGGCTGCGGTCGCTGCACCGAAGCCTGCCCCGGCAATCTGCTGCGGCTGGATGCCGCCCGCAAGATCACGATGCCCCGCCCGCAGGACTGCTGGGGCTGCACCGCCTGCCTGAAAGAATGTCCTGCCGGAGCGCTGCACTACTTCTTGGGCGCAGACCTTGGCGGACGCGGCAGTACGCTGACCGTCCGAGAAGAAAACGGCATCGATCATTGGCGCATCACCCGCCCGGACGGTACCGAGACCGTGCTGGACGTGAATAAAAAAGATTCCAACCAATATTAAGGAGGTACGACCTGTGGCAACAAGATCTCATCTGGACGAGCTGGAAGCCGAGGCCATTTACATCATCCGTGAAGTGGCGGCGGAATGCGAAAAGCCCGTCATGCTCTACTCCATCGGCAAAGACAGTTCGGTTATGCTGCATCTGGCGCTGAAAGCCTTTTACCCGGAAAAACCGCCTTTCCCGTTTTTGCACATCGACACGACATGGAAATTCCACGAGATGATCGAATTCCGTGACCGCGTTGCAAAAGAGCAGGGCATCCAGATGCTGGTGTACACCAACGAAGAAGGCGTAAAACAGGGCGTGAACCCCTTTGATTACGGTTCCGCCTACACCGACATCATGAAAACGCAGGCGCTGAAACAGGCGTTGAACAAATACGGCTTCACCGCCGCTTTCGGCGGCGACCGCCGGGACGAGGAAAAGTCCCGCGCCAAGGAGCGCATCTTCTCCTTCCGCAATACGGCGCAGGCGTGGGACCCCAAGAATCAGCGGCCGGAGATGTGGAAGCTCTACAACACCCGCATCAAAAAAGGCGAGAGCATCCGGGTGTTTCCCATCTCCAACTGGACGGAAAAGGACATCTGGCAGTACATCCGCCGGGAAAAGATCGAGATCGTGCCGCTCTACTTCGCCGCCGAGCGCCCGGTCATTGAGCGGGACGGCAACCTTATCATGGTGGACGACGACCGCCTGAAGCTGCGCCCCGGCGAGAAGGTCGAGCAGAAGAAGGTGCGGTTCCGCACCTTGGGCTGCTACCCGCTGACCGGCGCGGTGGAATCGGATGCCGACACGCTGGATGAGATCATTGACGAAACTTTGGCCGCTGTGGAGTCCGAGCGCACCAGCCGTGTCATCGACCACGAAGAAGCCGGCAGCATGGAACGCCGGAAGAAGGAGGGCTATTTCTAATGAAAGGCTTACTCAAATTTATCACCTGCGGCAGCGTGGACGATGGCAAATCGACCCTGATCGGCCACATCCTCTACGATGCAAAGCTGCTGTACGCCGATCAGGAAAAGGCGCTGGAACTGGATTCCAAGGTGGGCAGCACCGGCGGTGCCATTGACTATTCGCTGCTTCTGGACGGCCTGATGGCAGAGCGGGAGCAGGGCATCACCATTGACGTGGCTTACCGCTACTTCACCACCGACCACCGCAGCTTTATCGTGGCCGACACCCCGGGCCATGAGGAATACACCCGCAACATGGCCGTGGGCGCTTCCTTTGCCGACCTTGCGGTGATCCTTGTGGATGCCAGTCAGGGTCTGCTGGTGCAGACCCGCCGCCATGCCCGCATCTGCGCCCTGATGGGCATCCGGCACTTCGTCTTTGCCGTGAACAAGATGGACCTTGTAGGCTACAGCAAGGCCCGTTTCCGTGCCATTGAAGAGGACATTCAAAAACTCTCCGCCGAGCTTTCTCTCGGCAATTATGTAGCCATTCCGGTATCCGCCACCGTGGGCGACAATGTGACCGCCCGCTCCGACAAAATGCCGTGGTACACCGGCCCGGTGCTGTTGGAGCATCTTGAAGAGGTCGATGTTTCCGATGTGCGGGAGCAGGGCTTCTATCTCCCGGTGCAGCGTGTCTGCCGCCCGGATCACACCTTCCGGGGCTTTCAGGGCCAGATCGAAGCGGGCACCCTCTCGGTGGGCGACAATGTGCGCACCCTGCCCAGCGGCGAACAGGCCCATATCAAGGCCATTTACATCGGCAACAAATCCGTGCAGCAGGCACAGCAGGGCGACCCGGTCAACGTCCAGCTGGACAAGGAAGTGGATGTTTCCCGCGGGTGCGTGCTGGAAAACGGTGCCGACCTGAAGGTGGCCGACACCCTAAAGACCACCCTGCTCTGGATGGACAACGAGCCGCTGACCCCCGGCAAGGATTTCTTTGTGAAGCTGGGCACCAAACTCATCCCCGGTACCCTGAACAGCATTGAATATGCCATTGATGTGAACACCGGCGAGCACAAGGCGGCGGCTTCCCTGAGCAAAAACGAGATCGCGCTGTGCACCCTCTCCTTTGTGGAACCCATCGTGCTGGACACCTTTGCCCATCACCGCACGCTGGGCGAGCTGATTCTGATCGACCGCATCACCAATATGACCTCTGCCTGCGGCGTGGTCACGCAGGTGGGCAGCGGTCAGCAGGAGCACAGCGCAGGCGGCGCGGCGTTCGATACCCGGCTGCTGCACGGCAGCGGCGTGCCGCTGTATGAGCACGGTGCTACCCTGCCGGGCATCAGCCAGAGTTCCGCCTTTGCCTATCCTTCCGCCGAAAAGCTGGAACAGGTCTTTGCCGGCAGAGCACCGGGCTTTGCCTACACCCGCATCGGCAATCCCACCGTTGCAGCCTTTGAGCAGCGCATCAACGCACTGGAAGGCGGCGTAGGTGCAGTGGCCTGCGCTTCCGGCATGGCCGCTGTCACGGCGGCACTGCTGAACGTCCTGCGGGCGGGCGATGAGCTCATCGCCGCCAACGGCCTGTTCGGCGGCACACTGAACCTGCTGCGGGATCTGGAAAACTTCGGCATCGTGACCCGCTATGTGGACGAACTGACCCCGGAAAAGATCGCACCGCTGGTCAACGGGCACACCCGCGCCGTCTTTGGCGAGGTCGTCAGTAACCCGGCTTTGCAAGTGCTGGATATTGCAGCACTTGCGGATTTCCTCCACAGCAAGAACCTTCCGCTGTTTGTGGACAGCACCACCGCAACGCCCTATCTGGTGAACCCGCTCAAGCTGGGCGCAGATGTGGTCATCCATTCTTCTTCCAAATACATCAACGGCAGCGGCGATGCGGTCAGCGGTATCATCGTGGACGGCGGCAGCTTCCGCTGGGATGCCGCCCGCTACCCCGGCCTTGCCGAGTACCAGAAATTCGGCCGGTTCGCCTATCTTTCCAAGCTGCGCAACGGCCTGTGGCAGGAGCTGGGCGGATGCCTTGCTCCCATGAACGCCTATCTGAACGTGGTGGGGCTGGAAACGCTGGGCCTGCGGATGGAGCGCATCTGCTCCAATGCTCACGCACTGGCCGCAGCCCTCAGCGGGCTGGACGGTGTGGCTGTCAATTATCCCACCCTGCCGGATGCACAGGCCTACGACCTTGCACAGCGTCAGTTCGGTGGAAAGGGCGGCGGCATCCTGACCCTGCGGGCGGGCAGCAAGGAGCGGGCCTACGCCCTTATCAACCGCCTGAAATACGCCCGCATCGCAACCAACATCGGGGATGTGCGGACGCTGGTCATCCATCCGGCATCCACCATTTATCTGCACAGCACGCCGGAAGCCATGCACGCAGCAGGCGTGTTTGAAGATACCATCCGGGTCAGCGTGGGCATTGAGGCCGCAGCAGACCTGATCGCAGACTTTACCGATGCAATCAAAAGCCTGTGACAAAAAGAGAGTTTGAATGGGAATGAAAAAAGGAGGCAAAGAACGATGGCAGTGGATTACAGCACCCTGAAAAAGGGCGGCTTCATGCGGCAGAAACAGAAGAACTGCTTTTCCCTTCGTCTGCGGACGGTGGGCGGGCATCTGAGCGCAGCGCAGCTTGCCAAAATTGCAGAAGTTGCGGACAAATATGGTGAGGGCTACATCCACCTGACCTCCCGTCAGGGCGTGGAGATCCCCTTTATCCGGCTGGAGCAGATCGATGAAGTGAAAAATGCGCTGGAAGAAGGCAGCGTGACCCCCGGTGTCTGCGGCCCCCGCGTCCGCACCATCACCGCCTGCCAGGGCAGCGCCGTCTGCCCCAGCGGCTGCATTGATACCTATACACTGGCACAGGAGATCGACGAGCGGTATTTTGGCCGGGAGCTGCCCCATAAGTTCAAATTCGGCATTACCGGCTGCCAGAACAACTGCCTGAAAGCCGAGGAAAACGATGTGGGCATCAAGGGCGGCATTCAGGTACGCTGGAAAGAAGATGCCTGCATCCAGTGCGGGGTCTGCGTCAAAGCCTGCCGCACCAAGGCCATTGAGCTTGTGGACGGCAAGATCACCATTGACCCGGCAAAATGCAACTACTGCGGCCGCTGCACCAAAGCCTGCCCCACCGATGCCTACGAGGAGACCCACGGTTACATCGTTTCCTTCGGCGGTCTGTTCGGCAACACCATCCACAAGGGCGTGCCCATCATTCCCTTTATCGAGGATCACGACAAGCTGCTGCGGGTGTGCGATGCCGCCATCAACTTCTTTGCCGAGAACGCCAAACCCGGCGAGCGCTTCCAGTTCACCATCGACCGTGTGGGCGAGGAAGTGTTCCGCCAGAAAATTCTGGAGGCTTATGAACATGAGTGAACTTCATTTTGACGACACCGTAGACATTACCGATGTGGTCTGCCCGGTGACCTTTGTAAAAGCCAAGGTGGCCATTGAGGAGCTGGACGACGGGCAGGTCCTTGCCGTGCGGATGAACGACGGCGAACCGGTGCAGAACGTGCCCCGCAGCCTGAAAGAAGAAGGCCACAAGATCTTGAAGCTGACCGACAATGAAGATGGGACGTACACCCTGTATGTCCAGAAAGTAGGAGACTGAATATGAAACTGACTGTTGCTGGCAACCCCAAAGAATACGATGCAGGCCTGACCGTGGAAAAGCTGCTGGAACTGGAAAACGTGGAAATGCCGCTTTACGTCACCGTTTCCCTGAACGATGAATTTTTGCAGCGCGAGGACTTTGCTACCACCGTCCTGAAGGACGGCGACAACGTGGAGTTCTTCTACTTCATGGGAGGGGGACAGTAAAATGGCATTTACCAACGAACAGCTGGAGCGCTACTCCCGCCACATCATCCTGAAAGAAGTGGGCGTCAAGGGCCAGAAAAAGCTGCTGAACGCAAAAGTCCTCATTATCGGCGCGGGTGGTCTGGGCGCCCCGGCGGCCATGTATCTGGCGGCTGCGGGCGTGGGCACCATCGGCATTGCCGATGCCGATGTGGTCGATCTGTCCAACCTGCAGCGTCAGATCATCCACGCCACCGAGGACGTGAACAAGCCCAAGGTGCAGTCTGCCAAGGAAACTATCGAGAAGATGAACCCGGACGTGACCGTGAACACCTACCGGGTGTTCGTGGATTCCTCCAACATTCTGGACCGCATCAAGGACTACGATTTCGTCATTGACGGCACCGACAACTTCCCGGCAAAGTTCCTCATCAACGATGCCTGCGTCATGGCAAAAAAGCCCTTCTGCCATGCGGGCATCATCCGCTTCAAGGGCCAGCTGATGACCTATGTGCCGGGTCAGGGCCCCTGCTACCGCTGCGTGTTCAAAAACCCGCCGCCGAAGGATGCCGTGCCCACCTGCAAGCAGGCAGGTGTCGTGGGCGCAATGGGCGGCGTCATTGGCAGTTTGCAGGCCATGGAAGCCATCAAGTTCATCGTAGGACAGGGCGAGCTGCTGACCGGAAACCTGCTGACCTACGATGCTCTGAAAAATGACTTCCGCAAGATCAAACTCCCCCATAACCCCGACTGCCCCATCTGCGGCGCACACCCCACCATCACAAAACTTATCGACTATGAGCAGGCGGTCTGCGAGGTGAAACGATGAAGATCACACTGCCCTGCAGCGAATACGAGAAGCTGCTGGCCCATGCACGGGTCAACCTGCCGGAAGAAGCCTGCGGCCTGATCGCCGGAACGCAGGATGAAACCGGAAAGCTGGTCAAAAAAGTATTCCTGCTGACCAACACTGACCATTCCAACGAGCACTTTTCCATCGACCCCAAAGAGCACCTTGCCGCCGTCAAGGAAATGCGTGCAGCGGGCCTTGTGCCGCTGGGCAACTGGCATTCCCACCCGGAAAGCCCCTCCCGCCCATCCGAAGAGGACAAGCGCCTTGCCTATGACAGCAAAGCCAGCTACCTCATCCTCTCCCTGATGGAGCGGGACGCCCCGGTGCTCAATTCCTTCCATGTGGAAAACGGGCAGTCCAGCAAAGAAGAACTGGTGCTCATTGACGGATAAACACTGAAAGAAAGAAGAAACATGACCATGAAACGACTTTTCTGCCTTCTGGCCGCAGCCTTGCTGCTGACGGCCTGTGCTTCCTCCACCGCTTCCACGGCAGCTTCCGGCACCACTTCATCTGTGCCGGAAAGCACTTCTCAGGCCGCAGAAGCTGCCGCCGTAACTTTCACCGATGACCTTGGCCGGGAAGTGACGGTCAGCAGCCCAAAGCGGGTGGCTGTCCTGCTGGGCAGCTATGCCGATGTGTGGAGCCTTGCAGGCGGAAAAGACACCATCGTGGCCGCTGCGGACGACGCGTGGCGAGATTTTGATCTGGAACTGGACAGCAGCGTGGCGAACCTTGGCAGTCTGCTGGAACCCAGCATGGAAACGCTGCTCTCCGCCGAGCCGGACTTTGTGATCGCCAGTTCCAACACCAAAGCCGATCTGGAATTGCAGGATTCTCTGGAAGCGCTGGGCATCCCGGTGGCCTACTTCGGGGTGAACACCTTTGACGAATACCTGCACATGCTGGATATCTGCACCCAGATCACCGGCCAGCGGGATCATTACCAGACCTATGGTCTGGATGTGCAGGCACAGGTGGATGCAGCCAAGGCCAAAGCCGATGGCTCTGCCCCCACCGTGCTGTTCCTGCGGGCGGGCAGCAATGGCGTAAAAGTAAAGAACAGCAAGGATACCGTGCTGGGCGCGATGCTGGCCGACCTCGGTGCCGTGAACATTGCCGACAGTGACACCGCTCTGCTGGAAGATTTAAGCCTTGAGCAGATCATGGCGGACGACCCGCAGTATATCTTCGCCGTCTATCAGGGCAGCGATCAGGAAGCGGCGCAGAAAGTCATGGAGCAGACCCTGACCTCTAATCCTGCATGGAACGCGCTGACCGCTGTGCAGGAAGGCCGCTATTACGTCATGAACAAGACCCTTTACCACCTGAAACCCAATGACCGCTGGGGCGAAGCCTATCAGCAGCTGGCAGATATTCTGTACGGAGGAAACTGAGATGGCTTATTTCCCGTTTTTTGTGGAAATGAACGGACAGCGCGGCCTTGTGGCAGGCGGCGGAACGGTAGCCCTGCGCAAGGTGGAAAAGCTGCTGCCCTATGGGGCACAGCTGACCATCGCCGCACCGGAGATCAGCCCTGCATTGCAGGCACTGGCAGCAGAAAACGATCTGGCTGTATGGCAGAAGAAAGCTGCACCGGAAATGGTAAATGGTTTTGATTTTGTCATTGCTGCCACCGACGACCCGGAAACGAACCATGCCCTTGCCGCCCGCTGCCGGGGGCAAAAGATCCCGGTAAATGTGGTGGACGACAAGGACTATTGCAGCTTCCTGTTCCCCTCGCTGGTGCAGTCCGGGCCGCTCTCGGTAGGGATCTCCACCGGCGGCGCAAGCCCCACAGCAGCCGTCTGGCTGCGCAAACAGATCGAAGCCTTGCTGCCGGACGCCCTGCCGGAAATTCTGCGCTGGATGGAGCAGCTTCGTCCGCTCATGTTCCAGACCCTTTCCGATGAACCCAGCCGTGCAAAAGCATACGCCGCCCTGCTGGATGCCGCGCTGCAAAAGGGCGGCCCGCTGAATGACGCCGAAACAGAAAAGATCCTCCATCCCTGACCGTAAAAAGGAGACAGCCGCCATGAAAAAGAATTCTTTTTGCAAACAAACCGTGCATACACCGGCGGTCTGTCTGTCGGCTCTGACGGTCAGCGTGCTGGCTGTTTCCATTGCAGAACTCTGTCTCGGCCCCCAAAGCTATTCTCTGGCGCAGCTGTGGAATGCTTTTGCGCAGCAGAGCGCCACAGACCCGGTCTGGCGTGTGCTGGCCTACGTCCGCATCCCGCGTTTGTTGGCCGGATTGCAGGCAGGCGCTGCGCTGGCGGTGGCCGGTACGCTGCTGCAGGCGGTGCTCAACAATGCCATGGCCAGCCCGAATGTCATCGGTGTGAACTCCGGCGCGGGCTTTTTTGCCCTTCTGGCTGCGGCACTGGCACCCGAAGCCCTTGGTGCGGCGCAGTTTGCTTCCTTTCTGGGGGCGCTGGGCTGTGCCATGCTGGTGTACGGTCTGGCACGGCTGACCGGACTTTCCCGCACGACGCTGGTTCTTTCGGGACTGGCTGTCAGCGGAATGTTCAGCGCAGGCACCAACATCATCCGCCTGTTCTGGCCGGAAAGTGTTTCCGGCGTGCCGAGTTTTCTGGTAGGCGGGCTGTCCGGCGTGACCCTGAAAATGCTGCTTCTCGCACTGCCGTATCTCTTCACCGGTGCGATCCTGGCGTTCTGGATCGACACGGATCTGAATGTTCTGTGCCTTGGAGATGAGACTGCCTCCAGCCTTGGACTGAATGTGGAAACGATCCGGTTCATCGGCATTCTGGCCGCCGCACTCTTAGCCGGAGCTGCCGTCAGTTTTGCCGGACTGCTCAGTTTTGTGGGGCTGCTTGCGCCGCATATCGCCCGGAAGGTCGTGGGCAATGACCATCGTGTTTTGCTGCCTGCTTCCGCACTGCTGGGTGCTTTCTGCGTGGTCGGCTGTGATCTGCCCGCCCGGCTTCTGTTTGCCCCCTTCGAACTGCCGGTTGGTATTTTGCTTTCGCTCATCGGCGGGCCATTCTTCCTTGGCTTGCTGCTGCGGCGCAAAGGAGGGCGGCTCTATGCTTGAAGTGCAGAATGTCTCGGTGGGATACGATGCCCCTGTTTTGCAGAATATTTCTTTTTCTGCCCAGCCGGGAAAGATCACCACCCTTATCGGCCCCAACGGCTGCGGCAAAACCACGCTGCTCAAAGCAATGGCAAGGCAGCAACCGCTGCTTGCCGGAAAGATTCAGCTGGATGGCCGCAGCCTGCAAAGCTATGACCGCAAGGAGCTGGCGCGGCATCTGGCCTTTATGCCGCAGGTGCGCACCATCCCGGAGATCAGTGTACAGGGCCTTGTGGAGCATGGCCGGTTCCCGCACCTTGGCTTTTCCCGGCGGCTGACCGCAGCCGACCGCGAAATTGTAACGCTTGCCATGGAGCAGGCAGGCGTTACCGCATGGGCTGACCGTGACCTCCGTGAGCTTTCCGGCGGTCAGCGGCAGCGGGTCTATCTGGCTATGGCGCTGGCGCAGGGCGGGCAGACGATTTTACTGGATGAACCCACCACTTATCTGGATACCGCTGCACAGTTTCAGCTGATGGAGCTTTTGCAAAGCCTTGCGCAGCAAGGCCGGACGGTCGTGATGGTCTTACACGACCTTGCGCACGCAATGCAGTACAGCGATGCTGTGGGCGTGTTTGCAGATGGAAAACTTGCCGCCTTTGCCGAACCCTCCCAACTGTATGAACAGAAGATCTGGGAGGAAGTGTTTCAGGTAAAGCTCTGTAAGGCTCTGGATGAAACGTATTATATCAAACCGCTGTAATGCTTTCTTTGCAAAAGCGGTGGTCATCACCGTGAGCCCCACCACTTACGTAAGGAAAAGCCCACGAAAGAATTCACCGCCCCGCAACACACCCGATTTGTTTTGCCGCCGTTTCACACGACAAAATCCATCGCTGCGTTGCGTGGGCGGTATTTTTTTTTGCGTCTTAACAGTTCGGAAACATTTGTAGAACTTGTCGGGGCAACGCCCCTCCATCTGCTATCGCAGACCGTTCTGCCGCTTAAAAGCCCCACTGGGGCTTTCATTGCTGCGCTGCGCTTCGCAAACG
>OIZI01000670.1_pt1 | contig 16492 bp, 17 predicted proteins | sample 1588441 | NCBI WGS metagenome assembly OIZI01 (sample SAMN03283284) | human gut metagenome | biome: human-associated habitat; material: feces | host: Homo sapiens | place: Peru | collected 2012 | reverse complement strand
CTGTGCCATCACCCTGGGCGCCATTGCCGCCGCGACAGCCCCTGCCGCCACGCTGATGGTGGTTCGCCAGTACAAGGCGGACGGCCCCATGACCCGGCTGCTGATGCTGGTGGTCGCCTTGGACGACGCCGTGGGTCTGCTGCTGTTCTCCGTGTCCTTCGGCATTGCGACGGCACTGTCCAACGGGCAGGTCAGCGTGCTGGCCGTGGTTGTTGAGCCCATCGTGGAGATTCTTCTGTCCGTTGGTCTCGGCGGCTTTATGGGGCTGCTGCTCCACTGGGTGGAGCGGTTCTTCCACTCCCGCAGCAAGCGTATGTCTCTGTCCGTCGCCTTCGTCATGCTGACGGTGGGTCTGAGTATGCTGGAATTCCAGATCGGCCCCGTCCACTGCGGATTCTCCCTGCTGCTGGTGTGCATGATGACCGGCACCATTTTCTGCAACGTCTGCCCCACCTCCGAGGAACTGATGGAGCGTGTGGACGGCTGGACGATGCCGCTGAACATCCTGTTCTTCGTCATCTCCGGCGCGGAGCTTGACCTCAACGTGCTGTCCCAGCCCGTGACCCTGATCGTCGGCATCATCTACATCATCGCCCGCTCCGCCGGCAAGTATTGCGGCGCGAACCTGAGCTGCCGCATCACCAAGGAGCCGAAGTCCATTGTAGATCACCTGGGCATCACGCTGCTGCCCCAGGCCGGTGTGGCGCTGGGTATGGCCATCACCGCCGCTTCCCTCTCCGACGGCGCGCTGGCGAGAAACGTCGTGCTGTTCGCCGTGCTGGTTTACGAGCTGGTTGGCCCCACGCTGACGAAGCGCTCCCTGCTGGCCGTGGGAGAGATTCGCCCCGAAGGCCGCACCAACGCCCGGAAGCAGAACGATCCGAAGGAAGCAAAGTAAACTTCCAAAATTATGATAGCCCGGTTCGGCATACGCCGAACCGGGCTATTTTTTGACATTTTTCAGAGCCTTCTTCAGTTAAGCACCCCGTGATGAACGCCGGGGCTGTTTTCCGTCAGGCGTTCAAAGGAATAGCCGTTATTCAGTCCCCAGACGATGATGTCCTCCACCGCGTCCACGCTGAAATCGTGGATATCATGCTGCAAAACCACGGAGACCCGGTTCTGGCTGACGCCAGCCGTCACGTTAGCAAAAACCGTCTGTGCCTTTTTTGCGCCGCCGGCGTCGTTGCTGTCCACGTTCCAGTCGAAATACTGGAAGCCCGCGTCCTGCACCGCCCGGGTCAGCAGACTCATCAGCCCCACGTAGCTGTGGGCGCTGACGGTGTTGGAGCTGCCGCCGGGGAAGCGCATCAGGGTGGTTTTGACGCCGGTATTCCGGTAAATTACGTCCTGCATCCCCAGCAAATCCGCAAAATACGCCTCCGGACTGGCATAAATGCGCTCGTAAACGTGGGACATGGTGTGAATGCCGATGCTGTGTCCCCTGTCCACGATCTCCTTCATCATTTCGCCGTAGCCCCGGTTGGTGACAAAGAAGGTGGCCTTCACGCCGTAGCTGTCCAGCACGTCCAGCAGCTGCTGCGTGTAGGGGCCGGGACCGTCGTCGAAGGTCAGATAAATGACCTTTCCCTCGGGCCAGACGACCTCGGGACGGGGAACCGCCTTTACCTCCACGGTTCTGGTGACGGTGGTGGTGTTTTCGTAGCCGTCGGTCACGGTGTAGGTCACGCTGTAGGTTCCGGGCGTCAGCCAGTCCACCTCGCCGTCCACCTGCACCTGCCCGGTCAGATCGCCGTCCACGTTGTCCAGCGCGGAGTACCCCGGCTCCTGATAGAAGGTGCCGGTGGTGATGGCCATATCCGCGCCGCCCTCCAGCGTGATCTCCGGCGGGATCGGGTCATAATAGGGCACCTCCCGCTCCGCGTAGCCGGGATTTCCGGAGGAATCCGTCACCGCGTAAATAATCTTCCCGTATTCCTCCGACCGAACCACCCGGTCGGTGATGTCGCCGTCATAATTGTCGATGGCCTTGTAGCCCGCCTCCCGGTAGGGCGTGCCGGGAAGCAGCGTCCCGCCCGAGTCGGGGGTCAGGATGATTTCCGGGCATACCGTGTCCACAATCCGTACAATGCGCTGCGCCTCGGCGTGCATTCCCCGGTAGTCCGCTTCGTAGGTGAGGATATATTTCCCCGGTTTTCCCTCATCGACTTTCCCCTGAACGCCCACCGAAGCACCCTCCGGGGACATGCCGTCCTTCCAGAGCAGTGAGCCGCGGACGCGGAGCTGCGCCCCCGGATCCTGAAAATGCCCGCCGTATTCCAGCGTCATTTCCGGCTCGCCGTTCAGCTCCACGGAAAGGGAAAGCCGGTTTGCGGTCAGCACGAAGGCCACTCCGCACAGCAGTAAGACCGCCACCGCGGCAATCACCAATATCCACGTTTTCCCGTTTCCGCGAGGCTGTCTGTAAATCTGTTCCTCCATATGCGCCCCTCTTCCATTACGCCATTAGTTTACATAATCTTACACCATTCTATGCAAAAATGGAAGAGGTTTTTCAAAAATATTTTTGGCTGCCTACTGTCCCAGCATTTCCATCAGCTCCGGCAGAAGCGGCTCAAATTTGACGCCGTACCAATGGGCGGGAGCGTTCACCGTATTCTCAATGCACCGGCAGGTGAAATCCGCGGCGATTTTCGCCGCATCCAGCCGGTTTTTCCCCTGCATCAGCGCTCCCGTGAAGACGGCGGCGAAGATATCACCGGTTCCGTGGCAGCCCTTCCCTATCCGTTTGTGACGGTATTCCTGCTGCACCGTTCCTTCCCGCAGAACGACGCCGATGCTGCCTTCCGCAAAATCAACGCCGGTGAGGACGGCGCAGGGATGATGCAGTCCGTCCAGCAGATGGTTAACATAATTTATGTCACTATTCTCCTGATATGGTAAACCGGACAGGATCGCCGCTTCCGTGACATTGGGCAGAATGACGTCCGCCCTCTCGGCCAGCGCGCCGATCGATCGGGCATACTCCTCGTCAAATCCGGAATACAGCTTTCCGTTATCCGCCATGGCCGGGTCAACAATGGCCACGCCGCCGGGAGCAAGCAGCCGGTCGATGATCTCCCCCGCCGCCTTCACCCCTGCCAGACTGCCAAGATAGCCCACGAGAATTGCGTCAAACGTAATGCCGTTCTCCAGCCAATGGTGCCAGATATCCGTCAGCGCCCCGTCAAAATGCACCACGGCGGGCTTGCCGAAGCCGCCGGTATGGGTGGACAGCAGCGCGGTGGGCAGAATACAGGCTTCCATGCCGCAGGCGGACAGAATCGGCAGCGCCACCGTAGCGGAACACTGCCCGACGCAGGAAATATCCTGCATGGTCAAAACACGGCGATACATTCCCTCAGTCCTCAACATCCATGTCCAGCCCCAGCTCTCTCGGCCGGAACCGGGGGCAGACGCTTTCGGAGGTCACGATCACGGACGCCGCCAGCATGGCGCCGATCTCGCAGGCTTCCTTCAGTCCCTTGCCGTAGGTCAGACCGATGGCCGCACCCGCGCAGAAGGCATCCCCCGCGCCGGTGGTGTCCTTCACCTCCAGCTTTCTCGCGGGGCAGTAGCCGCTCTCCCCATGAAGATTGGCATACACCGCGCCGTCCGCGCCCATGGTCACGATCATGGCCGGAATGTGGGCAGCCTGCACCTTGGCAGAAATAATGGGGATCATTTCCGCCGGGGTCTTGCCGGAATAGTCATCGGAAAACAGGATTCCCGCCTCCTGCTGGTTGCAGACGAAGCAGTCCGTGGACTGAAGAAAATCCCGTCTTTCCAGCGCGATGCTCATGTTCGCCACCACGGCGTAGACCGGCTTTCCGTACTTCTGCGCCAGCCGGAAGGTGCGCTTGACGATCTCCTTGTCCATGTCGATCTCAATGACGACGCTGTCCGCATTCCGAAAAATCTCGTCTCCGTCCTGTTCCAGGGTATGAGCAATGGGCAGCAGATCCGGCCGCTGGGAAATGGACGCGGCCACATCTCCGTCGTCGTTGAAGACCGCCAGCCAGGTTCCCATGCCGTTTCTGGTCTTGCGGATATAGTCGGTGTTCACCCTGTGGCTTTTCAGCTTGCGGACGACATCCGCGCCGGTTCCGCTGTCATCCACAAGGCTGACAAAGGTGGGGCGCAGCTCGCAGTTCGCGATGTCCTCCGCCACGTTTCGTCCGACGCCGCCATGGATCTGCTCCACACGTCCCGCGTTCCGCCCAGTGGGGATAAACGCCGACGTGGGATACCCCTTGATATCCACAAACACCGCGCCGATGACAACCATTCCCATAAAATGCCTCCATTTTTCTCCGGATTTTGCGTTTATTATACCATAGCATTTCCATTTTGCAACAAAGCGCCTTTTCTTTTTCCGGAAAAAGATTGCAAAAGGTCATTTTATCCGGTATAATGAAGCCATTATCTACCCGGCCGCCGCGCCGGTAGGCAGAAAATGGAGGAAGCTGAAATGTCAAGCAATGTACGTCCCGAATCCATGGAACGCATCACCACCCCCGCCCTCGCCAACGCCTTTATCGCCCGACAGATTGAAGAAATTCGCGCACAGGTGGGCAGCAGGAAGGTTCTTTTGGCGCTGTCCGGCGGTGTGGATTCCAGCGTGGTTGCCGCGCTGCTGATCAAGGCCATCGGCAAGCAGCTGGTCTGCGTCCACGTCAACCACGGTCTGCTGCGCAAGGGTGAGCCGGAGCAGGTCGTCAAGGTCTTCCGGGACGAAATGGACGCGAATCTCATTTACGTGGACGCCGTCGATCGTTTTCTCGACAAGCTGGCGGGCGTTTCCGACCCCGAGACCAAGCGGAAGATCATCGGCAAGGAATTCATCGAGGTATTCAACGACGAAGCAAAGAAGCTGGAGGGCATTGATTTTCTGGCACAGGGAACCATCTACCCCGACATTCTGGAATCCCATGGTGTCAAAGCTCACCACAACGTAGGCGGTCTGCCGGAGGGCATGACCTTCGAGCTGGTGGAGCCGGTCAAGCTGCTGTTCAAGGATGAAGTGCGCGTCGTAGGCGAGGCGCTGGGTCTGCCCCACAGCATGGTCTACCGTCAGCCCTTCCCCGGCCCCGGCCTGGGCGTGCGGTGTCTTGGTGCCATCACCCGCGACCGTCTGGAAGCCCTGCGGGAAGCCGACGCGATCCTGCGGGAAGAATTTGACAAGAATGGTCTTGCCGGCAAGGTCTGGCAGTATTTCATCGCCGTGCCGGACATGAAGAGCGTCGGCGTAAAGGACGGCAAGCGCTACGAGGGCTGGCCTGCCATCATCCGCGCGGTCAACACCACCGACGCCATGACGGCCACCATCGAGGAGATCCCCTATCCCCTCCTCCACCACATCACCGCCCGGATCACCCATGAGGTAGAAGGCATCAACCGCGTAGTGCTGGATCTGACCCCTAAGCCTACCGGGACGATTGAGTGGGAGTAAATGAATTTTCCCGATTTTCTGTTTTTCCCGGGTTAAGACCCGGAAAAGTCGAGAATTTCAGAGACTTTCTCCCGATTTGATAGCAGATTGATAGCACTTGATACAAAGCTACCCCGTTATTTTACTGCACTGTGCAGGGTGGCTAGCAGGTGTTGTCCATTCCAATCCCATATATGAGCAAATGGCTCAACTGACTTTTCTGTGGTCAGTTGAGCCATTTTTCTTTTTCTTCAAATCAATCCATATCCTCTTTCAGCGCGTTCACAATCAGATCATTCATCCCCTGAGAAGGAATCGTCTTTACCCAGCCGGGCTTATGGTCATACTCCGGATATTTGTATCGCCACTGGTCGTATTCTTCCTTAGTAATTTCTCCAGCTTCCAACTTGGCAGCTTCCTTCTGCCAGCTGGTGAACATATCGAGCAGATTCAGATAATCGCTCCCTTTGCTTTTGTCCAGCCGCAGGCAAAGTTCCCCATCGATCTCTCCGATTTTCAGACCGTAACGATCTTCCAATGCAAAGAATGTATGCATCAGACCAATGTAGCTGTCAATGTCCGGAAGATCAATCGCCTTGGGTGATACATCCAGAACACCTGCCAACTTTTCCATGATCTCCGCTTTGGGTGTGCGGGTTTCGGATTCGTACTGAGCTAGACGAATATCCGCAGACCGCTCCGGAAAGCCCACCATCATGCCCAAGTATTTCTGTGTCATTCCCCGAAGATTTCGGAAGAAATGGATTCTTTCACCTGTTGCCATCTTCATGCATCTCCAATCCATGTTATCTATGTAATTGGAATATAGCATATCAGTTTAACCATGTCAAGCAATTCCTAAACAATATTGCTTTATTATCACTTGACATAAACAATGTTGTTTAGTATAATACAGATGCTAAGCTTTATAGTTTAGTATGACAATTGAATAAACTTAAATATGATAACATGGGCTTGAACTGCCAAGTAGCAGGTTATCAGAAAGAAACGAGGAAAGGAGGTAAGTTGCCTATGGCAGAAAGCATTTTCATGAGAATCAGCGAAGTTGCTGAGGAATTGGGTGTATCTCAGTCTTACGCCTACAAGCTGGTTCGCCAGCTGAACAAGGAACTGGCAGAAACTGGATGTATCATCATCCCCGGCAGAATCGACCGTAAGTTCTTCCACGAGAAGCTCTACGGAACCAGAAATCAAAACTAAGGAGGTATCAACATGGCAGCATTCAAAAACAAGGACAACGGCACATGGTATGTGCAATTCCGCTACACCGATTGGCGCGGTGAGCGGCAGCAGAAACTGAAACGCGGCTTTCCCACAAAGAAAGCCGCACTCGCCTGGGAACGGGAGTTCCTGATGAAAAAGCAGGCAGATCTCAATATGACACTAGAGAGCTTTGTGGAGCTTTACACCCAGGATGTAAAGCCCAAGCTGAAGCTGAACACCTGGCTCACAAAGGAATCCATTATCAAGCCTACCAAGGGGCAGATGTTGAGGTTCGTTCATCTTCCATGTCTGAAGCGATATTGTTGGCCCGGAAGGAGGCGTACTCCCGGCGGCAGCGGCTTTCCTTCCCGCAATTCCTATCCATGCAGATTCGCTTCATTGGCTGGAAGGTCTGGGCTGTGCAGGCTACTTGTCTGCTTGCGGTCTGCGGTCTGCTTTCCCATCTCTTTGGACAGGGATATTGGAAAGACCCCCAATCCGTGGCAGGGCTGCTGGTCTGTCTGTCCCTTTTCATCTTTATGACAGCACCCCCGTTTCTCTACCGCTCCGTCCGCTATCGAATGCAGGAAGTGGAAGCGGCAGCACGGTTTTCTTCCGTTCGGCTGCTTATGGCAAGGCTCATCATCATCGGAATCGGCGATGGTGCGTTGCTTGGCGGTATTCTGTTGACAGCAGCAGTAAAAACTGCATTACAGCCAAGCAGTGCGGTAGTTTCCATCATCTTTCCTTTTCTGCTGGCAAGCAGCGGATGTCTCTATCTATTGGGGCATGTCTGCCCCCGGCAGTTTCTTGCGGGAAGTATGGGGCTGTGCGGTTTTCTGCTTGTGGGGCTTTCTCTGGCACACCGTCATTTCTACTTTTTTACGGTGCCCAGCCTTTCTCCGGGGTGGGTCGGGTTATGCGCCCTGCTGATTGCTTTTTGCTGTCATCAATTTCACCATCTCCTCTACCACTGCGCTTACGCAGAAATGCAAGTAATCTGAAAGGATACACATTATGGATTTATGTATTGAACATATTTCAAAACGCTTCAAAGACATGACGGCGGTGGACGACATTTCTTTGAGCCTTACCCCTGGTGTCTGGGGACTGCTGGGTGCCAACGGCGCGGGAAAAACCACCTTGATGCGGATGCTTGCTGGAATCATGCAGCCCACCTCCGGGCAGATCACCTATGACGGCATTCCCATTTCTACCCTGGGACAGCGGTACCGGGATATCTTTGGGTATCTGCCCCAGGAATTTGGGTTCTATCCCGAATTCACGGTACAGGATTATCTGGAATACATTGCCGTGCTGAAAGGACTGACGGCAACGGACAGTAAGCGGAAAATCGGCGAGCTGCTGGAACAGCTGACCCTTACCCATGTTCGGCGCAAGAAGATCGCCAAGCTGTCCGGCGGCATGAAGCGCCGTGTGGGCATTGCTCAGGCGCTGCTGAACGAGCCGGAGGTTTTGATTCTGGACGAACCCACCAGCGGTCTTGACCCCGGAGAACGGGTGCGTTTCCGGAATCTGCTCTCGGAATTTGCCCATGACCGGATTGTGCTGATCTCCACCCACATTGTCTCCGATGTGGAGTACATCGCCACCCGGAATGCGGTGATGAAGGGCGGAAAGCTGCTGGCCTGCGGCACCACGGAGGAACTGGTCAAGCTGGTGGAGGGCAAGGTATGGACTGCCACGATCCCGGCAAGCGCCCTCGGGGAATATGAAAGAAGATTGCCTATCGTTAATCTACGCAATGAGGAAAGCGGGGAAATTTCCATACGGTATCTGGCGGAGGAACCTTCTGTATCCAATTCCGCCGTTGTGGCTCCCCGTCTGGAAGATCTGTATTTGTGGCTGTTTCCCCAGGAAAGGAGGTAAATTATGCGCCTGATGAAATTGGAACTGAAACGGGTTCTCAAAACCCGGCTGACACTGATTCTGCTTACCTTTTCGCTGGTGCTGTCACTGGTGATGGCATACATCCCAACCACCTTTTCCTATGTCACCTATCGGGATACCAACGGAGATACCGTAAAGCTCCTTGGCTTGGATGCGGTACAGTATCTGAAAACGCTACAATCGGACACCACGGGTGAGGTAACGCCCCAAAAGGTGCGGCAAGCTGTGGAAGCCTATCAGGCCTGTCTGACAAAATACGGAGCCCGATACGCTAATCAACTACCTGATGGGGTGTATGACCGGGAAATTCTTCCCTATTACCCTTTGCTTCACGGTGTCCGGGAGGCCTTTGCCGATCCGGATACCGGCATCGCCCCTTCCACACTGGACATTGATCCTGAGAAAGTGGATGACTTCTACGGTGCCTGTGAGGCAAGATTATATTCTCTGATGAGGCTGGAACAGAAAGACCACCCGGTAGCGCAGGAAGCCGCAAAACGCCTATACAGCCGGGTGGAAACGCCCTACCAGCTCTATCCCGGCTACAATTCAGATGCCATGGACTACCAGCTGCTTTTGTCCTTTCTTATCGTCCTGTTCTGCGCTGTGATTACCGCGCCCATTTTTACCTCTGACTATCAGACTGGAGCCGACGATATCTACCGCTGCACCAAATATGGTCGGGTGAAATTTGCCGTAACGAAACTACTGTCTGCGCTGCTCATTTGCGGCACCGTCTTTTCCCTTTGCGCTGTGGTGTTTCTTCTGGTGTCCAACAGCCTGTATGGCTGGGAATGTACGAAAACCTCCATGCAGATGCTGTATTCCATTGTCAATCTGCCAAATCTGAATCTCGGCCAGCTGCAATGGGTCTGCGCTGGCGGGTATTTGCTGTGCCTGCTGGCAACCGTAAGCTTTACTCTGTTTCTTTCCTCCAGGCTTCGGAATGTGGTGGCTTCCCTCGCTGTAGCGTTGGTATGCTGCATTCTTCCTGTGATCCTCTATGTCGCCCTGCCTTCTGAGATCGGACAATGGATTTATACCATTCTCCCCGCAGGAGGCGTGGCTTTGCAAACCAGCTTTCTTTATACCCTCGTTGATTTTGCCTTCTGGAACATAGGCAATCTCGCAATTTGGACACCCTATGTGATGCTAGGGGCATATTGTGTAGAAATTCCCCTGTTCCTATGTCTCGCTGTCTACTCCTACTGCACACGCAAAGCATAATAACAATTTCGCCGCCAGTTCTGACACCCCACGGTGCCGGTACTGGCGGCTGCTATGATTGGTCTAACGATACCACAATAGAAGCAAGTAATCGAACAATTTAGCAAACAAGATTCTTCAATTGAGTCATAAGATACATGTATCACACTATTTATTTCTCCAATTACAGACTTATCAATTGATTTTATTACAAAAATGTGCGATATTATATTCAGTTGATTTTTGTTATCCCGTACAAAGTGGAGGTACAAATTGTGGATTGCATACTATGTTTTATTAAAAAGCACCGGGTTGCCACAGTTCTAATTTGCATTGTGGTTTTTGCACTTCCACTTTTAATCGTTCATATACTTTTTAAATGGAATTCTGACAATCCATGGCTTGCGGCAGAATGGTCCGCAGGGGATGTGCTGGGATATATTGCCGGATTTGAATCATTGATCGGAACAATCGCATTAGGTATTGTAACCGTATATCAGAGCAATAAGGCAAATGAGGCAAACGAACGGCTGGCGAAAGAGAATAACCAGCTACAGAAAATCAGTATTCAACCCTTGCTGCCAATACTGAAGGTAGACAATTTGGATATCAAAAATGCTACTCATACACGGTTCGATTTCCCCGAAGAGAAGGCCTGTACATTGAACGTGTCAGCATCAATCACTCCAGAATCATATGAGCCGCACATCAATGTGTTTATGCCACATAACACTGTTCCAAGCCAGCAATTTCATAAGACTGTCCATTTATCGCTTGAAAACATATCCAGCGGACCAATTACCCAGATTACAGTGGATCACATTGGTTTTTCGGGATTCAAATATCAGGATCAGATCGTTGAGAAGACAGTTTGTACCGGTCTCCCAGGTCATAATAAGATAGGATGGATGATTCTCCCGAACGGAAGTATTGACGTTTGCATTGATATCTATTATGATAACGAGATATTTACCAATTTTTGGGAATTTTTTGAATGGAATATGATTGGATCCTTTGATATTTGCTTATTTCTTACCAATAAAAGCGTCTCTGGGCTCACTTATCGAGAGCAAATCTATATCAACAAGGGCGCAAATATGAAAGAACATATCACATACAAAGCATACGAGGAGGAGCACCCGGATACCTGATTTCCACCATGGGCTATTCACGAATCAGGAATGTGTGTATTGAAACAGAAATACAAAGGCAACCGTAAGGATTAATATCGGAGGAATTGTAAGTTGGAGTTTCTGTACGGACTTATTAACGCAATCAATAATTTCGCCAATGCGATTATCCAGTTGATAGGCAGTGATTGGACTGGAACTGTATCTGCGTTCTGCTCAGTGATTTCACTGATTGCCATTATCATTTTACTGATAGAACGCCGAGAGAAAAAACGCCCTTATCTGCAGATTTCGTTTGAATTGGTTAGGAGCAGTTTGGTATGCCTAGTTATACGCAACGTTGGCGATGTTCCAGCTATGCTGAATGAAATAAAATTTAACCCTGATTTTGTCAAACAAATGCCGGAGAATGCGCGGAATCATGCCAAGGATCGTACAGAACTAAATATATCCATTCACCCTAAGCAGCAGTGGGTGCTATGCCTGGATCAAATAACACCCACGGTTCTTCAATATCAGAATACACAGTTGGAGGTCAGTTTTGCATATACAGCAAAGGGGAAAAAACGGAAGAAATATAAGGACACAGAAATAATTGATTTCAACGATTACTCCGGTTTCCTGGTGTATATTTCTGAGGTAGATGAACTGCGGGATGAAGTTAAGAAACTGACTCAGGCTATGAAGACAGTTGCAAAACCTCTCAACAAGTTGGCTAATCGCCAGCCCGCCCAAGTAAAGACGGAAACATACCGTAACATTGGAGATGAATATAGCAAAACAATTGTAACAGGTTTTCAGGAAAATACGATTTTGCAGAAAGAAGCGGAAGATCATGATGTTAGAAGCAATGGACGGAAAGAGCATGAATCTTGAGCCGGCCAGTATGGATAAACTGCGCTCAATTTTTTCGGGGTGATTTGCCGATACAATCGGGACTTTGACAAGCTGCTGGCCCTTTTCTGTAACGATTTTGAAAAAATATGTTCGAGCGGAAGGGAAAAGCGGAGTGTCTGAAACTGGTGCAGAACGTTTTATTGGTACGCCGCATCTCAGCCCCGGGAAAAGCGTGGATTGGGCTACCTATTAAAGCTTGTACATCGAGGGTAACAACTAAAACTTATTTGAGGTGTGATATAATGAAAAAAGAGTGTAGCAACTGCGAATTTAATCTTGGAGGAATCTGTGCTGGGTCTGGCAGTGTTTACAAGTATGGTGAAAAAATTATTGATGATACGCAATATTGTGATTGCTGGGGTGCAAGTCTAGGTTATTATGAAGAAGAGACCAAGAACGCTCCGCGTTTCCTGAGGGATGCATACCATGATTGCCGTCTTTCATATTCAGAATTCTCCAGACAATATGATGACTATTTGTCGGGCAAGGCAGTACCGATTGATATTTTTGAGGCAATTAAACACGTCTACGGAATCAGTATGGTCGATATTGCCGTTGTTCTGAATGTTTCATATGGAGTGGTATACAAAGCAAAAACAAGTGGATTTGCGAAAAAACGGGTCAAACAATTCGCAACCGGATTGTGTATTCCTGAGAAATTCCTACATGCGTTCTCATCAAGCGATTTTGAGGAACTCGAAAAATGTAAACAGGCTTTTTTCGCTCAGCCGAATATTAAGGAAACCATGGAATCGATGCCAGAGTGGAAAGTGAAACTAGCGGAAGATATCAGTTCGAATTATGTACATTGTCCGATTCACATAGCTAGAACTATTGCCAGGGTGGATAAAATTTATTGGAATTATTCTCTCCCGAAGGAGGAATATACAGAGAGTGAGCAGGTTTTTATAAACTATATTTCAAGAAAAACAAAGAAATTTGAGCCTATACACGAATTGGAATACTTTCTGGATAATACATGCAGTCCGCACATGCGAGCGTATATGATGCGCGAAGAGAATTGATACGAAACTGCAGTTCAAAGACTCCTAGTCCAATGCGGTCAATGTCGTTGTGGATTTATTACTTGGGCAGGAAAAGACTAGCGATTATGAGCAGGCTCTTTTCTCAAATAAAGCTTTTTAACCCATGAAGAATCCCTGCTAATACTTTATCATATTTTTTTCGTTGTTCATAGTAAAAACAAAAATGCAGGTGATACTGATCTCACAATGGTATACTACAACACCTTAATGAACGTTCATGGATTTGACTATGTTCCAGAAAATTTGCGCTCAATGTCTTTCGTCAGTGTTGCAAAGCGAATTCGTCAGGTCCATTATGAAATGAATAACTTCTATAATGAACCAGCGGAAGTAAAAAAACTGGATCGAATGGGAACAAGAATTCCCAAGCCGGCAATTAAAGAGTGCATTGGTGCCATGTTGTTAGTTTGCACCGGAAACCGCTATGGTGTTTCGTTTAATGCCATCGGTACATCAAAAGCAATACTATCAAAGATGACAAAAGAGGATTGGAGATATTATCTCGAAGAGTGCTTAACCACTGATGAAGAAGTACTAGCTAACATTTCAGATGGAAACTCACGCTCAAAACGATGGTGCGATTTGTGTAAAGAGTATAATCTTGAACAGATTGAATTCAGTAATTCTCAAATCACCGACTTTATAAAGCATTCAACAGAAGGTAAACTAGCAATTGTTGGAATCGAAGCAGATAAAATGCGTAATCGACTTATGTAATGATACATAAAGCAAATCACTCGTCAGTGACATATAGATAAATGTAATACATTCACACAGGTTTCAACAAGTCGTTGATCACGAATTACCAAATACGTACTTCGCCTCAAAGCGTTGCCAGAAGTAATACTGCCAATTACTTCTGGCAGTGATTACATTGCATGGTCACTATGTCTTAATTGAAACCGTGAATGGCCGCAGTAGGAATCCTGTACTACAGCCCTGAGTATAACACGAGATACATATCTTTTGGCTTTGCAACTTGCATCCTGCTCAACCTTGTGATAGAATTGCAACGAAGATTGATGGCAACTGGCCTGCACCCTGTTTTCCAAGCCGTTTGCTATCACCCCCTGATAGAATTTTGATAGCAGAAAGTCTGATACCCTATGGGATATGGATAACTGAGATCAAATCAAGCCAAATAAAGTCAAATCTCCTATACAAAACTGTTTAGATTGACTTTTATTTTGGCGAGTGGGAATAATTTCATAGGCCGAAAAAAAGCCCGTAAACACTGGACTTTTTGAGTCTTGATGCCCCTCGTGGCAACGATTTGGCAACAGAATTTCATTATTCACAAGAAAAGAGCTATCTGATTTTCAAGGAAGTCAGGTAGCTCTTTTTCTATATCTTCAATATCCTCTCTCACGGCCGTGCCGTTATCGGCCGTATCCGAAAGCTGGCAGAACGGTTGAGCCGCAGCCGTTTGCCCTTGGTAAGCCATTTCTCCCGAAAATGCCGGATGGATCCCGGAGGGGAAATTGGAAGGCAAACGCGCCGCCTGCCCGTTCTGGCAGCTTTCGATCGGCCTCGGGGGATATCTGTCGGCTGCCTTATCGCGGTACAGTTTTGAAGGATGTGTGTGCAATACAGATTGAGGAAATCGGATTAGGAGGTATTTTTGCGATTTGGCATCCGTTAATACAGCGTGGTAATGTTTACGCCAGTGCTTCGCCCAGACTGCGGCAGGCGCTCAGAGCTTCGTCATCGGGGGTCTCCTGACAGATCACGCTGTCACAGACCAGGTTCGCACCCTTGTCCCGGCAGTTCTCTTCCCAGGTGCGCATCCATTCGCCGTCGCCCCAGCCGTAGGAGCCGAACAGGGCGATTTTCTTGCCGGAGAGCTTGCTCTCGCAGGTCTCGAACATGGGGGCGAACTCGCCGTCCTCCAGCTCCTCCGCACCCATGGCGGGGCAGCCGAAGGCGACTGCGTCAAATTCGTCCATCTTTCCTCCGTCGAACTCGGCGGCGGTGAACAGCTCCGCTTCCGCTCCGGCGTGCTTTGCGCCTTCCTGAACGGCCTGCGCCATCGTCTCGGTATTTCCGGTGCTGCTCCAATAAACAACTGCAATTTTCATTTTCAAAAGTCCTTTCTTATTTCATCCGGCTACGGTGAGCCGTTCGATGTCGATTCCGCTGGCAAGCTGACGGCAGTAGACCCTTGTGCAGGCCTTGTACTTGGCAAAGGTCTTTCGTGCCGCTTCCTCGTTTTCATAAACCTTCCAGCAGCCCACGCATTTGCAGGGTCTGTGCTCCAAAAAGCCCTTCACATCCTCCGGCGGATAGCTTAAAAACAGGCCGATCTCGTGGGGAAAATCCTCCTGCTGCTTTAATCGCCGGGCAAGCCTTGTCAGGCAGCGGCTCCCGCCCCGGCAGTTGTAGCCGCACGCGCTGAGAAGCGCTTCACAGGACGCGCAGGAGAGGTCTTTTTCCAGCCTTGCCGGCCGGTAGAGATAAATCAACGCCTTGTCCTGCCGGATTCGCAGAGGAACTGCCCGGACGCCCTTTTTTCCAAGCCGTCGGTTCAGGCTCCGCAGGAAATCCAGCAGGTCTTCCCGGCTTTCATAGGGGCAGGCAAACAGGTTGCCGGTTTTCAGCCCCGCCAATGTGGGGGCGCAGTTGCGAACCACCTGTTCCTCAGACACGGCCGTCCTCCCTGCCCCGGGCGATTCGGCGCAGGCTTTTCCGGATGGAAATGACGCCCACGGACGTTACGGTGACAGCCGCAACGGCACCGGCGCCGGACAGAATCGTGGCAATTTCCATAGCTCGAGCCTCCCGTATTCATAATGATAAAATCATCTTTTTGGTTAGCCTCTGCTAACTGACTATATGATACACGATGTTGCTCCGTTTGTCAAGTCTTTTTCCTACTATTTTTATAGGCAGGTTTTTGGATGTGAAAAAGCGCCCCAGCAGGGCGCTTTTAAGCTGTTTTATTGAAGTTTCCGAGCCTTTTATTCCTGCGGCAGCGTGACAATTCGGGCTTCATGATGGACGGTTGGCAGAATTTTCTCCATCAGGTCAGCCGTCCGAAAGCGTAGGCTGGAGGTGTTGATGCAGGGATGGCAGCCGATGTACTCCCCTTTCAGCACGTCCTCGTCCATGAGAAGCTGTACATGGTTCTCCCGGTCGTTCATCAGCCCTAGGACGCTGACGGAGCCGGGGGTGATGTCCAGAAACTTCTCCATATACTCCGGCGCGGCAAAGCTCAGGCGGGAGGAGCCGATCTCCCTGGAGAGAACGCTGGTCTTAAAATGCTTGTCCCCGGGGAGCATCAGCAGATAAAAGTCCGTACACTGCCGGTTGCACAGCAGCAGATTCTTGCAAATCACCGCGTCCAGCACCCGGTCGATCTCCTCGCAGGCTTCCATGGTCATGGCCGCCTCGTGATCGATGCGCCGATAGTCGATTCCCAGGCTGTCCAGCAGATCGTAGCAGCGGATTTCCTTCTCAAGCCGTCCGGCACAGTTGGCGGGACGTCCGTTTACCAGTTCCATAGCTATCATCCTTTCCTCAGCTGCCAGAAGGCCACGGCGCTGGCAGCCGCTACGTTCAAAGAATCCACGCCGTGGTACATGGGGATTTTTACGGTGTAGTCGCACCGGGCAATGGTCGTCTCCGTCAGGCCGTCGCCCTCGCTGCCT
>OIZI01000664.1_pt1 | contig 16554 bp, 16 predicted proteins | sample 1588441 | NCBI WGS metagenome assembly OIZI01 (sample SAMN03283284) | human gut metagenome | biome: human-associated habitat; material: feces | host: Homo sapiens | place: Peru | collected 2012 | reverse complement strand
GGTCACCTTGCCGCCCGCCGTGCCGGATGCCCAGCGATCCTCGTCATACAGCCACGCCAGCATGTCCTCATCCGTCGCCTTGTCGCAGCAGGCGCGGACAAGCGCCATGAATTCATCGCTGAGATACGGCGTGTCCAGCCCCGAACGGGCGTGCATGTGGAACCCGCCGAACCCCATTTCCTTCAGCTCGCCGATCTGCCGCAAAAGCTCGTCCTTTTCGAGCTTGCAGTTGAAAGACCAAAACGGTGTGCCGCGAAAATGCTTCGTCGGCGTCTTAAACAGCTCCTCGGACAGCGTTTTCGCCGTGTTTTCTTTATACAGCACAGCAGTCACTCCTTTCGCTTGACATCACTATACCGCAAAGTGTATACTGAAAACAGTACCAAAATTTCCATTATTGGCGGTGATTTTGTTATGTTCCCGGAGTTGGAAGAACAAGGGTTTCACATGCTCACGGCCCGGCGGCGGGAAGAGCAGCTGCACGGGCATGCATTTTTGGAATTTTCCTATATTCTGAGCGGTGCGGCGACGCACTATTTAGACGGCAACACCGCCGAAATGCGCGCGGGGGATTTTTTCATCGTGGACTACGGCACGCGCCACGCCTACCGTGCGCACGGCGACGAGCCGTTTCTCATTTTCAATTTCATTTTCTATCCGCAGTTCATCGACCGCGCCCTTGCCGACTGCCATTCGTTCCGCGAGGTGGCGGACTCCTATCTGCTGCATTTTCAATACGGCAGTCTCATCACCTCTCCCACCGGCAGGATCTTTCATGACGACGGCGGCAAGCTGCGCGAGATCGTCGGGGACATGATGCGGGAATATGAAAAAAAGCGCGTCGGCTATAAGGAATACATCCGCTGCCGCTTTTTGGAAGCGCTCATTTTGGTGCTGCGGCGGCTGGCAAAGGAAGAACGGCGGCAGCTGAGCGCGGCGGTGGAAGCGCTCACCGTCCGTGTGCGGGAGCACTATGCCGAGCCGCTGTGCCTGTCGGCGCTGGCGGCAGAGCAGAACTATTCGCTGTCCCACCTCTCGAAAAAATTCGCCGCCGAGGTCGGCGAGCGCTTTTCGGACTATCTCCAGCGGGTGCGCATTGAGCAAAGCTGCCGCCTGTTGGAGACGACCGAGCTGCCGATCACGGCGGTAGCGGAAGCGGTCGGCTATGAAAATGTGCGGTTTTTCAACCGCGTTTTCCGCCGCCTGCTGCACACAACGCCGCGTGAATACCGCAAAAACCGCCCGCTTTCATAACGGCAGCGAAAAAAGCGCCACCGCCGCGATGCCAAAACCCGCAGCAGCCGCCTGCCTTTTTGTCAGCCGTTCCTTCAGAAACAGCACCGACACCGCAAGCGACGCCAAAATGACACCCACGTTCGTCACGGGGAACACCACGATGCTCGGCAAAATTCCCGCAAGCAGGGTGTTTGCCGTGTTGGCGCCGCCCATCGCCGCGCCGACTGCGGCAAAAATATACACGTGCTTTCCCCGCGCGGCGCCGAAAGCACGACCGCGACCGCGCACAGCAGGACGCTGCAAATTTTCGCGGGGCTGACAGGTTCTTTGAACGCAAGCGTCCCGAAAACGGCGGGGATCACGAAACCAAAAGAATAGACCATTGCGCAGACGGACACGGGGATAGTTTTCAGCGCGACCGTATACAGTCCCTGCGCCAGCAGCGTCAGCACGCCGTATGCCGCGCCGAGCAGCAGCGTTTCGGCAGACGGCACACACAGCGTTTTCATGTTCAGCACACCCACCGTCACCGCGGCGAAAATGTATAAGAGCGCCTGCGTGCGGAAAAACCCGCTCGTTGCGGCACATGCGCCGAGCTTTTTCGAAAAGACTGCGCGCGCCGTCGAGCAGCCGACGGACGCGAGCAGCAAAAAGGCAGTGAAAAGATTCATAAAGCCTCTCCCGTTGCCGCAGCGGTCGAGCGGATCGCCGCTGCCGTCGGGTTCACCGACGCGGCATATTTTTCCCGCGTTTTTACAAGGCTTGTCGGCGAAAGCCCCGGCAATTACAAGAAAAAGTCCTCTGCGCATTAACTGCGCAGAGGACTTTTTTCGGCTTATATTATATGTAGTGATTACGCAAAAGCGTTTTGCGCAGCGGAAAGCCGACGGCGATCGCTGCCGCGATCTTCACGGCATCCCCCGCAAGAAACGGCACAACACAGGTGAGCAGCGCCGCGCCGAGCGGCGTTTTGCTGCCGATCATGAACCACACCGTGCCGAAGGCATAAAGCGCCGCCGTGCCGACAACAAAGCCGACGATCCAGAAAAGCGGCTTTTCCGCGTGGCGGCGGATAATAAGCCCCGCCAAAAACGCACACAGAAGATACCCGACGAGATAGCCGCCCGTGGGACCTGCAAACTTCTGCACGCCGCCCGAAAATCCCGCAAACACCGGCACGCCGACCGCGCCGAGCAGCAGATAGACGGCGACGGCAAGCGTCCCGCGCTTTTCGCCGAGCAGTGCGGCGCAGAAATACACGCCGAGTGTCGCCAGCGTCAGCGGGATCGGTCCGATCTGCAAGGAAAACGGCGACAACACCGCCAGCACCGCCGCCAGCAGCGCCACCGTCACAAAATTTTTCAACGTCATTTTCACAGCCGCAAGCTGACCTCCCCCGCATGCAACGTCTTGAGACCGTCCGCCGTCTCGACCACCAGATGTCCGTCGTCGTCGATGGCGCGGGCAACGGCGGTATACCGTCCGTCCGCCAGCACCGTGATCTTTTTGCCGAGCACCGCTGAGCGGCGGCGGCTCTCCGCGAGGAAATCTCCGCTGTCCATCGTCTCGAACCGCGCTTCCAGCCGATTGCAGACAGCGGCAATGAGCGCCGCTCTGTCGGGCGCTCTGCCCGCTTCCAGCAAAAGCGAGCTTGCCGTTTTTTGCAGATCGCTCGGAAACGCCGCCGTGGACACGTTGATGCCGATGCCGACAACGGCATAGGCGCACTGCAGCGTTTCGGCGGAAAAGCTGCCCTCGGTCAGAATACCGCACACCTTTTTGCCGTTTATGAACAGGTCGTTGACCCACTTGATCTGCACCTTGACCGCCAGCAGGCTTTCGATCGCTTCCGCGACCGCGACCGCCGCCATCGAGGTGAGCAGCCCCACCTTGCGGGCATTCATGGGGGTGCGCAGCAGCACGCTCATATATACCCCGCTGCCCGGCGGCGAAAAGAACACGCGCCCGCGCCTGCCGCGTCCCGCCGACTGGTGATCCGCCACCACCAACAGCCCGTGCGGCGCGCCCTCGGCGGCAAGCGATTTCACCCTGTCGTTTGTCGAGGGCAGCAGCGGGTGCAGATACAGCGTCCTGCCGATCTGTTCCGTCGCAAGCCCCGCCGTGATCGCCGCCTCGCGCAGCCGTCCGTCCGCCCGCAGGCGATAGCCGCGATTTTTCACCGCTTCAACGGGGATGCCCGTTTTCCGCAGCTGCTCCACCGCCTTGAAAACACTGTTGCGGGAGATGCCCAGCTCCTTTGCCAGCGCGCTGCCGGAAACATAGTCCTCTGTTCCCGCCAGCGCCGCATACACCGCGTCCTTTGTCATATTCTCACCGTCTTTCACAGTGAGTATAAAACCGCAAAGAAAAATTGTCAACCAAAAATCGCGTTTTGGTTGACAATTCAGAAGATGTTGCCGAAAAGCGGCTTTTCCGCCGTGCGCAGCTCGGAAAGATACAGCCGACACCGCGCCGCCTCAGTCAGAAATTCCGCCGTCTGTCCCGTTTCGAGCAGCGTCGGCAAAAGCGCCGCGCTCTCCCGCAGGGGATGCCCGTCGGCGTGCCGCGCCATGAACGCGACCGCGTCTCCGGCGCTTTGCGCATCCTTTGCGAATGTCGCCGCTTTTTCTCCTGCGTCCGCATCCCCCGCTGTCACGGCGTCCACCGCCGCCGCAAGCTCTGCTTCCAGGCGGTCGACCGTTTTCATCTGAAACCGCAGCGACCCGACGCACAAAACCGCCACCGCCAGCAACAGTCCCGCCGCGATCCACAGCCGTTTCACAACGCATTCTCCTTTTGCACCTGTCTGCCGTCGGCGGTGAGCAGCAGCACATCGCCGCCCGGCGTCACCGTCATGAGAAACACCGCTGCGATCGCCATCCCCTGTTTTTCAAGAAACGCCCGCACCGCCTTTTCGCTTTTGCCGCAAAGCGCCAGTCCCCACGGGCAAAAGCTGCCGTCGCTGACGACAAGGGCAGGCATACCGGAATCGGTCCCGACCGCGCCGACATCGCCGCACGTCACCGGCTTTGCCGCAGGACGGGGATACAGCGTGATGCACCCGCCGCGCTCCACGACGGCATAGGCGACCTCATCAAAGCTAAACACGTTCTGCATCCGCATCGCTTCCATGAGGTCTTCCACCGTCAGGCGCAGCTTTTTGAGTGCCGCGATGTCCGGCTTGCCGTCCAGAATGACCGGCACGGGGTTGCCGGACAACAGGCGGCTGACGGCGGGGAATTTCAGCATCACGCCCGACAACATCAGCTCCAGCGCCACCAAAATGCAGATGGGCACGATGCCGTATAAAAGCGGCGTGCCCGTCTCCTGCATCGGCACCGCCGCCAGATCGGAAATGAGCAGCGCCGCCACCAGCTCGGACGGGCGCAGCTCGCTTATCTGCCGCTTGCCCATGATGCGCACCGACAGCATCACCAGCGCATAAATGAGCACCGTGCGTATGGCGCAGATCAGCATGGCAACACCCCCGTTTTCCGTTAGTGTGCCAAACCGTATCAGAAATATACCGCCGAAAGATACACAAAAGCCGCCCACAGCACCAAAAAAAGCGGCAGCGTCAGCATAAATTTCGGCTTGCGCGTTTTGTGGTGACAAAGCAGCATGAAGACGAGCATCAGCGGCGCGCCGCCTGCCGCCCCGATCAGAAGCAGCACCCGCTCCGGCACGCGCCGTCCGCCGTGCCGCGCGCTTATCTTGTCGAAAACGACCAAAACGGCAGCCGCCGCGTTGACAAGGACAAGCCACCAAAAAAGTATCCGCGACATAAACGCACCTCCCGTTTCATACTAATGTACCAGCTTGTACACCGAAAAGCAAGGAGGAATTTTCATGCGGTTTTTCAAACGGGCGCTGCCCCTTTTTTTGTGCCTTATCCTCTGCGGCTGCCGCAAGGTGACACCCGCGCCGTCCGAAGTGTCTGCGCCGCTGCCGACCGCCCGCACGCAGGGAAAGGATGAAACGGTGCAGCACGACAGCCTTTCCGGCGTGTGGCTGTCCTACATAGAGCTGGATGCTGCCCTCAAAAACGCCGACCCCGCCGCTGCCGCCGCCTATCTCGACGGCGTGATGCGCGCCTGCAGGGAAAGCGGCGTCAACACCGTGTTTTTTCATGTCCGCGCCCACAGCGACGCGTATTACAAGTCCGCGATCTATGCCCCCGCCGACAGCGTGAAAGCGCTGCTTTCGGCAGGGTTTGACCCGCTTTCCTATGCCATAAAAGCCGCGCACGCGCAAAATATCTCCCTGCACGCGTGGATCAACCCCTACCGCGTCGGCGCGGACAAGTCCCGCGCCGTGTGCGCCGACATTTTCGCCGTCGGCGACAAGTGGTATTATATTCCCTCGTCCGACACCGCCGTGCGCAAAATCCTGGACGGCGTGCGGGAGATCGTCGACGGCTATGCCGTGGACGGCGTGCAGTATGACGACTATTTTTATCCGTCGGGCATGTCCGCAGAAGCGGAAGATTTCGAAAAACCGCCCGCAGGCGTCTCCCTTGCCGACTACCGCAAGGCGGCGGTCAACCGTCTCATCGCCTGCACCTGCAGCGCCGTGCACCGCCGCGTCGGATGCCAATTCGGCGTCAGCCCTGCGGGCAACCGCAAAAGAAGCTGCGACCGCCTGTTCGCCGACACGGCGCGGTGGCTGTCCGTCACGGGATATATCGACTATCTCTGTCCCCAGCTCTACAGCGGCTTTGACAACGGCGCGCTCCCGTTTTGCACCGAGGCGGACGACTGGGCGGATCTGCCCCGCGCGGACGGCGTGAAGCTGTATGCGGGGCTGGCACTGTATAAGGCGGGACTGCCCGACGGCTATGCGGGCAGCGGCAGGGACGAATGGCAAAAAGGCGGCGACATCGTCCGCCGTCAGGCGGAATATGCCGCAAAAAAGGGCTATGACGGCGTCGCCGTTTTCCGCTTCGATCACCTTGTCTCCCCCGCCGACGGCATCCCGAAAACCGAGGCGGAAAACTATGTCCGCTATGTTCTGACAAAATCTGCCGAGGGTTGACAACCTTCCCCGCTTCATTGTATACTGGAAGTGTATATCATGCTGCGGAAAGGCGGGAGAACAATGCGCAAAATTTTGACTGTCGCGGTCGCTTTTTGTCTTGTTTTCTCGCTTTTCTGCGGAACGCTCACCCTCTCTGCCGCACAGAGTGCCACCGAGTTTGAAGCCTATCTCACCTCGCAGGGCTTCCCCGACAGCTATAAGCCGGCGCTGCGCACGCTGCACGCAAGCTATCCGAACTGGGTCTTTGTCGCCAAGCACATTGTCCCCTCTTTCGGCGATGCGCTGAACGCCGAGGCAAAGGTGGGCAAAAATCTTGTCGCAAGCTATGCCCGTACCTCGTGGAAATCCATGGACGAGGGGGCATACAACTGGGACACAAAGCAATATGTCGCGTTCGACAGCGGCGGCTGGGTGACGGCGCAGCGCGAGGTCGTCGCCTACTATATGGATCCCCGCAACTTCCTCGACGACACCGGCATTTTCCAGTTTGAAAGCCTGTCCTTTTCCGCATCGCACACCTTGGACGGCGTGAAGCAGATCCTGTCCGGCAGCTTCATGAGCGGTCTTGCGGAGACGTTCATGAAGGTGGCAAAGGAAAGCGGCGTGTCCGCGCTGCACCTTGCGTCCCGCGCAAGGCAGGAGCAGGGCGCAAACGGCAACGCCCTCGGCAAGGGCTATACCATAGACGGCAAAAAATACTATAACTTCTTCGACATCGGTGCCTATGCCGCAAACGGCAAAAGCGCCATTGAAAACGGCGCTGCCTATGCCAAGGCGCGCGGCTGGGACACGCCGGAAAAATCCATTGCGGGCGGCGCGGCACAGCTCGGACGCGGCTATATCAATATGGGGCAGGACACGCTGTATCTGCAGAAATTCGATGTGGTGGACGGCGGCAACGGCTATTATAACCATCAGTATATGTCCAACGTCACCGCCGCCAAGTCGGAGTCGAACAGCATGAAAAGGGCTTATTCCGCCGAAGCGCTCAAGGGCACGATGGTGTTCAACATTCCTGTCTATACCGGCATGCCCGCCGCGGCGTGTGCGGCGCCGCAGTCGAAAAACGGCAACAACGACAACACCCTTGTCGGACTGTCTGTTGCGGGCTATTCCCTGACGCCGACCTTCTATCGCTATACGACCGACTACACGCTGACCGTCCCTGCGGGCGTCAGCTCCGTCACCGTCACGGCAAACAAGAGCGACAGCGGTGCGTCCGTGTCCGGCACAGGGGGCATTGCCCTTTCCGGTGAGCAAACCACGGTGTCGGTGCGGGTGACAGCGCCGAGTGGCCTTGTCCGCACCTACACATTGCACATCTACGGCGGCAGCAGCAGCGGCGACGGCAAGCCCACCGTCAGCAGCACTGTCTATCACATCGCCGACTGCGTCACCGGCATTGCCCCCGGCACGACGGCGGACACGCTGCTCTCAAAGCTCACCGTGCAAAACGGCACGGCGCGACTGGTGACGGCAAGCGGCGGCGAGGTGAGCGGCAATGTCGCGACGGGACAAGTCCTGCAGCTTGTTTCCGGCAGCACCGTGCACGCGTCGTTCCCCATCGTGATCTACGGCGATGTCAGCGGCGACGGTGCGGTGACTTCAAAGGATCTGCTGCTGGTGCAAAAGCACATTCTCGGTGTTTCCGCGCTTTCCGGCGCCTATCTCAAGGCTGCCGACAGCGGCAAGGACGGCAAGGTGACCTCTGCCGATCTGCTGCGCACACAAAAACAAATTTTGGGGATCACGTCCCCCATTCTGTAGAGAGGTGATCGGCTGTGAAAAAGCTCTTTTCCGTTTTTCTGTGTCTTGTGCTGACCGCCGTCGCGGTCTGCGGCGCGCTGCCCGTTGCGGCGGCGGGCGCTTCCGTTTCCGTTTCTGCGCCGTCGTCTGTCGATGTCGGCGCGACCGTCACCGTGAAGGTGACCTATACCGCCGACAAGACCATCGGCTCACTCGATGCCACGCTGTCCTATGACGCGGCAGTGATGACCTATGTCTCCGCCTCGGGCATTTCCGCCAACGGCAACGCCGGCGTCACCAAGCTCTCGTTCTATGAGACCTCGTCCTCGCCGAAAAAGACCTTGTCCTTCACCCTGACGTTCAAGGCAAAGGCGGCGGGGAACTGCACCTTTTCGCTTGCCACAAGCGACCTTTCCGACTGGGACACCGTTTCCACCATCGGCACGCCTGCGGGCAAAGCAACCGTCAGCGTCAAAAACCCGCAGAAATCCGGCAACGCCAATCTCGCGTCGCTGTCCGTTTCCGCCGGTACGCTGTCCCCGAAGTTTTCCGCCAATGTCACGTCCTACAACATCGTCATTCCCTACAGCGCCACCACGCTGCTGGTGAGCGCCAACGCCGCCGACAAAAATGCCAAGGTCGCCGTCACGGGCAGTCAGAAAATGCAGGTCGGCAAGAACACCCGCGCCGTCACCGTGACCGCCCCGAACGGCACGACCAAGACCTATACCCTGACCATCACCCGTCAGGAAAACACCGGCACGGCGGCGACCGGCCCGACGACCCCCGCCGCCCCCGACGCCGCCAAGGTGACGGTCGGCGAGGCCACAAAGCTCATCGCCAAGAGCCTTGCCGACATCCCGCTGCCCACCGGCTTTGAGGCAGCCACCGTCACCGTCAACGATGCCGCCTACCCTGCGGCACAGAACGCCACCCACGCGGTGACGCTGCTGTATCTCACCGACGAGGACGGCAAAAACGGCGCTTTCTATCTCTATAACACCGCCGACATGACCTTTTCGGATTTCTGTTTTGCCGACGTCAAGGCGGGCATCTTCGTGTTCCTGACGCCCGACAGCACCGACGCGCTGCCCGAAAATGCCGCCCAGACTTTTTTGCAGATCGGCGAAAAAACGGTGGCGGCGTGGTCATTCCCCGACGAGACCGAAAAGGATTTCTACCTTGTCTATGCGCTGTCCCCTGCGGGCAACACGGGATTTTACCGCTATGACAGCGTCGAGGGCACGTTCCAGCGCTATGTCCCCCCTGCGGTGCAGACCGTGACCGATCCTGCACCGACGGACGAGGAGACGCCGCCCGCCCGCATCGGCATCCTTGCCCGCATCACCGGCTTTTTCGGCGACCTTGTCGCCCGCTTCGGCAAGGTGCGCGTCATTGCCGTCGGCGTCGGCGCGCCGCTGCTGCTTGCCGCGATCATCGTGCTCATTGTCCTCATCGCCAAGAAGCCGCGCAATTTCAAACACTGATTTCCTGCATTTTATCCCGCAAACCGTCGAAAAACGCATTGGTTTTTCGACGGTTTGAATTTTTTATGACAAAATCCTGCATTTTTTTCTTGACAACCGCCGCCAACCCCGCTATAATATGGAGCATATTCGAAAAAAAGGGGTTGGAAATCATGAAAACCATGAAAAAAGTCGGACTGTTCCTTCTGTGCGCGCTCATGCTCGTCAGCTGCTTTGCCGGCTGCGGCGAGAAGAAGGACGCGGGTGAGAAAACGTGGATCATCGCGATGGACACCGTTTTCAAGCCGTTTGAGTATACAGACAAGGACAACAACTTTGTCGGCATCGATGTGGACATCATGAAAGCGGTGTCGGAGGATCAGGGCTTCAAGTGTGAGCTGAAAAGCCTCGGTTGGGACGCCGCCATTGCCGCGTGCAAGGCAAAGCAGGCGGATGCCATGATCGCGGGCGCATCCATCACGGAAAAGCGCAAGAGCGAGGGCTGGATCTTCTCGGACAGCTATTACACGGCGACACAGTGCATGGCGGTCAAGGAAGGCAGCGACATCAAGAGCTTTGACGATCTGAAGGGCAAGACGGTTGCCGTCAAGACGGGCACCATGGGCGAGACCTATGCAAAGGAGCTTGTCGACAAATACGGCTTCACGATCACGAACTTTGAGGACTCCCCCACGATGTACCAGGCGGTCGTCGGCGGACAGGCGGTCGCCTGCTTCGAGGACACGCCGATCATGGCATCCTCCATCAAGGACGACGGCTATGCCATGAAGATCGTGGAAGGCTCCGAAAATGAGGGTGCGGGCTACGGCGTCGCCGTGTTCAGCAGCGACAAGCAGGAATTCCTCGATATGTTCAACAAGGGTCTTGCCAACATCAAGGCAAGCGGCAAATACGACGAGATCATCAAAAAATATCTCGGCTGAACGGTAAAATACAGTCAGCGGAGCTGCAAAAGCAGCCCCGCTGACTTTGTGTCTCTATTCCCGGAAAGGAGAGTGCCGCATGAAATATCTCATTACGGAATACGGCGATCTGCTGCTCACCGCCATGGGACAAACACTGCTTTTGGCGCTGTACGGTCTGTTTTTCGCGTGCATCATCGGACTGATCTTCGGTATGCTCAGTGTCGTCAAAAACAAGGTGTGCAACGCCATTGCCTTTGTGTTTGTCTATATCATCCGCGGCGTACCGATGATCGTTCTCGCGTATTTCGTGTTTTTCGGCATCCCGTTTTTCATCAATAACTATCTGCACGGCTCGCTCATTTTGAGTGCACTGCAGGCGGGCACGATCTGTCTTGCCCTCAACTGCGGCGCCTATATGGCGGAGATCATCCGCGGCGGCATCCAGTCGGTGGACAAAGGGCAGATGGAAGCGGCGCGGAGTCTCGGGCTGCCCTATTGGCGCGCCATGCAGCGGGTGGTGCTGCCGCAGGCGATCAAGACCATGATCCCCAGCATCATCAACCAGTTCATCATCACCCTAAAGGACACGTCCATTCTGTCCATCATCGGCTTCCCGGAGCTCATCAACCGCGCCAAAAGCGTCAACGCCATCGAGGGCAAGGTGTTTGAGATCTGGACGATCGTCGCCGTGATGTACCTCATCGTCATCACCGCACTGTCGCTTTTGGCAAAGCAGGTGGAAAGGAGACTCGGCAATGGCGGAAAATAAAACGGTCAAGATCCATGTCGAAAACCTCAAAAAGGATTTTGAGCACCTCAAGGTGCTGCAGGGCATCACCACCGACATCAAAGAGGGCGAGGTCGTCGTGGTGATCGGCCCGTCCGGCAGCGGCAAATCGACCTTTCTGCGCTGTCTCAACCGCCTTGAGGACATCACCGAGGGAACGGTCGTCGTCGACGGCTTTAACATTGCCGACAAGCACACCGACATCAACCGTGTGCGGGAAAACATCGGCATGGTGTTTCAGCATTTCAACCTTTTCAACAATATGAACGTCCTGCGCAACCTGATGCTCGCCCCCATCGACCTCAAAAAAGCGGACAAGGCGACCGCGCGCGCCGAGGCGCTGCGCATGCTCGAAAAGGTGGGGCTGTCCGACAAGGCGGACGCGTTCCCGAGCCAGCTGTCCGGCGGACAGAAGCAGCGCGTCGCCATTGCGCGCGCACTGTGTATGCACCCCGACATCATGCTGTTCGATGAGCCGACCTCGGCGCTCGACCCCGAAATGGTGGGCGAGGTGCTGCAGGTCATGAAGCAGCTGGCGGCGGACGGCATGACCATGGTGATCGTCACCCACGAAATGGGCTTTGCCCGCGATGTCGCCGACCGCGTCATTTTCATGTCCGACGGTGTTATCTGCGAAGAGGGCACGCCCGACGAAATTTTCAACCACCCCAAGCAGGAACGCACCCGCGATTTCCTCAGCTGTGTGTTGTGAGACAATATGTTTTTTGACAGCCTGAAAGCCCGTCCGTGCGGACGGGCTTTCTCTATATCTTGACCTTGACATTATCTTTTATTTCAGGTACAATGGACGGAAACGACCCGTCCCGAAAGGAGACCCGCGCTGCGGGAAAATTGTATGAAAACCGCCATTCGTCTTTCCGACCATTTTACCTGTAAAAAGCTTTTGCGCTTTGTGCTTCCGTCCATTGTCATGATGGTGTTTACCTCCATCTACGGCGTTGTGGACGGTTTATTTGTTTCGAACTTTGCCGGGAAAACCCCGTTTGCGGCGATCAACCTTGTCATGCCGTTCATCATGGTGCTCGGCGGTCTCGGCTTTATGATCGGCACGGGCGGCACGGCGCTTGTCGGCAAGCTGCTCGGTCAGGGTGAGCCCGAAGAAGCCAACCGCTGTTTCTCCATGATGATATGGTTTGCGCTGCTGCTCGGCGGCGTGCTCACCGTCGTCGGCATCGTGTTCATGAAGCCTGTTTCACTGTTCCTCGGCGCGACGGAAGAAATGCTCGGCGACTGCCTTATCTATGGGCGCATCGTTATTGCCTTCACCGTTCCGTTCATGCTGCAGAACATTTTCCAGAGCTTTCTCATCGCCGCCGAAAAGCCGAAATTGGGGCTTGTCGCGACGGTCGCTGCCGGTGTGACCAACATGACGCTCGATTTTCTGTTTGTCGGCGTGCTCCCGTTTGGCGTCGCCGGCGCGGCGATCGCCACCGGCATCAGCCAATGTGTCGGCGCCGCCATCCCGCTTTTCTACTTCATGCGGAAAAACAGCACCCTGCGGCTTGTTGCCACGAAATTCAAAATGCGGATGATCCTTGCCGCCTGCGGCAACGGCTCGTCGGAGCTGATGAGCAACATCTCCTCATCCATCGTCAGCATGCTGTATAACTTCCAGCTGCTCAAATATATCGGCGAGGACGGCGTGTCGGCATACGGTGTGCTGATGTATGTGCAGTTCATTTTCGTCGCCATTTTCATCGGCTATGCCATCGGCTGCGCCCCCATCATCAGCTTTCACTACGGCGCGGGCAACCGCGACGAGCTCAAAAATCTTCTGAAGATCAGCGTGCGGCTGATGGCGGGCGGCGGCGTGGTGCTGACCGCGCTGGCGCTGCTGCTCGCAAGACCGCTTGCCGCCGTTTTTGTCGGCTATGATGCGGCGCTTTTCGACCTCACCTGCCATGCGTTCAAGCTCTTCTCCTTTGCGTTCCTTTTCGCGGGCTTCAACATTTTTGCCTCGTCCTTTTTCACCGCCCTCAACAACGGCGGCGTTTCCGCAGCGATCTCCTTTTTGCGCACGCTGGTGTTCCAGTCGGCATCGGTGATCCTTTTGCCGCTTCTGTTCGACGTGGACGGCATCTGGTATGCCATCACCGCCGCCGAGGTTTTCGCCACCCTCATCTCCGTGATGTTCCTGTTCCTAAAGCAGAAAAAATACGGTTATATGTAATGAAAGCGGAAGATCCGCTGCCGAAACCGGCAGCGGATCTTCTTTTTTATTCCGTAAAATACAGTCCCTCGCCGATGTGCAGCCGATCCAGCGTGTAGGCGTTGTCGGCAATGTCGGTGCGCATCGTCCAGCGGCCGTCCGTGAAGTCCGGGAACGGCTGGGGCGCACCGCCGCAGGCGATGGAGTTTTCGCTGAGGGTCGTGATGCACATATAGGTCGCCGCATCATAGACGTCGATGGGCGGGTGCGCATCGGTGCGCACCGCTTCCAAAAAAGCGGCAAACACCAAATGATCGATGCCGCCGTGCATATCGCTCCCCACACCGTCTTTCCACAGCGGGTGCAGATACCGGTCCTCATACTGCGACGCGTTACCCCACTGCGGGCGCCAATCCCATTCATTTTCCCGATGGGCGGCGCAGCCGTCCAAAAACAGGCTGTCGTTGTCCTCAAGGTACATGCCCTTTGTCCCGTGCACCTCGAAGCGGCGCGAATAGGCATGCGGCAGCGTCGTGTTCAGCGTCAGCGTCACCGTCTGTCCGCCCGCGCAGGTCAGCACGGTCGTCACCACGTCGCCCTGAGCAAAGTGCACCTTCGCGAGCGGATCGTCCGCACCCCGCTTTTCAACGATATAGTCATGCAGTCCCTGCGACGCCGAGGAAAACGAGGAAAGGCTCAAAAAGCGATTGCCGTTGTTGATGTCGAGCAGCTTGGCGATAGGACCGATCTCGTGGGTGGGATAGTTCTCGCCGTTGCGATAGAGATAGTTGCGCAGGCGGTAGTGGCGGATCTCCTTGCCGCCGCTGATCTCCTCGCGCAGATCGTGACAATATGCCCCGCTGCAATGCATCACCCGTCCGAGCACGCCCTGCCGCACCATTTGCAGCAGCATCAGCTCCCGCTTGCCGTAGCAGCAGTTTTCCATGAACATCAGCTCTGTGCCGGTCTCCTTATATGCCCGCAGCAGCTTATAGCAGTCGTCAAGTGAATAGGCGCCGCCGGCTTCCAGCCCCACATATTTTCCCGCTCTCATCGCCGCCACCGCGACCTCGACGTGATCCTCCCACGAGACGGCGACATACACCGCGTCAAGCTGCGGCAGCGCCAGCAGCTCTCTGTAGTCGGTGGTGGTGAAGGGACGGGGCGCGCCCGCCTTTTCGAGCTTGTCCGCCGCAGCCGCAGTCCGATCTGCCAGCCGATCGCACACGGCGACGACCTCAAGCCCGTCGGACAACATCGGAATGATGGGATTGTCGAGCATCACATCGCCGCGCTGTCCCAGCCCGATGATGCCCAGCTTCACTGTTTTTTTCATAGCGTTTACTCCTTAATAGCCTTGTTGTTTGCCCGAGAGCAAGTCCGGATAGGCATTTCCCACAAAATCATACGCCCTTTTTTCGCCGTTTACAAGCCATTCCTGCGGCTGATTGTTATACAGCCAGTCAAGCGGCTCGGCAAGGTCGGTCTGCCTGTCGGCGCGCGAAAATGCCTTGGAGATGTCCGCTTTTATCTCGTCTGTCACCGCAGCGGGGCTGACGGAAACAAACAGCGGACTGCCGCTCACGGAAAGCAGATCAAGCCACTGCCGATTTTGGCGCCAATCGATCTTCCCCGGCAATATCCCCACACAGTCAGCATCGATCTTATAAAACGCATCGTTCTGACAGAGTCTGAACGCAAGCGTGTTCACGCCGTAGGCGCGGGTGCGGCTCCAGATCCTGCCGCTTGTGTCGTCGCCCGTTCTGTACACCTCAAAAACACCGGCGGACAGGTGCGACACCGCATTGCACGCAATGATCACCGCATCGCCCGCCGCCTCTCTGATCAGCTCATACAGCTCCGAGACGACCTCGGCGCTTGTCTTTGTTTCGTCGTGAAAGTGCCAGCCGTCCTTGACGGTGATCTTGCCGTTGAGCGCATACCCGAACGCGCCGAAAAGGTCATAGGTGGTGTAATCGTGCTTTATCAGCTCATACCCCCACGCGGTCATGCGGCGCACGGTGGTGCGGATATACTCCTGCACGGCGGGAACGGTCGGATCGAGACAAAGAGACGGCGCGTTGTTGGCATCGTCGTCATTGACGCGCGACAGACACCACGCGGGATGCTGCTTTTCAAGCTCCATATCCCGAAGCGGTCGAAGCCAGATGCCCGGTCTGACGCCGATTTTTTTGAACGCGGCGGCGATCTCCGCCATGTCGCCGAATTTTTCGTTCGGTCTCCACGGCCCCGCACAGGGGTTGACCGACCAACCGTCGTCTATCACGGTGAATGGGCGGTTCTCATTCCCAAAAGCAAATGCAGCGGTCATTTCCGCATCCCGCATGACGTCCCTGCGGCTGCTGTTGCCGTAGGCATAATACCAGTTATTGCTGCCGTATACAGGCGCGGCGGGCAAGCGGGGGTGTTCGCACATCACGCGGCAGAACCGTTTTGCGGCGGCAAATGCCGACATGCCGCTGTATTCCCGACAGACAACGACGCCCGCAAGCAGCCGCCGTCCGTCCAGTCTGACGCCCACGCCGCCGCAGCGCACATCGAACCATGCGGTACAGCCCGAGGCGTCGCACTGAAAGCTCACGAAGCTGCAGGCGCCCGTCATGACGCCGCAGCCCACGGTCGTGTCGCCGCTGTTTGCGAGAAAATACCACGGCATGAAAATTTCGCCGTTTAAGGCGTGCCATTCCATATCGCCGTAGGAGCGCTCCCATTTGTCCCCCATGATGCGGGTCGGCGCGGTGACACGGTGGTTCCAGCGCAGGCAGATAAAGCGCGGGCGGGAAACGGTCGCCGTCACATACACATACAGCTTTCCGTCCGCTGTCGCGGTCTCAACCGCGCAGTCCGCGTTGTCCGCCTCGCACACGATCCGTATATCGTCCGGCTCTCTCACAATGTTGTGCATGTCATACCTTTCCTTTTCGTATGAAGTAAGAGGGCGTGCAGCTCCAGGCGTGGCACGCGCTGTTGAGCACGGGGTTGGAATAGGGTGTCACTCTGTCGTTCGTCACGTCGAAACACTCCGGACAGCAGTCAAAGCCCGCCGCGAGGATAGCGCCCCAATAGTCCCGCATGACGTCAAGCGCCCGCACTTCCATTCCGCAGGAGAAAAGCGCTTCCAGATAATAGTGCGTCATAAACGGCGAGGACATATGCACCGGCGGG
>OIZI01000661.1_pt1 | contig 16585 bp, 15 predicted proteins | sample 1588441 | NCBI WGS metagenome assembly OIZI01 (sample SAMN03283284) | human gut metagenome | biome: human-associated habitat; material: feces | host: Homo sapiens | place: Peru | collected 2012 | reverse complement strand
GGCGGTTTTCGTCTCATAATCGGCAGGCGTCGCCAGCCCGCCGAAGCGGGCATTTTTCCAATCGCCGAGCATGACGGTCGCCGACTGCGCGCCGAACAGGGACATGCCGCTGTCCCTTTGGAGCGTGGAAAGCGTCATGTGCACCGTGAAGTGTGTCGCGTCGGTGCGAAACCGCACCCGCACGGCGGGTGTGCGCGTGCCGATGCGCGCGTCCAGTCCCAGTGTGTCGATGAGCGCCTGCGGCAAACGCCGCAGTTCCTTTTCGCCGTGATAAAACGGCAGCCCGCACACCTTGAGCGGTGCGTCATAAAAATGAAATGCTTTCATACTCTCTCCCTCATTCCGGTTATTCCAGCTCAAATGCGCCGGTATACAGTTGGTAATAGACACCCTTTTGTGCGATAAGCGCGCGGTGGTCGCCGCGCTCAATGATCCTGCCGTGGTCGAGCACCATGATCACATCGGCGTTGCGCACGGTGGACAGGCGGTGGGCAATGACGAACACCGTTCTGCCCTCCATCAGCTTATCCATGCCGCGCTGCACGATCGCCTCGGTGCGGGTGTCGATGGACGACGTCGCCTCGTCGAGGATCATAACGGGCGGATCCGCCACAGCGGCGCGCGCAATGGCAATGAGCTGCCGCTGTCCCTGCGACAGGTTCGCGCCGTTGTTGACAAGCGGCGTTTCATAGCCCTGCGGCAGCCGTCCGATGAAATCGTCCGCGCCCGCGAGCTTTGCCGCATTGATGCATTCCGCGTCCGTCGCGTCCAGCCGCCCATAGCGGATATTGTCCATCACCGTGCCCGTGAACAGGTTGGTGTCCTGCAGCACGATGCCGAGCGAGCGGCGAAGATCCGCTTTTTTTATCTTGTTGATGTTGATGCCGTCATACCGCACCTTGCCGTCGGCAATGTCATAAAAACGGTTGATGAGGTTGGTGATGGTCGTTTTGCCCGCGCCCGTCGCGCCGACAAACGCCACCTTTTGTCCCGGCTCGGCATACACCGTCACGTCGTGCAGCACGTCCTTGCCCTTTTCATAGGCAAAGTCCACATCCGTCAGCCGCACATCTCCCGCAAGCGGGGTGTAGGTCACGCTGCCGTCGCCGTGCGGATGCCGCCACGCCCAGTGTCCCGTGCGCTTTTCGCTTTCGCACAGCGTGCCGTCGGCGTTTGCGGTCACATTCACCAGCGTGACATAGCCGTCGTCCGTCTCGGGCGGCTCGTCCATGAGCGAAAAGATGCGGGAAGCGCCCGCAAGGCCCATGACGATGGCGTTGATCTGCTGGGAAAACTGATTGATATTGCCGGTGAACTGCTTGGTCATGTTGAGAAACGGCACCAGAATGCTGATAGAAAACGGCAGCCCCGAAATGCTCACGTTCTGCATGCCGGACAGCAAAAACACGCCGCCCGCCACCGCGATGATGACATAGAGAATGTTGCCGATGTTCATGATGATGGGACCGAGCGTGTTGGCATAGGCGTGCGCGCGGCGGCTGTCGTCATACAGCGCCGTGTTGATGGCGTCAAAATCCCGCTCGGCGGCGTCCTCATGGCAAAACACCTTCACGACCTTTTGGCCGTTCATCATTTCCTGCGCAAAGCCCTCGACCTTGCCCATCGCCGTCTGCTGGCGGATGAAAAAGCGCGCCGAGCCGCCGCCGATCTTTTTGGACACAAACAGCATCGCCGTCACGCCCAACAGCAGCACCAGCGTCATGGGAACGCTGTAGTACAGCATGATGCCGAGCACACACAAAACGACCGTTGCCGACTGTAAAAGCGACGGCAGCGCCTGCGAAACCAGCTCCCGCAGCGCGTCGATGTCGTTGGTATAATAGCTCATAATGTCGCCGTGCTTGTGGGTGTCGAAAAAGCGGATGGGCAGGCTCTGCATCCCGTCGAACATCTTCTGACGGGTCTTGTTCAGAAAGCCCTGCGTCATATACGCCATCAGCTGCGTCTGCGCCGTGATGGCAAGCATGGACAGAGTGTAAAGCCCCGCCAGCACAAAAATCTTCGGATAAACATCCGCGCTTGCCGCCGCCCAGTCGCCCGTTTTCTGCCACGTTTCAATGACGGCAAGCACCTTCTGAATGAACACGGCAGGGATCGCGGACGCCGCCGCAGAAAACAGGATGCAGAACGCCGTCACCGGCACCAGCACGGGATAGAACCCGCACAGCATCCGCAGCACCCGCAAAAGTCCGCCCTTTTGCGGCTTATTCTTCGGCATCCGACTCACCTCCGCTCGTCTGCTGTTCGTAAATTTCACGGTAGATGGCGCACTCCCGCAAAAGCGTTTCATGGTCGCCCGCAGCGACGATGCGCCCGCCGTCCATCACCACGATCTTGTCCGCATCCTGCACCGAGGAGATGCGCTGTGCGACAATGATCTTGGTGGTCTCGGGGATATAGCTCTTAAACCCGGCGCGGATGCACGCGTCGGTCTTGGTGTCCACCGCACTCGTGGAGTCGTCGAGAATGAGGATCTTCGGCTTTTTGAGCAGCGCTCTCGCGATGCAAAGGCGCTGCTTCTGTCCGCCGGACACGTTGGTGCCGCCCTGCTCGATCTTCGTGTCATAGCCGTCGGGGAAGCCCATGACAAAGTCATGCGCCTGCGCCAGCTTGCACGCCTCGATAAGCTCATCGTCGGTCGCGTCGGGGTTGCCCCAGCGCAGGTTGTCCCGCACCGTGCCGGAGAAAAGCTCGTTTTTCTGCAGCACCATCGCCACCGCACTGCGCAACGGCTCCAGTCCGTATTGCCGCACATCGACACCGCCGACGCGCACGCAGCCCTCTGTCACGTCATACAGGCGCGGAATAAGCTGCAAAAGCGTCGTTTTGCCCGTGCCCGTGCCGCCGATGATGCCGACCGTCTCGCCCGATGCAATGTGCAGATCGATGTCGGCAAGCGCATATTTTTTCGCCGTGCCGCTGTATTTGAACGAAACGTTGTCAAAATCCACGCTGCCGTTTTCCACCGTCATGATCGGGTTTTCCGGATCGGTCAAAAGTGACTTCTCGGACAGCACCTCGCCGATACGGCGGATGGACTCGGCGGAGATGGTGAGAATGACATACACCATCGCCAGCATCATGAGCGACATGAGGATCTGAATGCCATAGGTCAGCATGGCGGAGATCTGTCCGACGTCCACCGTCTGTCCGCCGCCCGTGATCGCCATGCGCGAGCCGACGATCAGGACGAAGATCATGTTGAAATAGAGGCAGATCTGCATGAGCGGCGTATCCAGCGCCACGATGCGCTCCGCGCGGGTGAAGTCCTTGCAGATGTCTGCGGCGGCTGTGCCGAACTTTTTCTTTTCATACGGCTCGCGGGCAAAGCCCTTCACCACCCGCATGCCGCGCACGTTTTCCTCGATCGACTCATTGAGGCGGTCATATTTCTTGAACACGCGGTTAAAAGCGGGCAGAGCGCTTTTGCCGATGAGGATAAGCCCCACCGTCAGAACGGGGATGACCACGACAAACGCCGTCGCCAGCGCGCCGCCCATTACGTACGCCATCACCACCGAAAAAATCAGCATCAGCGGGCAGCGCACGGCGGTGCGAATGATCATCATATAGGCAAGCTGCACGTTGCCGACGTCGGTGGTCATGCGGGTGACCAGCGATGCGGGGGAAAAGCGGTCGATGTTCTCAAACGCAAAGCCCCCGATGCTGTGAAACAGGTCGTGCCGCAGGTTCTTCGCAAAGCCCGCAGACGCCTTGGCGCAGGTCAGTCCCGCCGCGCCGCCGCAGCACAGCGACAAAACCGCCATGCCGACCAGCAGCAACCCCGTCATCAGCAGCTGCCGCATCTCCATGCCCGCCTTGATCTGATTGACAAGGCGCGCCGTGATAAAGGGAATGAGCGTCTCCACCACCGCTTCGCCCACAATGAATATGAGGGTGAGGACGGTGGCGCGCTTATATTCCCGCACACATTTCAAAAGTTTTTTCCACATAGAAATTCTTTCCTCCCGGTTCTACTATTCTATATCAGACAGGGATAAAAATGCAACCCCTTTCGGCTGTTTTTGCTTGACAAATTTCGTCCGTTTGCTAGAATGGGAATATATTTTTACAAAGAGGCAGACCCATGAAAAAAACCGATTACATTTTCGATCTGGACGGCACGCTCATCGACTCCATGCCCGTGTGGGCGGATCGCATCTATCACCTTTTGGACGAAAATCACATTGCCTATCCCGCCGACATCATCCGCATCGTCGCGCCGATGGACAACGCCGCCATCGCCGACTATCTGCGCGATGTGCTGGGGCTGCAGCTGGACGCCGCGGAAATTCTCGACCGCATGCAGGCGTTCATCTCCGCCGACTATCGCGAGAGGATCCCCGCCAAAGCGACCGTTCCCGAAACGCTGAAGACGCTTAAAAAGGACGGCTTGCGCCTGCATGTGCTGACCGCCAGCCCGCATAGTCTCACCGACGTGTGTCTGAAACGTCTGGGACTTTGGGCGCTTTTCGACACCGTGTGGTCGTGTGAGGATTTTTCCCTGCCGAAAACGGACACGGCAATCTATCTCCGCGTCTGCGAAAAAATCGGCGCAGCGCCCGCTGCGTGCGTTTTTGCAGACGACAATCTTCTGGCGCTCACGGCAGCGAAAAAAGCCGGCTTGACCGTTGTCGGCGTGGCGGACGAAAGCGACGCCGAAGACAGCGAAAAGATCCGCGCTGTTGCGGATCGGTATGTGGAAACCATGAAAGACATCCTGTAAAAAACAAGACGACGGCATGACCGTGGAATTTTGATAACAAAAATGACGCCCCGCTTGGGGCGTCATTTTTGTCATTTTTCGTTGTCCCGCAGCTTGCCGAGGGCGCCGCCGGGGTGGCGGCGGACATAGTTTTGCGGCGTGATGCTGCTTTTTGCCTGCAGCAGCACCGACAGCGCCTGCAAAAGCAGAACCTCGGCGAGAATGGACGCGCGCGGCGCGCGGTTGAGCGGTCCGCCCTCGTTGTCGACATGCGCCGTCAAATGCAGCGCCGCTTCGCGCGCCAGCCACGAGGACGCATTCCCGCTCACGCCGATCACGGTGCAGCCGTTGTTTTTGATCGCCTGCACCGTCGCTTTCATTTCCGCCGTTTCCCCGCTGTTGGAGATGCAGATGACAATGTCGCCGCGCTCCAGCTGCCCCGCCGAGCCGTGCACCGCCTCTGTCCCGTGCAGGAAATAGGTCGGCGTGCCGGTGGAAGAAAACAGCGACGCGATGTATCCCGCGATATGCGCGGGCTTGCCGATGCCGGTGATGTGCAGGCGGTTGCCCGCGCGCTTTGCCGCAAGGATCCTGTCCGCCGCTTTTTGAAGCGCGGCGGTGTCCATGCCTTTCACCAGATTTTCCGTTTCCCGCAAAACGCAGGCATTGAAATCCGCAAGCTGCAAGGCGGGCGTTTTCCGCGCGGCGGCAAGCGCCGACAGGGCGGCGCTTGCCACGCCGTCCCGCTGCAAAAAGGCAAGCACTGTGTCCGCTGTCGGCAGGCTCGGCTGCGCGCCCGTGCCGCAAACGGTGACGGCGGCGGCATGGACAGCGACAGCGAGCGCTTCCTCTGTCGCCGCACCTGCGCAAAGCAGCGTGCAAAACGCGCCGATGAAGCTGTCCCCCGCCGCCGTGGGGTCGACCGCCGTGCCGAAATGCGCGGCGGGGACAAACCGAAAGCCCGTGCGATCACAATAGGCAGCACCTCTGTCCCCCATCGTGATCACGACCCTTTGCACGCCCTTTTCGAGCAGGCAGCTTGCCGCTTTCTCTGCCGTTTTTTCATCCGTGACGGCAATGCCGGTCAGAGCACTTGCCTCGTGCTCATTCGGGGTGATGCAGGTCAGAAGCGGGAAAAGCGCATCCGGCAGCGCCGCTGCAGGCGCGGGATTGAGCATGACGGGGACACCCGCCGCGTGCGCGATCTCTGCCGCCGCCAGGTTGCTCTCAAGCGGAATTTCCAGCTGCAACAGCAGCATATCAAAGCCGCCGATCATGTCCCGCAGCCTTGCCGTGTCCTCTGCCGTAAAGCCCATATTCGCGCCGGACAGCACCGTGATGCGGTTGCCGTTTTCGGAAAGCTGGACATTGCCGACGCCGGATGGCCCCGCCACCGTCGCGATATGGTCGACGTTCACGCCCGCCGCCGCGAGGGAAGCACACATTTGTCTCCCGAAGCTGTCCGTGCCCACCTTTCCCATCATGGCGACCTCTGCGCCGAGCAGCGCCGCCTGCATCGCCTGATTGGCGCCCTTGCCGCCCGACGCGGCGGAAAACGCCTCGCCGAGCACCGTTTCACCCGCCTGCGGCAAACGGCCGCTGCGGCTGATGAGATCCATCACCAGACTGCCCATCACCAAAATGCGCGGTTTTTTCATATGCCCCACTCCCTCTTGTCTTTTTCTCCCTTTCATTGTATACTGGAGAAAAGCGGGGTGCGCGGCAATTTGTGCGCTCCTATGGACAGTTTTTTGCAATGTGAGGAACGCCATGAAGATCTATCACGAACAGCGCCGCTATGACGGCAACTTCAAAATGTGGCAGAAAGATTACCGCGATATGCGGTTTTTGCCGCATTGGCACACCGAGACGGAATGGATCCTCGTGGCGGAGGGCAATGCGACAATTCTTGTCGGCGATCGCACCTATGCTGCCGCTGCGGGCGATCTCATCGTGTGTGCGGGCGGCTGCATCCACGCGTGCGTCGGTTTTGCGGGGCACAACCGCCTTTCATTTCTGATGTTCGATCCGCACCTTGTTTCCGCCGACAGCGGACAGGCGGCGTGCGCGACCTATATCCCGCGCAAAGCGCTGGAAGCAGCAGGACTTTCCAAGGCGGTGCAGCAGATGTTCGCGACAGCCAAAAGGGAGCTTGCGCAAAAGGAAGTCCACTACCGCGAAATTCTCAAGGGCGCGCTTTGCACCTGCCTTTTCTCGCTTGCGCGTGCCTTTCCCGACACAGCACCCGCCGACACGGCAAAGCGGCAGGCACAGATGCAGGAGATGCTCGTCTTTGCGGAAACGCATTTCCGCGAGCCGCTCACCCTGCAAACGGCAGCCGCCGCCTTTCACTTTTCCCCCGCGCACTTTTCACGGCTTTTCAGCCGCCTTGCCGGCATGCCGTTTTTGCAGTATGTGCACACGCTGCGGGTGGAAGAGGCGATCCGCCTGCTGCAAAAAACGGAGCTGCCCGTCATCGACATCGCCCTTTCCTGCGGCTTCAACACGGTGCGCAGCTTCAACCGCGTTTTCCGCGCCGTCACCGGCAGCGCACCCACAAGCCTGCGGGAAACGGGCGGCATCCTGCCGCCCCCGCCGCGCAAGGCATATGACGCCGTCCCCGTCGAAAACGACTCCTTTGTGGTGGTACAATAAACCCCCGCCTTTTCATCCGAAAAGGCGGGGGTTTACCTATATCTTACCGACTTACATAATTCAGCGGGTTGACGCGCTTGCCGTTTTTCCACACCTCAAAGTGCAGGTGCGGGCCGCTGCTTCTGCCGGAGCTGCCGATGATGCCGATGACCTGACCGCGCGAGACCTTCTGACCGGTCACAACGCGCAGTGACTGACAGTGCGCATACACCGTTTCCAGACCGTTGCTGTGGCGAATGCGGATCATGTTGCCGTAGCCGCCGTTCCAACCCGTTGACGCGGAAACGACCGTGCCGCCGTCCGCCGCCAAAAACGTCTTGCCGCGCACCGTGACAGGACCGTTGCAGATGTCCAGTCCATAGTGTCCCCTGCCATAGCCGCGGGACATGTTGCGGCAAATGGGCACCGGCCACAGAAGACTGCCCGTCGAAATGCCGTCGCCGACGATGATCTCCGTCTTTCCGACCGTCACCTTCTGTGTGCCGACCTCAACGACCTTGTTGACCGCATTCTTGGTCACGTCGATGGACAGAATGTTGCGGCTCTGCTCCACACCGTCCACATAGGTGACCTCTGCCGTCACCGTCTGACTGCCCTTGACGCCCGCCGTTTTGACCTTTTCATAGGTGACGGGCTTTTTGTCGTTTTTCACCTTTTCGGTGGAGAACGGAATTTCCTCGGTATACTGGATGGTGCGCACCACCTTGACGCGCAGGAAGGGCTGCGGGCGCTGCACTGTCAAGCTCTGCCCGTCATAGATCATGTCACCCTTCAAAGACGGGTTCATGGCGCGCAGATCGGACAGCGTCATATCCAGCTTTCGCGCAATGCCGCCCAGCGTGTCGCCGGACTGCACGGTGTATTCCTTTTTCACGACCGCCTGCGCCGTCAGCTTTTTCTGCATCTCCTCGGCGCTCACGACCGACTCGGACAGGAAAAGCCCGTCCACCTGATCGACCTTTTGGATGAACTCCGCGCGTTCCTTGTCGCCGCCGGCACAATAGGTCTTTTTGATATTTTCAAGAACCGTCGCCAGCTCCGCCGACGACTCCATCGACCCAACAAAATTGCCGTCCACATACAGCCCCGTCGCCTCGGCGATCGCATCGCCCTTGGTGCGCAGGATCTCGTCACACAGCTCGCCGCTGTCCAGCATCGGTGCAGCGTGCACCAGCGTCACCGACATGGTCGGCGTGTCGCTGATGGTGAATGTCCCGTTTTCGTCATACACGCGGGAACGCGCAAGCTCCGCCGCCTGGTGATAGGTCGTCTCGTCGGAAATGCAGCCGAGATCCGTGCCCTCATACACCACCTCTATGCCGAACGTGGCAGAGGTCCAATAGGACAGCGTGACCGCCAGCACCGCCACCGCCAAAAGCGGTGCCCCGACAGCGGCAACGCGCCCGAAAGCGCGCGGATTGCTGCGCACAACGTGCGCAAAGCGGGAAAAGATCTCGCCGATCGCCGCAAACGGATGCCGCCGAAAGCGCACCGTCCGCCCGACAAAAACACTGCCAAGCGCGGAAAACAGCACGGCAAACTTCCTGCCGATCGCGCAAAACCACGCGCCGACCGTCCGCTTGAAGCCGCTGCGCAGCCAAATATACATCGGGCGCAGCTCCCGCCGCAAATAGCGGAAGAAGCGGGAAAGCCGCAGCAGCACATACATGCCGAAGGCATAATAAAAACCATAAAGTCCGCTCGGCGGGCGCTTTTCGCCCTTGTGTCTTTTCGCCATACGGGAGCCTCCTTTCCGTGCAAATCAGCCGGTCGAAAAGGTTACAACTTTGTAACCTTTTCCTATCATTATACACTTTTTTTCGAAAAAGGCAATGCGTTGCGGGAAAGTTCGTAAAATCTACACAAAACATATGTTTCTGCGTAAAAAATCAACACCGCCCGTCAAGCATCTGCAGGACAGGCGGTGTTTTGGAAAAAAACGGCGAGTATATTCTGTGAAAAGTGCTATTGCACCGTCAGCACTTCCACGCCGGAAATATAGTAGTCCATGCTTTTCACGGCGGCATCGTCCAGGGGCGTGCCTGCCGTGATGCGTTTTTGCCCATCCTTGTCGGTCACATCGGCGGCGGTCTCCTGACAGCTCATGCCCGAAACGGTGAGGGTCTTGCCGCAGAACACGTCAAAGCCGGACAGAAACCGCTTTTGCACCGCCGTGAGCGGATCGTGCAGATTGAGTTCGCCTACAGCGCCGTTCTCCGTGCATTGCAGCGCTTTGTCGGCATAGCCGAGAAACGCGTTTTCATATGTCGCAGGCTCCTTATACAGCATGCTGTTCAGCCGATCGGAAAACACATTCTGCAGCATGGGCAGCGCGCCGAAAAGCAGCGTGTCGTCGTCATCGGTCGGCTGGGTATAGAGACTGCACACCTTCATGTCCAGTGCCTTTGCCGCCGTCACCACCGTGTTATCCCATGTCAGCTGCAGCAGCGTGTCGCACCCTGCCTTTGCCAGCGTGCGCACGGCTTCCTCTTCTGCCTTTTCGCTTTGTTCAACACCGGTATAGACCGCCGAAACGGTCGCTTTCGCGTTGACGGCGCGCGCGCCGAGCGCAAAAGCGTTCACCTGCGCCCTGCGCTCTGCTGTCTCCGTTCCCGCCGCGACAACGCCCAAAACGTCCTTTTTGCTGTTCACCGCGGCGGCAACACCGCACAGGTATGCCCCCTGATAGGTGCGCACGCGGAACGTGTGATAGTTTGAAAGCGTCGCGTCCGCTTCTCCCACCTGCAAAAATGTCGCTGCGGGATATTCCGCCGCCAGCTTTTTCATCGTCTCGGCATAGCCCTCTGCCGTGCCGATGATGAGGGCGCAGCCGCGCTTTAGGCAGTCGCGGATCGCTTCCTCGGCAAACGCACCGTTGGCGGCGGGGATGTCCGTTTTGATGATGAGCTGGCTCATGCTCAGTCCCGCGCCCTTGCAGGCGGCGATCGCCTGTTCGCCGAAGGCGACGGCGTCATTTCCCTGCCTGCGCGGCGCAAGGCACAGAACGCCGACCTTCAGCGTTTCCTTGTTGATCTCCTCGGGTATGGCAACGCCGCCGCACCCCGCCGCAAGCAGCAGAAAGCAGGCAAGCACCGCACACAGTATCCGTTTCATGGCAAAGCCCCCTTGACAAGCTGTTGACTAAATTTTACCGCATCCGGCGCTTGCTTTCAACCTTTTTTTGCAAAGGCTTGCAGAGTGCGCACAAAAATGCTATACTACTGTATTATAAAATGACAGAGAGGGGGATACCGCCGTGGATATACAAGTGGGCGACCGTTTGGAGATGCGCAAGCCGCACCCCTGCGGCAGTCACACCTTTGAGGTGCTGCGCATCGGCATGGATTTCCGCCTGCGCTGCGTCGGCTGCGGGCGGGAATTCCTCGCCCCGCGCCTCAAAATCGAAAAGCGCATCAAAACGGTGCACCGCTAGCGCCCTTCTGTTTTTTTGAAAAAACAGAGAGGAGCTTTCCGATGACCGAAAATCTTTTGACGCTGCAAAACCGCTTTGAGGAGCTGACGCAGCGTCTGTGCGATCCTGCCGTTTTGGCGGACCCCGCACTGTATCAAAAAACACTCAAAGACGCAAACGAGATAAAACCCATTGCCGACGCCGCTGCCGCCCTGCACGCCGCAGAAAAGCGGGCGGCGGACGCGACCGCGATGCTCGGCGACGCGGAGCTTGCCGCGCTTGCCGCCGAGGAGCTGGAAGCGGCAAAAGCCGACATGGCGCACCTGACGCAGACCATAAAGGAGCTCATGCTGCCGCGCGACCCGCTGGACGACAAGGACATCATCGTCGAGATCCGCGCGGGCGCGGGCGGCGAGGAGTCGGCGCTGTTTGCCGCGTCGCTTTTCCGCATGTATGACATGTTCGCGGAAAAATGCGGCTTTGTGACCGAGAAGATGAGCGAAAACGCCACTGAGCTCGGCGGCTACAAGGAAGTCTGCTTCTCCGTCAGCGGACAGGGGGCATACAGCCGCTTCAAGTTCGAAAGCGGCGTCCACCGTGTACAGCGCGTGCCGGAGACCGAAACGGGCGGCAGGATCCACACGTCCACCGTCACCGTGGCGGTGCTGCCGCAGATGGACGAGGTGGAGGTGGAGATTCGTCCGCAGGACTTAAAGATCGACACCTACCGCGCGAGCGGCGCGGGCGGACAGCACATCAACAAAACCGACTCCGCCATCCGCATCACCCACCTGCCGACGGGCATGGTGGTGGAATGTCAGGACGAGCGCAGCCAGTTCAAAAACAAGGACAAGGCGCTGCGGGTGCTGCGCGCCCGCCTTTTCGAGCAGGAAAAGACCGCAAGGGACGCCGCCTATGCCGCCGACCGCAAGGCGCAGGTCGGCACAGGCGACCGCAGCGAACGCATCCGCACCTATAACTTCCCGCAGGGGCGGGTGACCGATCACCGCATCGGTCTGACGCTCTACCGCATTGACAGTATCCTCGACGGCGATCTTTCCGAGATCGTGGATGCCCTGCACGCCGCCGACCGTGCCGCCAAGCTGCAAGCGCAGGAGAAGGAGACATAAGCTATGCAAACAACACTTCTTGCCGCCGATGCCGACGGCATTGCCGCCGCAGGCAGACTGCTGGCGGCGGGCGAGCTGGTCGCCATTCCGACCGAAACGGTCTACGGTCTGGCGGCGGACGCCACGAACGGCGCGGCGGTCGCCCGCATTTTCGAAGCCAAAGGCAGACCTGCGGACAACCCGCTCATCGTGCACATTGCGGCACTTGACGACTGGGCGCCGCTTGTCACTGCCATTCCGCCGATCGCAAAAAAGCTGGCGGCGGCATTTTGGCCGGGACCGCTCACGATGATCCTGCCCGCAGCACCCTGTGTGCCGCACGAGGTGACGGCGGGACTTTCCACCGTCGCAGTGCGCTTTCCCGCCCACCCTGTGGCAAGGGCGGTCATCGCCGCCGCAGGCTGTCCGCTCGCCGCACCGTCGGCGAACCGCTCGGGCAGCCCAAGCCCCACCAACGCTGCCCGCACCATGGAAGACATGGACGGACGCATTGCCGCCGTTTTGGACGGCGGGGACTGTGCGGTGGGGGTGGAGTCCACGGTTCTCGACCTGGCGCACGGCACGCCGCGCCTTTTGCGTCCCGGCGGCATCACGCCCGCCATGCTGCGCGAAGTCTGCGGCGAATTGGAAATTCATCCGGCGGTCACCGCTGCTCTGAAGGACGGTGCGGTCGCCGCTTCGCCCGGCATGAAATATAAGCACTATGCGCCGCGCGCGCATGTGATCTTAGTGAAAGGCAGCCCCGCCGCCTTTGCGGCGTTTGTGAACAGCCATGCGGCGGAAAAACCGACCGCTTTATGCTTTGACGGCGAGGAGCAGGCACTTTCTGTGCCGTATCTCACCTATGGTGCGCGCGACGACCACGCCGCACAGGCGCGGGAGGTGTTCGACGCGCTGCGCAAGCTCGACGATCGCGGGGCAGAACTTGTCTATGCCGCCTGCCCCGATGCGGACGGCGTGGGACTGGCGGTGTATAACCGCCTGCTGCGCGCTGCGGGATTCGAGGTGATCGACCTTGGTTAAGCTGGGGCTGACAGGGCCGACAGGTGCCGGGAAATCCACTGTCGCGCTGCTGCTTTCGCAACGCGGCATCCCGCTTGTGGACGCCGACGCGATCGCCCGCACCGTGACCGCAAAAGGCTCGCCCGTTTTGCCTGCGCTTGCGGACGCTTTCGGCGAGGACATTCTTTTGCCCGACGGCAGCCTTGACCGCAAGGCGCTTGCCGCCGTCGCCTTTTCGTCAAAGGAAAACACGGCAAGGCTCAACGCTCTCACCCATCCCGCGATCCTCGCCCGCATCCGCGCGGCGCTGGAAAGGGCAAAGGGCGACGCCGTCATTCTCGATGCGCCGCTGCTGTTTGAAACGGGGCTTGACGCCCTTTGCGATCACACGGCGGCGATCGTCGCCGACGACAGTGTGCGCCTTGCCCGCATCACGGCGCGGGACGCCATTTCCGAAGAAGAAGCCAAAAAGCGCATGGCGGCGCAGCCGGACACGGCATTTTATGCCGCCCGCGCGGACATACTACTGTATAATAACGGCGACAAAACGCCCGCAGCACTTGCCGCCGCCCTTTTTGAGCAGATCGGCAGGTGGCACACATGAAGCAAAAACGCACCCGCCATGTGCTGCGGCTGACGGCGATCGTGCTGCTCATTCTCTGCGGCGTCGGCGCGCTGCTGTTTAACGGCTATCGCCGCTATATGCGCACGGAATACCCGCTCGCCTATACAGAGCTTATCGAAAAATACAGCGCGGAATATGACATCACCCCGTCGCTCATCTGCGCGGTCATCTGCGTCGAGAGCCACTATAAGCCCGAGGCGGTCTCCCATGCGGGCGCCGTCGGACTGATGCAGCTCACCCCCGACACCTTCGACTGGGCGCAGCGGCGCGCAGGGATCAAGGAAAAGCAGGATGCAAAAGCGCTCACCGACCCCGAGACCAACATCCGCTTCGGCACTTATACACTGCGGCTGCTGTATGAGCAGTTTGAGGACGAGGATGCCGTGCTTGCCGCCTATAACGCGGGGCAGGGCAATGTGCGCCGCTGGCTCTCCGACAGCCGCTATTCCGACGACGGCGTGCATCTGAAGAAGATCCCCTATGCCGAAACAGAAACCTATGTCCGTCGGATCGAAAAAGCCCAATCGGTTTACCAAAAACTATATCATATACGGTAAGGAGCGAAACATCATGGAAAACACAAAGAACGCAAAGGATCTGTGCTTTACCACCAAGAACGGTGCAAAGACGCTGGACGCCGCCGCCGTCAAGGCTGCGGACGACTACTGCAAGGCATACGTGCAGTTCTTAAACGACGCCAAAACCGAGCGCGAAGCGGTGTGCGCCGCGGTGCGCATGGCGGAGAAAAACGGTTTTGTGCCGTTTGAGCCGTCGGCAAAGCTCAAGGCGGGCGACAAGGTCTATGTCAACAACCGCGGCAAGTCCCTCATTCTTGCCACCATCGGCGAAAAGCCGCTCACCGACGGCGTGTCCATCGCGGCGGCGCACATCGACTCCCCGCGTCTGGACTTAAAGCCCAACCCGCTGTATGAGGACAGCGAGCTTGCCTATCTTGACACGCACTACTACGGCGGCATCAAGAAATATCAGTGGACGGCAACGCCGCTTTCCCTGCACGGCGTCGTGGTGAAAAAGGACGGCACGGCGGTCAACGTCCGCATCGGCGAGGACGACAACGATCCCGTTTTCTGCGTCACCGACCTTTTGCCGCATCTCGGCAAGGAGCAGATGGAGCGCAAGGCGACCGAGGTCGTGAAGGGTGAGGATCTCAATCTGCTCATCGGCTCGCGCGCACTCGCCGGCGAAGAGGACAACGCCGTGAAGCTGAACATCCTCTCGCTGCTGCATGAAAAATACGGCATCACGGAAGCGGACTTCCTTTCCGCCGAGCTGGAGATCGTGCCCGCATTCAAGGCACGCGACATCGGTCTTGACCGCAGCATGATCGGCGCCTACGGTCACGACGACCGCGTTTGCGCCTATCCCGCGCTGACGGCGCTGTTTGAAAATCCGCATCCCGCCTATACGGCGGTGACCGTCCTCGCGGACAAAGAGGAGATCGGCTCGGTCGGCGCGACCGGCATGCAGTCCTCTTTCCTGCCCTATTTCATCGAGGATCTCGCGGCGGCAACCGGTGTCGCCGGTCGCCATGTGCTGTCAAAGTCCGTCTGCCTGTCCGCAGACGTCAACGCCGCTTTCGACCCGATCTATCCCGAGGTCATGGTGAAATCCAACAGCTGCCAGCTGAACTACGGTGTGTGCATCACGAAATACACCGGCTCGCGCGGCAAATATGACACCAACGACGCTTCCGCCGAGCTGATGGCGGAGATCCGCCGCGTGCTGGACGAGAAAAACGTCCTGTGGCAGATCGGCGAAATGGGCAAGGTGGACGCAGGCGGCGGCGGCACGGTCGCCATGTATATCGCCAACCTGAATGTGGACACGGTCGATCTCGGTGTGCCGGTGCTGTCCATGCACGCGCCGTTTGAGATCGTTTCCAAGATCGATGTGCACATGGCGCACAGAGCGTTCTCCGCTCTGTTTGCCCGCTGAGGTATACCATGCGTATCGGACACGGCTATGACGTACACCGTCTGACCGAGGGGCGGCGACTCATTCTCGGCGGCGTGGACATCCCGTTTGAAAAGGGGCTGCTCGGACATTCCGACGCCGACGTGCTGGCGCACGCGATCGCCGACGCCCTTTTGGGCGCGGCGGCGCTCGGCGACATCGGCAAGCTGTTTCCCGACACCGATCCTGCGTTTGCGGGTGCGGACAGCTTGGGGCTGCTCGCCGAAGTGGCAAAAACGGTGCGCGCGGCGGGCTTTGCCATCGGCAATGTGGATGCCACCGTGCTGGCGCAAAAGCCGAAGCTGTCTCCCTTTATCCCGCAGATGCGGGAAAAGCTTGCTGCCGCCATGGGCATTGCCGTCGGGCAGTGCAGCGTCAAGGCGACGACCGAGGAGGGGCTCGGCTTTACCGGCAGTGGCGAGGGCATCGCGGCACACGCCGTGTGTCTCCTCACCTGAGCGACAGAATTTTTTCTGTTTCGACGACAGCTTTCCCGTATATTTTCACCGAAAAGGTCTTATCCTTATGGATAGGGCCTTTTCTTTTTGCCACAGAAAGGATGTTTTGGATGGTAGAGGTAAAAACGGAGCGGGTGGGCGACACCCTCACCGCCCTGCTGCGCGGCGAGATCGATCATCACGCCGCAGGCGGACTGCGCGAGGAGATCGACACGGCAGTGCTGCAGACGGGCGCGAAAACGCTCATTTTGGATTTTTCCGGCATTTCCTTCATGGACAGCTCGGGCATCGGGCTGATCCTCGGACGCTATCGCATGATGAAGGGGCGCGGCGGGACACTTTCGGTGCGCTGCGCATCCGAGCGACAGCTGCTGGTCATGAAAATGGCAGGATTGGAAAAATTGCAGATCTTACAGCAGGAAAGGACAGAAAATCATGAAACCGATCAATGAAACCCGCATCACCTTCCCCGCCCGTTCCGCAAACGAGGGCTTTGCCCGTGCGGCTGCGGCGGCTTTTGTCAGTCAGCTTGACCCGGCGGTGGACGAGCTTGCCGATCTGCGCACCGCCGTTTCCGAGGCGGTGACCAACTGCATCGTCCAC
>OIZI01000660.1_pt1 | contig 16624 bp, 12 predicted proteins | sample 1588441 | NCBI WGS metagenome assembly OIZI01 (sample SAMN03283284) | human gut metagenome | biome: human-associated habitat; material: feces | host: Homo sapiens | place: Peru | collected 2012 | reverse complement strand
CGGGGCTTTCCAACGAGCTGTTCCCGCTGCTGCTGTTCATCGGCATCGGGGCCATGATTGATTTCGGCCCCCTGCTGGAAAAGCCTTGGCTGATGCTCTTTGGCGCGGCGGCACAGTTCGGCATCTTCCTGACCTTGGTGCTGGCAGGCTTCTTCTTTGATTTAAAGGATGCCGCCTCCATTGCCATCATCGGCGCGGCAGACGGCCCCACCGCTATTTTCGTAGCCAATACCCTGGGCTCTAAATACTTAGGGGCCATTATGGTGGCCGCCTACAGCTACATGGCCCTGGTGCCCATTGTCCAGCCCCCAGTGATTCGGCTGGTGACCACCAAAAAGGAGCGGCTGATTCGGATGCCCTATCGGAAGGGAAACGTCTCCAAGCTCACCAAGATTCTCTTCCCCATTCTCGTCACCATTCTCGCGGGCCTGGTGGCACCCACCAGCGCGTGTCTTGTAGGCTTTCTGATGTTCGGAAATCTGCTGCGGGAATGCGGGGTTTTGAATGCCCTGTCCGAAACCGCCCAGACAACCCTTGCCAATCTCATTACCATCGTCTTAGGCCTGACGGTTGCCAGCCAGATGACGGCGGATGCCTTTTTACAGCCGGATACCCTGTTGATTCTGGCCCTGGGGCTTCTGGCCTTTGTGGGGGACACGGTTGGCGGTGTGCTGTTTGCAAAGCTTTTAAACCTCTTCCTGCCTGAGGGCAAAAAAATCAATCCCATGATTGGTGCCGCCGGAATCTCCGCCTTTCCCATGAGCGGGCGTGTAGTCAATCAAATGGGCCTCAAAGAGGATAACCAGAATTATCTGCTGATGTATTCCGTCAGCGTCAATGTCTCCGGGCAGATTGCCTCCGTCATCGCCGGCGGACTGATTCTCACCCTGATGGGCGCGTAAGGAGGTGAAAATGATGCTGCATCCGGAATCACTGTCTCAGACCCTTCCCATGCTTGTAAAGGGCATGGCGGGTATTTTCCTGGTTATCGGCTCCATTGCCGCCGCCACGGGGATTCTCAATAAGCTGACCCATAAATAACCGGCGAGGTTCCTTTTTCACAAATAATTTGCAAAAGCGGCCAGTTCCTTATTGTTTTTTTCGGTTGGAAAAGCTATAATAGCTTCGAAACCGATTGGAGGGATATCATGGGCAGCGACAATCAGAAGCAGGACTGGGATTCTCTGGGCCGCAGCATTGAGGAAATCATCGACCAGGCCATCAAATCCCGGAACTACCAGGAACTGAGCCGTACCATTACACATACCATTGACAAGGCCACCTCTGCCGGGTCCGATGCCCTTTGGCGGGCGCTGGACCTCTCCGGCACCATGCGTGCCCGCACCGAAACGACGAAGGCACCCCAAATTACCGTAGAGCCGACACCGAAAAAGACAGACCTTCCCGCCCTCTACGGCAGCGCCAACGGGCAGACCGCGGCGGGCATCCTGAAAACCGTCTTTGGCGGCATTTTGACCATCACCGGATTTACCCTTTCCCTGATTTTCGGGATTTTTCATCTGGTGGGGATTGCCGCAGGCTCCGCGCTGACAAGCCTTGTTTTCAGTCTTGGCTCTCTGGGAGTCGGCTCCTGGCTGCTTACCGGAGGCATCAGAACCCTGGGCCGGGTCAGCCGGTACAAGGTGTACCTCAAAACCCTGGGGCAAAAAACCCAGATGAATCTGGAAAAACTGGCCCGCAGCGTGGGAAAGCCTGTCAAGTTCGTCCGCAAGGAGCTGACCGGCATGATTCACGACGGGCTGTTCCTGGAAGGACACCTGGACAACGAGCAGCAGAATCTCATCACCAGCGACGATACCTACAATGCCTTTGAGCAAAGCCGGCTGGAGCTGGAAAAGCGGCAGCGAGAGGCGGCACAGGCCGCAAAAATCCAAACGCCGCCCCCGGCGGCTGACTCCAAGGTCCAGGAGGTACTGGATCAGGGCAACGCCTATGTGAAAGAAATTCGCCGGTGCAACGACGAAATTCCGGGGGAAGAGATTTCCGCCAAAATCGACCGGATGGAGGCCATCGTTCAGAAGATTTTCGAACGGGCGGAGGCCCACCCGGAGATCATCCCGGACCTGAAAAAGCTCATGGACTATTACCTGCCCATGACCGTTAAGCTTTTAAACGCCTACGCCGATATGGATAAGCAGCCGGTCCAGGGGGAGACCATCCGTGCCTCCAAGCAGGAGATTGATGCCACCCTGGACACCCTGAATCTTGCCTTTGAAAAGCTGCTGGACTCCGTATTTCAGGACACGGCTATGGATGTATCCAGCGATATTTCCGTGCTGCATACCCTGCTTGCCCAAGAGGGACTGACAGGAGACGACTTTAAGAAGGAATAAAAGGAGAACGCCATGGAAAACGAATTTGAAAACCTGGTCCCCAGCCTGACCTTGGAGCCTGAGCTGGACGAAAAACCCGCGCCCGCCGTCAAGGAGGAGACCGCCCCCGCGGAGGCCGCCATCCCCCAGCCGGTGCTGACCCCCCAGGAGGAGAAGATGGTTGCGGATTTCGCCGCCAAAATCGACCTGGAAAACACCAACCAGATTCTCCAATACGGCGCTGCCGCCCAGAAGAAGATGGCGGATTTTTCCGATGCCGCTCTGGTCAACGTCCGTACCCAGGATTTGGGCGAGGTGGGGGATTTAATTGTCAATGTGGTTGGAGAGCTGAAAAACTTCGACAAAGAGGAGCAGAAGGGCTTTCTGGGCTTTTTCAAAAAGCAGACCGACAAGCTGGAGCTGATGAAGGCCCGCTATGACAAGGCCGATGGAAACGTCGAAAAAATCAGCGATGCCCTGCAGCAGCACCAGGTCCGGCTTTTGAAGGATTCCGCGGTGCTGGACAAGATGTACGAGCAGAATCTGGCCTACTTTAAAGAGCTGACCATGTATATTCTGGCGGGCAAGCAGAAGCTCCAGGAGGTCCGTGAGGGAAAGCTCAGGCAGCTGGAACAGACCGCCCAGCAGACCGGCCTTGCCGAGGATGCCCAGGCTGCCCGGGACCTGGCGGAGAAGTGCAACCGGTTTGAAAAGAAAATCTACGATTTGGAGCTGACCCGCACCATCTCCATCCAGACCGCCCCTCAGATCCGCATGATTCAGAACAACGACACCGTGATGGTGGAAAAAATTCAGACCACCCTGGTCAATACCATCCCTCTGTGGAAAAATCAGATGGTCCTGGCCCTGGGCATTGCCCACTCTACTGAGGCCGCCCAGGCCCAGCGTCAGGTCAACGATGTTACCAATGCCCTGCTGAAGGCCAACGCCGAAAAGCTGCACATGGCCTCCGTAGAGACCGCCAAGGAGGCGGAACGGGGGATTGTGGACATTGAAACCCTGAAAAAGACCAACGCCGACCTGATTCAGACCCTGGACGACGTGATGAAGATTCAGGCCGACGGCCGCGCCCAGCGCCAGGCCGCGGAGGCAGAAATGGCCAAGATGGAGGAAGACCTGAAAAACAAGCTGCTGCAAATTCGGACCGGAAAATAACACCCATAGAGTAAAGAACAGGCATCCCGCAAATCTTTCTTTGCGGGATGCCTGTCTTTTTCGTTTTCTATTCCGTCTGTCCACCGATGAGCAGCTTCTGCAGCAGCATTACATCCGTCAAATCCACTTTTCCGTCGGCATTCAGGTCGGCATTTCCGGTCTCCACCGGGACACTCTGACCAGCAAGATACCGCCGCAGACGCAGCAGGTCCGCGCTGGTCACCCGACCGTCGCCGTTGATATCCCCGGGGATGCCAACGGTTACCTGAACTGTGCCCTCCCGGCAGGTAAGCGGGACCGTCTCCGCCTGGGCGTTGACACCGGCAAGCTTCGTCAGGCGCACGGGGATTTCTCCCTGGGGCGCATTCTGGGCAATGGTAAAGATCAGGGTCAGGACCTCCCCGTTTTCCCGGGTCTCGTCCGGCTGAATCCACAGGGCCCGCTCCCCTTCCCCGATGCCCACGGTCCAGTCTCCCAGGGCAAAGGCATCGGAGGTACAGTCAAAGTCCTCCAGGGTCAGAAGCGTCTTGTCGTAGTCAATCTGGAAGTTCAGGCCGCATAGGCCGGGGTTGTCCGTCAGCGTCACAGCGAGCTTCACTGTCTGCCCGGGCTGGGCAGACGCGGAGGCAACCGTGAGCACCGGTACGGTTTCCTCCGTCTCGGGCGCTTCCGCCGCCTCTGTGGGCTTCTCCACCGGCTCCTCCGTGGAGGGCTCGGTGGTTTCCGCGGCGGTGGTTTCTTCCGCAGGCTCCGTCGCCTCCGGCTGCTCGGTGGCCACGGCGGTCTCCTCTGTCGGCTCCTCAGGCAGTGTCTCCTGGGATGTCTCCGCGGCGGTCTCCTCCTGTGCAGCGGACAGCGCCGTAAAGCCGATTTCCTTTTCCGCGGCGAAGGTCTCCGCCGGGGTATCCGCAAAGCCCAGAATCTGCTGGGCTTTGTCCAGGGCATCGGTATCAATCTTTTCAATACTTGCGGGGAAGGTAACGCTTGCCAGCTTCCGGCACAGGGTGAAGGCACCGGGGCCTACTTCCGTAATGCCCTCCTCCAGCACAACATCCGTAATATCTCCCCGCAGGGCATCCCAGGGGTAATACAGCTCCCCATCCGCAAGGGTCACCGCACCGGTGCCCGTAACGGTCAGGACACCGCCGGTGAGGTTCCAGGTGCCGCCGGACCAGGAGCCCTCTCCGTTTTGGAGCTTCCGGCTGTCAATCTGGTGGAAGCGGCCCCCATTGGCGGTTATGTAGTCCTGCGCGCCGGTTCCGGCTGTGCAGTTGATGAGAACATTCTGCTCAAACGCGCCGTCCCCCACCCAGGCAATGCTCCCTGGCAGGAACACGCTGTTGATTCCCGTACATCCGGCGAAGGCCTTTGCCCCGATGCCAATCATGCCCTCCGGCAGGGTTACCCAATAGAGGGCGGAGCAGTTTTCAAAGGCGCTGTCGTGGATATACAGCAGGCCCTTGGGCAGCGTCACAGACTGGAGCGCGGTACAATCCTTCAGGGCAGAAGCCTGAATGGAGGTGACACCCTCGCTGACCTTCAGGGCGGTGATTTCTTCCCGGCGGTCCTCCCAGGGGAATGGCCGAGCAAAATCCATCTCTCCCTGGCCGGTGATGCACAGCACCCCCTCCTCCAGGGACCAGCCGAAATTCGTATCCTCCGCTGCGGCCCCCGCCACGGGCAGCAGCAGCGCCGTCAGGCACAGGACCATGGACAAAATCACTCTGAATGTTCTCATCTATCTCTCCCGGCTTTCTTTTACGGGTTTTCTTCCGCTTCCGTTTTTTCTTCCTGCGCTTTTTCCGGCTCCTGGGCCGCCTTTACATAGGCCATCAGCTCCTCGCCGGTGATGGTCTCCTTCACCAGCAGGTACTCGGAAATCTCATCCAGCAGCCCCCGGTTCTCCTTCAAAATGCGGGTAGCATCGGCAAAGGCACCGTCCAGCAGCTTCTGGACCTCCCGGTCCACCTGGGCCGCCGTATCCTGGGAGCAATCCATATAGGCCTGGCCGTCCAGATAGGTGTTCTGTACGGAGGCGGTGGTCATCAGCCCCAGCTCCTTGCTCATGCCGTACTGGCTGACCATGTTCCGGGCCAAGGAGGTAGCCCGCTGCAGGTCGTTGGCGGCACCGGTGGTCTGAGCGCCGAATACCAGCTGCTCCGCCGCCCGGCCACCTACCAGGCTCTTGAGCTCCACCTCCAGCTCCTCCCGGGTGGAGAGGAATTTCTCCTCCTCCGGCAGGTACATGGTGTAGCCCAAAGCACCGGAGGTGTGGGGCACAATGGTGATTTTGGAGACGGGCTGGGCGTGCTTTTCCAGGGCGGACACCAGGGCATGGCCCACCTCATGATAGGCAACCAGCCGCTTTTCCGTCTCGGTGAGCACGGTGTTCTTCTTCTCGGAACCGGCGATGACCGTCTCGAAGGAGACCATCAAATCCTCCTGGTTCACGGCCTTCCGGCCCATGCGGACGGCCCGCAGAGCGGCCTCGTTGACCAGGTTTGCCAGGTCCGCGCCCACGGCACCGGCGGTGGCCTGGGCAATCTTCTTCAGGTCCACATCCTCGGCAAGCTTAATCTTCCGGGTATGGACCTTAAGGGTATCCAGTCTGCCCTGATAATTGGGCCGGTCTACAATAATCCGGCGGTCAAACCGGCCGGGGCGGAGCAGCGCCTTATCCAGAATCTCCGGGCGGTTGGTGGCCGCCAGACACACGATGCCCTTGGAGGGCTCGAAGCCGTCAATCTCGCTGAGCAGCTGGTTCAGGGTCTGCTCCTGCTCGGAGTTGTTGCCGTAGCGATTGTCACGGGCCCGGCCCACAGCGTCAATCTCATCGATGAAAATAATGCAGGGGGCCACCTTGGCAGCCTGCTGGAACAGGTCCCGGACCCGGCTGGCACCCATGCCCACAAACATCTCCACAAAATCAGAGCCGGAAATGGAGAAGAAGGGCACATCCGCCTCTCCGGCCACTGCCTTGGCAAGCAATGTCTTGCCGGTGCCGGGAGAGCCCACCAAAAGTGCGCCCTTGGGTAGCCGCGCACCGATTTCGGCATACTTCTGGGGATTGTGGAGGAAATCGATAATCTCCTTCAGGGATTCCTTCGCCTCGTCCTGACCGGCCACATCCTTGAAGGTCACGCCGGTCTGCTTTTCCATATAGACCTTGGCCTTGCTCTTGCCGAAGCCGCCCATCATGCCGTCGCCACCCATGCGCTTGGAAAGGGTGCGCATGAACAGGAACAGGATGGCAAAGGTGATGCCATAGTACAGAATCATCAGAATCATGGAATTGTCTTCCTGAATCTGCCAATCCGACACAACGCCCTGCTCCACCAGCTCGTTATATACCGTCAACCAGTCGCCGCTGGGCATACCGGTATAGCAGGCTCTCTGCTGGGACGCGGGCTTTGCCGCCTCCTCCTTGGTCAGGTAGTAGACCCGGCTGCCCCGGCGCTGAACCTCGGCCAGCTGGTGCTGCTCCATAGCGGTATAGAAATCGGAATAGGTGGTCTGGGTGTACTGGCTGTCCGAAACCAGATTGTAAATCCAGCCAAACAGCAATACCAGGGCCAGCGCAATAATCAGCGGGGTCCAAAAGCCGCCCTTGGGCTTGTCCCCGCCGGGCTTCTTTTCGTTCGGCCCGTCTTTTTGTTCATAACTCATATATCTAATGCCTCCTCAGGCTTATTTACCTGGTATCATATCACATTTTTGCACCGCTGGCAATGAATGATTCCCGGTTTGCGGTAAATTTTCTGTGAATACCCGGCTTCCTTCGGAATTTCTCAAAAATAAGAGTTGTGAAACGGCGGAAAATCTGATATAATACTGAAAACTATGTGTAATTGCAAACTGGAGATGATTCCTATGTACGATAAAAAGAACGAGCGCTTCCGCCGCCCCCGGGGGGCAGAGCGGGGCCGGGAGGAACCGGCACCTCAGGAGGAGACCGAGGGTCAGCTGGAGGGCCGGAACGCGATCTCGGAGGCCCTGAAAAGCGGCCGCACCATCGATAAGCTCTTTATCGCCTCCGGCGATACGGACAAGAGCCTGCAGCGCCTGGCCGCCCAGGCCAAGGAGGCCGGTGCCGTTGTGGTCCCTGTAGACCGCCGGAAGCTGGATGCCATGTCCTTCACCCGCTCCCACCAGGGTGTCATTGCCCTGGCCGCCGCCCACGCCTACTATTCCATTGACGATATTCTGGCCGAGGCCGCGGCCCGTGGGGAAAATCCCCTAATCGTCATCTGCGACGAGCTGTCCGACCCCCACAACTTAGGTGCCATTCTCCGCTCTGCCGAGTGTGCCGGTGCCCACGGGGTCATTATTCCCAAGCGCCGCAGTGTAGGCCTCACCGCCACCGTGGCCAAGGCCTCGGCGGGCGCTATGGAATACATGAAGGTGGCCAGAGTTACCAATATCAGCGCCGCCATGCAGGAGCTGAAGGACAAGGGCGTGTGGATTTTCGGCACCGCCGCGGAGGGCTCCATCCCCATGTATCAGGCGGACCTGAAGGGTCCCGCCGCCATTGTCATCGGCAACGAGGGCGTGGGCATGAGCCTTTTGGTGCGCAAAAACTGTGATGTAACGGTTTCCATCCCCATGGCCGGAAAAATCAGCTCCCTCAACGCCTCTGCCGCTGCCTCGATTCTGCTGTATGAGGCGGTGCGCCAGCGTCTTGGATAACCCTGCGGAGGTATCATATGGACAACCAAGAAAATCTTGACGAGACCCAGGAATTTGACCTGGACTCTATTCTGAACGAATTCCACGACGAACCGGCCCCCGCTGACGCGGAGGAAGCGCCCGTGGAACCGAATCCCCCGGAGGAAGAAGCCCCACCGCTTCCCCCCGAGGACGACGATGCCTTTGCAAAGGAGCTCTCCGCCCTCTTAGGGGACCTGGACAGTGACGACGCGGTTTTGGAGAAGCCCAGCCTTTCCGAGACCCAGGTTTTTGACCTGCCGGAGGAGCCCAAGGAAGCGCCCCCGGCGGAGAGTGCCTCCCAGGACACCATCCGTTTTGGGGCGGACACCCCTGCTGAGCCTCCCCAGGAAGCACAGAAGGAGCCCATTCCCCTGCACGTCGGCCTGCGGGAGCTGCGGCGGAAAATCATCGCCGGACCCGAAAAACGGTATTACGAGCTGTCGGACCAGGGGGTTTTTAAGCTCCAGATTGCCATTGTGCTGAATCTTCTGGTGGTCGCCTACTGCGTGGGCTCTACCACCATGTTCTCCATGGGAATGATTCCGGAAAACCGGCTGCGGTTTGTGATTTTTACCCAGGTGCTTTCCATGCTGGTGTCCGCCCTGCTGGGCAGCTACCAGCTGCTGGACGGGCTGAGTGACCTGCTCCATGGCCGGTTTACCATCAGCACCCTGCTGACCTTTACGCTGGCCGCCTGCTGCGTGGACGCGTTCTTCTGCTTCCAGGAGCTGCGGGTGCCCTGCTGTTCCGGGTTTGCGCTGCAAATGACCTTTGCCCTGTTTTCCCGGTATCACCGACGCACCACAGAGACCTATCAGATGGACACCCTGCGGAAGGCCAACCACCTGAACGCCATTGTCAAGGAATCGGACTATTTAGACGGCAAATCCGTCCTTCTCCGGGGCCCCGGAGATGTAGATGCCTTTACGGAGAACTATCAAAAGCCCACCGGACCCGAAAAGTTCCAGGGCTTCTACTGCCTGCTGAGCCTTTTGGTCTGCATTGGCCTGGCGGTTCTGGCAGGGACCAAATACTCCCTGAGCATGGCCTTCCAGGTATTGTCCGTCGCCCTGATGGCAGCGGTTCCCGCCAGCTTCTTTATCACCCTCACCCGGCCCGCCTGCATTCTGGAGCACCGGCTGCACATGGTCGGATCCGTTCTCTGTGGCTGGCAGGGGGTTGCCAAGTTCCGGGGCAAGGCCTGCTTCCCCATCACGGATGACGACCTGTTCCCCATGGGCTCCACCAAGCTCAACGGTGTGAAGTTTTACGGCAGCCGGGAGCCGGAGCAGATTCTGTCCTATGCCTCCTCCCTGATTTCCACCGCAGGCGGCGGTCTCGTGCCCCTGTTCCGCAACATGCTGAAAAACCGGGGCGGCAGCGAGTATCCCGTCACCGAATTTCGGGACTACGGTGTCGGCGGCGTGGGCGGTGTCATCCGGGGCGAAGCCGTGCTGCTGGGCAATCTGGAATTCCTGCAGAGCATGGATGTATACATCCCCCAGGGCACTACCGTGTCCCAGGCAGTGTATATGGCCATCGACGGGGAGCTGTGTGCGGTGGTCGCCATCTCCTATGCAAAGATGCGCTCCTCCTCCGCCGGCCTCACCTCCCTCAACGGCTATCGCAAGGTCCAGCCCGTCATGCTGACCGAGGACTTTATGTTAACCAGCGAATTCCTGCACAACAAATTCTCCATCAATACCAGAAGATTCCTCTTCCCGGACCGGGATACCAGACAGGCCCTGTCCGCCAGGAAGCCCAGCGCCGAAGACATTCCCCTGGCCCTGGCAACCAGAGACGAGCTGGTTGGGGCGGTTTACCCCATCACCGGTGCCAACGCCCTGTTTACCGCCTGCAGGCTGGGCATGCTGATTCATATGCTTGGCGGCATTGTGGGTATGGTGATCATGTTCGCCCTGGCCTTCCAGGGAAGCACCGAGCTTTTAACCCCCACCCATGTGCTGATGTACCAGCTCATCTGGATGGTGCCCGGTGTCCTGGTGACCGAGTGGGCAAGAACCGTATAATATTTCAAAAAAATCTGCCGTGTTTGATTTTCTCAGACACGGCAGTATTTTTTTATGATTCTCCAATCAGGATTCCAAGATGCAGCTTCCTGACCAATTCCGTAAGGCCCACGGAAAGGACGAACGAGACCGCCGCAATGCCAAAGCACAGGCAATAGGGGTTTGTTTCCGCCTGGCCGAACAGATAGAACAGGACATAAATCACCATCGGATGGAACAGATAAATACCAAAGCTGTTCTTTTTGAGCCCCCGGAACACCCTGCTGCTCTCCCCCGCCGGGAGATAGCCGCTGATTCCGAAGAGCAGCAGAATCATAGCATAGGCACAGGTCAGCTCATATTTTTTGACATACGCCACCCCAAAAATCCCGGCCAGCAGCAGCAAAATCAACGACTTTCCGCAGACGGCTGTGGATTTCTCCTTGTATTTGTTCACGATGTACCCTGCCACAAAATAGTGGGCATACAAAATCACCCTGTTCAGGCAAAGGGTTGGCGAGTAGTCCCCCGCATAATAGGAAAAGCGCGCCAGCACCAGCCACACCAAGATGCTGTTTGGCTTCATGGGCAGCTTGCTGCCCAATGCGCAGGCGGCAAATATCCAAAACAGAACCAGCAAATACCACAGATGCCTGGAGTCCCGCGCCAGGAGAATCCCATCCAAGCAGTAGGAAAAATAGTCCCGCCCGTCAAAGCCCAGTAGGCACATCACCGGGGCGACATAGAAAAATCCAAACGCGAAATAGGGAATCAGCAATCTTTTTGCCTTATTTCTCAAAAATTTTCCGGTGTCACCATACTTTCCCAAATCCAGAACGCACATGGAGTAAACAGCACCCGACAGAAAAAGAAACAGCGGCATATGAAAGGAATAAATGAGGTCCGTGAGCCCTGCCAACAGTGGACTGCCAACCGCCGGGTTGACAACCCCGAATCCCGTATACATTCTCGACGCGTGGGCCAGCACCACCAGGACCGTAGCGGTAACTTTCAACCAATCATATCGGTTCCCAATCGTATTCTTCATTTCGTCAGATCCTCTCTTTCACAGGCTATCCCTTGTCCGTCCATCCGTTTCCAGAAATGGATTATGGAATCATATTACCATATCTATGGAAAGAAAACAACCCATCTTGATTCAGAAGTCCCAGACGTATTTTCCCGAAAAAATTGAGGGCTGTTAGAAAACAACCTGTCATTGCGAACCAGTGTCATCGGTCACTGGTTCGCAGCGACATGCTTTTCTAACAGCCCCAGATTTTTGACTTTCTTAAACGTCCTCTTTTCTCTCCGCCTGGCGGCGTACCTTGCGGAAGACCAGGAAGAAGGCGATGGCCTGGGCGATGAAGGTGATGGTCCAGGACAAGGGGTAGGAGATGTAGAGGATGGGCTGGGTGTGGTAGGCGGGAATCTGGAAAACCGTGTTGATCCACAGAATTCGAATGCCGCAGATGCCCAGCACCGTGAGAATCATGGACAGGAAGGACGCGCCCATGCCACGCAGCACACCGGTGAACACATCCTGCATACCGAAGAGGAAATAGGGCAGGATATCTACTTTCATGCGGTCCATGCCGATGGCGATGGCCTCCTGGGAGTCCGTAATATACAGGCTCAGCAGCTGGGGACCAAAGGCATACATGGTAAATCCGGCGACCAGCCCCGCGATAATGGCATAGACCATACACAAAACCGTGATTTTCTTGACCCTTTTAAACTGCATCGCGCCGCAGTTCTGGCCCACATAGTTCACGGCAGTCTGGTGGAAGGCATTTTCAATCACGTACATAAAGCCCTCCAGATTGGAAACCGCCGCGTTTCCGGAGACGGCCACAGAGCCAAAGGTATTCACCGCCGACTGCAGCGCCACATTGGAGGCGGAGAACATGGAGCTCTGGATGCCCGCCGGGACACCGATGCGAATCATCTTCATCAGGGGTTCCTTGTAGATATGGGCCTTGCGGAGCTCCAGGTGGCAGGCATCCTTCCGCCGGGTCATAACCCAGACAATGGCCACCGCGGAAAGCCCCTCGGAGAGGATGGTCGCCCAGGCCACGCCGTCCACATTCATGCCGCCGAACTTGACAAACACAATATTCAGAATTACATTCAAAATACCCGCCGCCGTCAGAATCACCAGGGGCGTTTTGGTGTCTCCCACCGCCCGAATCATGGAGGCGCAGAAGTTATAGACCATATTGAAGGTGATGCCCAGGAAGTAAATCTCCATATACATCTTGGACAGGGGCAGCACATCCTCCGGCGTGGACATGGCCCGGAGAATTTTTCCCGAAAAGGCCACGCCAACCACCGTCAGGAAGATGCCGCTGAGGGTGGCCAGAGGCACCGCCGTATGGACCGTGCGGAAAACCGTCTCGCTCTCCCGGCTGCCGATGCCGTGGGCCACGGCCACACCGGCCCCTACGGAAAGGCCGATGAAAAGATTGATAATCAGATTGGTGATGGCACCGGTGGAGCCAACCGCCGCCACAGAGGTACTGCCGCAATATCTGCCCACCACCACCAGGTCCGCCGCGTTGAACAGAAGCTGCAAAATGCTGGTGAGCATAATGGGGATGGCATAGGTTACCAGGGGCCAGGCCAGGGGGCCTGAAAGCATATTTCTTTCCTTTCGCATCATAAAAACCGTACTTTCTCCTCGCACAAGCAAAAATACAAAACGGAGTTATTATACATCCGTTCTATATAAATGTCAAAGTCTGATTGATACAAAATGCGGCTGTAATTCCGGCACGCCATTGCGCAAAATAGCGAAAGAAAATGCCCGCTGCATTTTGGCGCAGCGGGCATCCGCCTGTTAGAATTTTCCTGTTCTTCCGGAATGGCTGCCGGTAGAATGGCTGGTGGAGATACTGCCGCCGGAGGAGGCGCTGGACTGCTCCTTCTGGCGGGGAGTCCGGGTAACCGTGCGGCGGAGGAACAGGTCCGACTGGCGGTTCAGACGCATGGAGCCCGGCACCGCATAGTCATCCGCTTGGTTTTTGGTCCCGGCGGAGCGCATGGGAACAATCAGAACCACCGCCGTCACCGCGGCCGCAAACAGTCCCGGCAGACAGAAGAACACAATGTTCACCGCGGTATCCACAGCCGGGTCGCTTTCGTTCCGGCTGTGCTCCCCTTCCCCGATGGGGCTCCCGTTTCGGGCGGCCTCCAGATACTCCTGGCAGCAGTTTAAATACTCATTAAAGCCGCCATAGTAGTCATTCTCCCGGAGGTAGGGAACCACCCGGTCCTCGATTTTGTCCCGGCCCGCCTCCGTAAAGGCGTAATCCGCCCGGTCCGAGTTGAAGTGCAGGCAAAAATCCCGTTCCTGCATGCTGAGCATCAGGAAGGCACCGGCCTTCTCCTCGCCCCAGCCCAAATCGTAGGATTCGTAAATCTCCACACTGGCATCCCAGAAATCGGACTGTGTGGAATAGACCCGGTAATCATCCAGGGCAATGATGTACACACTGAATTCATACTCCTGGCTGATTTCCTGGGCTCTTGCCTCCAGGGCCGCTTCCTGCTCCTCAGTCAGCAGGTTGGAGGCATCGGTCACATAGCGCAGCTGGGCATCGGAATCGTCGGCAGCGGCAAACGCCGCCATCGGAACCGTCAGCAGCAGCACCAACGCAAGGATCCATAGAAGGAAACGTCTTGTTTTCATAGCCCCGCCTCCTTAGATAAACAGCCAGCCCAGCAGCGCCGAGGCCGCGGCGAAGGCGATGCCGAGATAGGCCCAGAGACGCTTTTTATCAATGGGCAGGTCACCGATGAGCTTTCCGGTCTGGCCGTTCATGGCAAACAGATAGTTCTTCCCGTTCCACTGGGTGGAGAGCAGCCACACCGGGAGCAGCGCATACTTGACGGCCTTGGGATGCACCTGGACGTTCTTGCCTGCGGGCACACAGGTCTCATAGCCCAGGACCGTATTGCGCAGAGCGTTTTCCGTGCTGCGCTGGCAGCGAAGGTTGGCCCGCTTCTGGCTCTCCTCCTTGGTCACATCGTACTTATCCGCAAAAAAGCCGGGTAAGTAGGAAAGGGCAAAGGGCTTCAGGTCTCCGTACTCGTAGGGCTCGATGGCATCCATGTGGCTGTCCGGCATTTTGGAAGCGCCGTCCACGGGGATTTTTTCAAACTCCAGAGAGCCCTGGCGGTGGACCAGGAAGTGGTCCGTCTCCGTAATGATTTCATCCGGGGTGGTGTGGCTGTGGGAGCGGGTGGCGTTGAAGCGCATATCCGCGTCCACCCGAGCATCGAACAGCCAGAAGGGCACATACACGCCCTTGACCTCCTGGAGATGGCTTTCCGCGTGGAATGCCTTGGGCAGAATGGGCTTGTGGCTGTAGTGCTTTTTCAGCGCCGCAATCGCGTCCTCCTTGCTCTTGGCAAAGGGGATGATGTAATCCGGCTTTCTGGACCCGGACAGCTGGCCGGGAATCACCGTGGGGTTGCCGCAATAGGGGCAGGAGGTTGCGGCGGTGGTCTCCTCGCAGATGAGCTCCGCGCCGCACTGGGGGCAGGAGTAGGCCCGCAGCTTCTGTTCCTCGTCGCCCCACTCGGTGCCCGCCTGGGACAAATCCCAGGTTGCCTGGGTTTGAGGCTGGTTTTCCGCCTCCTCAAAGGCCTTTTCCGCCTCCCCTGTCTTTTGGGACTGCATGGCCTCGATTTCATCCAGGGTGTAGGAGCTTCCGCAATAGTCGCACTCCAGCTTCCCGGACTGGGAGGAAAAATGCAGGGGGCCCGTACAGGCCGGGCATTTATAGTTGACTACCGTTTCAGGCATAAAATCTCCCCTTTCTGAAGGAGGGTGTTCCCTCAGGAAATGATGTCGGCATCCGTAAAGCGATTGCCACACTCCGGGCAGAACTTAGGCGGATGCTTGGGGTCTTCCGGCACCCAGCCGCACTTGCTGCACTTGTAGTTTGGCTCCGCCGCGGGCCGTTTCGCGCCGCAGTTGCTGCAGAACTTTCCCTGATTGACGGTGCCACAGCTGCACTTCCAGCCCGCCTCCGGCTTTTTCGCGCCGCACTCGGGGCAGAAGTTGCCGCTTGCCTTGGTTCTGCAACTGGGGCAGGTCCAGCCCTCCGCGGCGGGTTCGGGCGTCTTGGAAGCGGGGGTCTGGTAGGCGGCACCCACGTTCTGCTGGAACAGGCCCTGCATATTGCCAGTACCGGCGGAGCCGGCCATATTCATGCCCGCAAAGGCCATCATGGGCCCCGTGGCCGTATTCTTGGCGGCGGCTTCCATGGCATTGGCGGTGGCGTCCACCATTCTGCCCGCGGCCGCGTTGCCGCCGCCCAGGAAGACAGACTGCTGCATATCCTTCAGCCGCTTTTCGTCCTCCTCGGTGGCGCTGACAGAGGAAACGCCGAAGGAGACAACCTCCAGTCCCCGCTTCTTGCGCCACTGCTCGGACAGGACCTCATTCAGGGCGTTGGCAATGTCCATGGTGTGCAGCGGCAGCTCCGTATAGCTGATGCCCATGGCGGACATCTTTCCAAAGGCGGGCTGCAGGGCCGTCATGAGCTCGGACTTTAACATGCTGTCCAGCCGGTCCCTCACGAACTCGTCGGTGATGTTGCTGCACACATTCTTATAGAACAGGATAGGGTCACAGATGCGGTAGGAATACTCGCCAAAGCAGCGGATGGAAATCTGCGTGCGGAAGCCGATGTCCTCGTCCACCACCCGGAAGGGCACCGGCGTGGGGGTGCCGTATTTGTTGCCAAAGAGCTCCTTGGTATTAATATAGTACACTCTCTGGTCCTTGGCCACATCACCGCCGAAGGTAAAGCGTCGGCCCATGGCGGCGAAGGTATCCTTCACCGACTGGCCCAAGGCACCGGAGAAGACGCTGGGCTCCGTAGAGGCATCGTATACGAACTCACCGGGCTCGGCACAGATTTCCGCCACCTTGCCCTGGTCCACAATCAGCATACACTGCCCGTCAGCCACGGCAATGACAGAACCGTTTGTAATCACATTGTCGTTTCCCTTATTGGAGGACCGGGAGGAGACCTTTTTCTTTCCCCTTACCGCCAGAACCGTCTCCGGCAGCGCGTCACAATAAAAATATTCCTTCCACTGGTCGCCCAGGACACCGCCGGCAGAGGCCAGCGCAGCTTTGATAAGACCCATGGCAATCTCTCCTTTATAATGAAAATCAGATATAGGAACCTTTCTTGGGAACCAGTGCCTAAGCTCCCTTCTCTACGGGCTATTTTACCAAATACATTTGCGGAAATCAAGTATTATCTGTAAAAAACCACGGCAATTGCACGAGTTGAAATTCTTTGAACAAATTTCGATAATATGCTGTAGGGGCGGTGCGTCGCGCAGCGAATCAAAATCCAACGATTGCCGGTGGCAATC
>OIZI01000659.1_pt1 | contig 16625 bp, 23 predicted proteins | sample 1588441 | NCBI WGS metagenome assembly OIZI01 (sample SAMN03283284) | human gut metagenome | biome: human-associated habitat; material: feces | host: Homo sapiens | place: Peru | collected 2012 | reverse complement strand
CACGGCCGTGTGCAGGAATTGGCCGAAGGCGCCCGTGAGGGCGGCCTCAAGTTCTAAGGAAAAGGAGGAAGTACTTTGGCCAGATTTGAAGACAGAAACAAGGCACAGCAGGATGAGTATATCGAAAACGTTGTGGCGATCAACCGCGTCAGCAAGACCGTTAAGGGCGGCAGAATCATGAAGTTCTCCGCACTGGTGGTCGTCGGCGACGGCAAGGGCCGCGTCGGCTTCGGCACGGGCAAGTCCAACGAAGTTCCGGATGCTATCCGCAAGGGTCTTGAGGATGCAAAGAAACACATGATCACGATTTCCCTGAAGGGCTCCACCATTCCGCATGAGGTGATCGGCAAGTTCGGCGCCGGTGAAGTGCTGATGAAGCCCGCCGCTCCCGGTACCGGCGTTATCGCCGGCGGCGCGGTCCGTGCAGTCGTTGAGGCTGCCGGTATCAAGGACATCCGTACAAAGGCGCTGCGTTCCAATAACCCGTGCAATGTCGTGAACGCGACGATGGTCGGACTTTCCCAGCTGCGCACCGCTGAAGAAGCGGCTGCGATCCGCGGCAAGTCCGCCAAAGAAATCCTGGGCTGATAGGAGGAACAGAAAATGCCGAAAAAAGCGAAAACCGCCACCCTGCAGGTCAAGCTCGTCAAGAGCCTGATCGGCGCAAAGCAGGATCAGATCGCTACTGTTCATTCTCTGGGACTCCGTAAGATCGGCGACTGCTCCGTGCAGCCCGATAACGAAGCCACAAAGGGTAAGGTGGCAAAGATCATCCACCTCGTCGAGGTAACTAACGCGTAATTCGAGCAAGGAGGTGCGAATAAATGAAGCTGAATGAGCTTTCTCCGGCTCCCGGTTCTGTGCGGGATGCCAAACGTATCGGCCGCGGTCACGGCTCCGGTCAGGGTAAGACTGCGGGCAAAGGTCACAAAGGTCAGAAGGCGCGTTCCGGTCACGGTATGCGTCCGGGCTTTGAAGGCGGCCAGATGCCGCTGCAGCGCCGTATTCCGAAAAGAGGTTTCAACAACATCTTTGCGGCAAAGGCGACTGTTATCAACGTCGGTGCTCTGAAGGCGTTTGAGGACGGCGCTGTCGTTGACGCAGCCGCGCTCAAGGCTGCGGGCATTGTCAAGAACATCGAAAACGGTGTCAAGATTTTGGGCAACGGTACTGTCGATAAGAAACTGACGGTGAAGGTCACCGCAATTTCTGCGTCTGCCAAGGAAAAGATCGAAAAGGCAGGCGGAAAGGCAGAGGTGATTTGAGATGTTCCAGACCCTGAGAAATGCATGGAAAATCGTGGATCTCCGCAAAAAGATCCTCTATACGCTTTTCATCGTGCTGATTTTCCGGATCGGTTCCGCCATCTCGGTTCCCTTCGTTGATGCTTCCGTCGTTGCGGAAGCGTCCAAAAGCAGCAGCGACTTTATGGGTATTCTGACGCTGATGTCCGGCGGCGGATTTTCCGACGCCAGCCTGTTTGCGCTTTCCATCACGCCGTATATCAACAGCTCCATCATCATTCAGCTGTTGACGGTGGCGATCCCGGTGCTGGAGCGCTGGGCAAAGGAAGGCGAGGACGGCCGCAAGAAGCTCGGCAAGCTGACACGGTATGTGACGGTTGCTTTGGGTCTTCTGCTCGGCGTTGCGTATTACTTCATGGTGAGAAATAAGTACGGCGCGCTGACGGCTGCCGCCACGAGCAGCACCGCCGCCGCGTGGTTCTCCGCCATTGTCATTATCCTCTGCTTCACCGCCGGCTCCACGCTGGTGATGTGGCTGGGCGAGCAGATCGACAATCGCGGCATCGGCAACGGCATTTCGATTTTGCTGTTCGCCGGTATTCTCTCCCGCATTCCTGTTGCGGGTCGGACGCTGTGGACGTATTTCTATGACGCCGGTATTGCACAGCTGAAAACGGCGGGCAGCGCTGCGGTCAAGTACATTGTGCTGGTGCCGCTTATCTTGGTGCTGTTCCTTGCCATGATCGGCTTCATCGTTTTCATGAGCGATGCGGAGCGCCGCATCCCGGTACAGTATGCGAAGAAGGTCGTCGGCCGCAAGATGTACGGCGGACAGAACACCTTCATCCCGATCAAGGTCAACATGTCCGGTGTTATGCCGATCATTCTGGCGTCCTCGATCGTTTCGCTGCCGTCCATCATTGCGACGTTCCTGAGTGAGGAAAAAACCAACAACTGGTTTTTCAATGCTTTCAAACAGACCAGCTGGGTCTATATCGTCCTGTATTTCCTGATGATCATCGGTTTCGCGTTCTTCTATGTCACGATCCAGTATGATCCGATGGAGATGGCGAACAATCTGCGCAAGAACTCCGGCGCTATCCCGGGCTACCGTCCGGGCAAGCCCACCGCCGATTTTATCAAAAAGGTGCTCAATAAGGTCACCTTCATCGGTGCGCTGTTCCTGGGTCTGATTGCGCTGTTCCCGAGTCTGTTTGGCAAATTCAGCGGCATCTACGGTCTGTCCCTCGGCGGCACGTCTATCATGATCGTTGTCGGTGTTGCGCTTGAAACGACGCAGCAGATCGAGAGCCAGATGATGATGCGGCACTACAAAGGCTTCTTAGAGTGATCCTCAAAAAGTGAGGAAGAAACTACATAGCCCGCCGCGCCTTCGGTGCGCCGAAGGCGCGGGGCGGCTATTCGGTACGGACTGACGAAAAGGAGGACAATTTATGAAGCTGATTCTTCTCGGCGCCCCGGGCGCCGGAAAAGGTACACAAGCGGAGATCATCAGCGAAAAGCTCATGATCCCCACCATTTCCACGGGTAATATTATCCGTGAAGCGCTGAAGAGCGGCACGGAAATGGGCAAGGCAGCCAAGGAATATATCGAAGCGGGCAAGCTGGTTCCGGACGAGGTGGTCATCGGTATCATCAAAGACCGTCTGGCACAGGACGACTGCAAAAACGGATTTATTCTCGACGGCTTCCCCCGCACCATTCCCCAAGCCGAGGCACTTGACCGTATGGGTATCGAGATCGACCGCGTGATCGACATTGAGGTCGCCGACGAGAAGATCGCCCAGCGTGTATCGGGTCGCCGTGTTTGCCTGGATTGCGGCGCCACCTATCATGTCGACTACAAAAAGCCGACGAAGGACGGCGTGTGCGACCATTGCGGCAACACCCTCGTTCAGCGCAAGGATGATCTGCCGGAGACGGTAGAAGCGCGTTTGAAGGTTTATCATGAACAGACCGAGCCGCTCAAGGATTACTATGCGGCGTGCGGAAAGCTCAAGATTGTGGAAGGCCAGGAAGAGCTGGCGGACACCACGCGTCTGACGCTTGCCGCCATTGAGGCGTAACTATGATAACGATCAAAAGCAGCCGAGACCTCAAGCTGATGCAAGAGGCGTGTATCATCTCGGCACGGGCATTGCAGATCGGCGGCAAGGCGGTCGAACCGGGTGTCACCACCGCGGAGATCGACCGTGTGATCCGTAAGTATATCGAGAGCCAGGGGGCAACCCCTTCCTTTCTGAACTACGGCGGCTTCCCTGCAAGCGCTTGTATCTCCGTCAATGAAACGGTCATCCACGGCATACCCGGAAAACGCGTCATCAAAGCGGGCGACATCGTCAGCATTGATGTCGGCGCCCACATCAACGGCTATCACGGCGACAACGCCGCGACCTTTGCCGCAGGCGACGTGTCCGAAGAGGCGCGTGCGCTGATGGCGGCAACGGAGGAAGGCATGTATGAGGGCATCCGCGCTGCTGTTGCAGGCAATCGTGTCGGCGACATCGGCGCAGCTGTTCAGCGGTATGTCGAGGTGCGTGGTTACTCGGTTGTACGGCAGTTTGTCGGCCACGGAGTAGGCACGAACCTGCACGAGGATCCCAGCGTTCCCAACTACGGTACGCCCGGACGCGGTCCGCGGCTGCTGCCCGGTATGACTATAGCGATCGAGCCGATGGTCAACGCCGGTACACACGAGGTCAAGATCCTCGGTGACGGCTGGACAACGGTGACAAAGGACGGACGCCTGTCCGCACACTTTGAGAACACGATCGCCATTACACCCGACGGTCCGGTCATTCTGACCAGACCTTAACCGTCAAACCGCACATTGCAGGAGGGTTCTTTATGTCCAAGTCGGATGTTATTGAGCTGGAAGGTACCGTTGTAGAAGCGTTGCCCAACGCAACGTTTCAGGTAGAGCTGGCAAACGGGCACAAAATTCTGGCACACATTTCCGGTAAGCTGCGGATGAACTACATCCGCATTCTGCCGGGAGACAAGGTGACGGTGGAAATGTCACCGTATGACCTTTCCAAGGGTCGTATCACCTGGCGTACAAAGTAAGGCTGCAAAACACTGCGGCTGTACGCAAAAACAGAAACGAGCATGAACATGCGAAGGAGGTATTCTCATGAAAGTCAGACCTTCTGTCAAGAAAATTTGCGAGAAGTGCAAGATCGTCAAGCGCAAAGGTCGCGTGATGGTGATCTGCGAAAACCCGAAGCACAAGCAGCGTCAAGGCTAAGAGCTGTTTGAACGGCGCGGGGCGGCGTCCCCGTGCACTACACAACCGAAAGGAAGGAATGTAATTATGGCGCGTATTGCTGGTGTGGATTTACCCAGAGACAAACGCATCGAAATCGGCCTCACCTACATTTACGGCATCGGCCGTAAGTCTGCTTGCGACATTCTGGCAGCGACCGGCGTGAACCCGGACACCCGTGTGCGGGATCTGACGGAGGACGACGTTTCCAAGCTGCGTGAGCACATTGACCACCATTACACCGTGGAGGGCGACCTGCGCCGTGACGTGGCGTTCGACATCAAGACGCTCATCGAGATCGGCTGCTACCGTGGCATCCGCCACCGTAAGGGTCTGCCGGTGCGCGGCCAGCGCTCCAAGACCAATGCCCGTACACGCAAGGGTCCGAAGAAGACCATTGCCAACAAGAAGAAGTAAGCAGGAGGGATAGTAATGGCTGCTGCCAAAACAACTGCGCGCAAGGGTGCGACCACCCGCCGCCGCAAGGAACGTAAGAACATTGAGCGTGGCGCCGCGCATATCCAGTCCACGTTCAATAACACCATCGTGACCATCACCGATGCACAGGGCAACGCCCTTTCGTGGGCGAGCGCCGGCGAGCTTGGATTCCGCGGTTCCCGCAAATCCACCCCGTTTGCTGCGCAGACCGCTGCCGAGACCGCTGCCAAGGCGGCTATGGAGCACGGCCTGAAGATGGTCGAGGTTTTTGTGAAGGGCCCCGGCGCCGGTCGTGAAGCTGCGATCCGCGCTCTGCAGGCTGCCGGTCTGGAAGTCACGATGATCAAAGACGTGACCCCCATTCCGCATAACGGATGCCGTCCTCCCAAGAGAAGACGCGTTTAATTCAAATCAGGAGGTGCAACCAAAATGGCAAGATATACCGGTGCGGTGTGCAGACTTTGCCGCCGTGAAGGACAGAAGCTCTTTTTGAAGGGCGAAAGATGCTACAGCGGTAAGTGCGCGATCGAGCGCCGCGCATATGCTCCCGGCCAGCACGGTCAGGCGCGTAATAAGAAGGCGTCCGAATACGGCAAGCAGCTGCGCACCAAGCAGTTTGCAAAGCGGTATTACGGCGTTCTGGAAGGCCAGTTCCGTCACTATTTCGAGCTGGCGACCAAGATGACCGGTGTGACGGGCGAAAACCTGCTCCGTTTGCTGGAGTCCCGTCTTGACAATGTGGTCTATCGTCTGGGCTTTGCCGCTTCCCGTGCGGAAGCGCGTCAGCTCGTGACCCAGGGCCACTTCACCGTTGACGGCCGCAAGGTCAATGTGCCGTCCTATCTCGTGAAGCCGGGACAGGTCGTTGCAATGAAGGAAAGCAGCCGCCAGCTGGAGAAAATGAAAGCGATCATCGAAGCGAACAGCGCACGTCCCGTTCCGCAGTGGCTGGATCTGGACCGTGCCAATCAGTCCGCGAAGGTCGTTTCTCTCGCCAACCGCGAGGACATCGATCTGCCGATCGAAGAAACCCTCATCGTCGAGTTGTATTCCAAATAAAGGTCGTTGTCGCAGACGACCTTTCCGTCGGGGAGGGGAACCGCTTTTCGACGGCGGCGTATATCTCGGCTGCATGATAAGACAACTGCAACATTGTTTGGACAATATCACATCGTCCCCGTGCAAAGCACCGCTTGGTGCTTTGCCGGCGGCGTAACTGTAAGGAGGGTTTTGGATGATTGAAATTGAGAAGCCCAGAATTGAAGTACTTGACCTTGCTCCCAACGGCACCTACGGCAAATTCGTGATCGAGCCGCTGGAGAGAGGCTACGGCACCACGCTCGGCAACAGCCTGCGCCGTGTGCTGCTGTCCTCCCTGCCGGGCGTTGCCGTCACTTCCGTGAAGATCGACGGTATTCTGCACGAGTTTTCCACCATTGAGGGCGTGAAAGAAGATGTGACGGAGATCATCCTGAACATCAAGGGGCTCATCGCCAAGATCAACGGCGACGGCCCCAAGGTCGTGTATATTGAAGCGGAGGGTCCCTGTGAGGTGACCGCCGGTTCTATCAAGTGCGACAGTGAAGTGGAAATTCTTGAGCCGGAAATGCACATTGCCACGCTCGGCGAGGGTGCAAAGCTGTATATGGAGATCACGCTTGACAAGGGTCGCGGCTATGTGTCCGCGGAGCTGAACAAGCAGATGATGACGCCGGTGATCGGTGTCATCCCGGTCGACTCCATCTACACGCCGGTGAACAAGGTGAACTACACCGTGGAGAACACGCGTGTGGGACAAATCACCGACTTTAACAAGCTGACTCTGGAGGTTTGGACCAACGGCACGATCAGTGCCAAGGAAGCCGTTTCTCTGGCAGCAAAGATCCTGATGGAGCATCTGGATCTGTTCGTAGATCTTTCCGGCGATACCTACGCAGGCAACCAGATCATGGTGAAGAAGGAAGACGACAAGAAGGACGGTCTCCTGGAAATGACGATCGAAGAGCTCGACCTGTCTGTGCGTTCCTTCAACTGCCTGAAGCGTGCCGGTATCAACACGGTCGGTGATCTCATCAACAAGAGCGAGGAAGACATGATGAAGGTGAGAAACCTCGGTCGCAAGTCGCTCGAAGAGGTCATCAACAAGCTCGCGTCTCTCGGTTTCACCCTGAGCAACGACGAGGAATAAGAATATTTCTATGATCCATCAGAAGGAGTGAATACAAATGCCCGGAACCAGAAAGCTCGGCAGACCGACGGCTTCCCGTATGGCAATGCTGAGAGCCATGGTGACGTTCCTGCTGGAAAACGGCAAGATCGAAACCACCGTGACGCGCGCTAAGGAAGTGCGTGCCATGGCAGAGAAGATGATCACGATCGCGAAAGAGCCCACCCTCGCCAACAAGCGCCTTGTGTATGCGTTTGTGACGAAGGAGAGCGTTTCGAAGAAGCTGTTTGATGAAATTGCGCCCATGTATGCCGACCGCAACGGCGGCTACACCCGCATCATCAAGGTCGGCACGCGCCGCGGCGATGCTGCCGAAATGGCGATCATCGAATTGGTGAAATAATTTTCAAAGTGAAAAGGCAGGTCAAACGACCTGCCTTTTACTTTTTATAAAATACTGTTGTACCTTTCCTGCAGATGTGCTATACTGCTGGCAGAATGACAGCATATTTGTGAGGTGTACACGATGGATATGACCGCATTTTATCCGCGACCCGACGAAAAACCGCTCGATCACATGGTGACCGACGGCGGATTTTGCAGCATTTTTCGCTCGATCGCCTGCGTCGGCGACAGCCTGTCCTCGGGTGAATTTGAGGGGACGAGTGCAGAGGGGAACAAGACCTATCACGACATGTTCGAATATTCCTGGGGGCAGTATATGGCGCGTGCGGCGGGCTGTCTTGTGCGCAATTTCTCGCGCGGCGGTATGACCGCGAAGGAATATTGCGAGACCTTTGCGGACACAAACGGCCTTTTCGACGCGTCGCTTGCCTGCTCTGCCTATATTTTGGCGCTCGGCGTGAACGATGTCTCAAGCGGCATTCCGCTCGGCAGCGCGGCGGACATCAAGGCGGACTGGCGGGAAAATGAAAAGACCTTTGCCGGCTATTACGGCGCGATCGTCCAGCGGTATAAGGCGTTTCGCCTGGACGCCAAATTCTTTTTCATGACGATGCCGCGGGAAAGCGGCATGACGGCGGACCGAGCGGCAAAGTATGACGCGCATCGGGAACTTTTGTATACGCTGGCAGCGCATTTTGACAACGCCTATGTGCTGGATCTGCGCGCCTATGCACCCGTGTATGATGAGCAGTTTCGCCGCCACTTTTATCTCGGCGGGCATCTGAACCCCGCGGGATATGTGCTCACGGCGGAGATGGTGATGGCGTATATCGACTATCTCGTGCGGCACAATCCCCGCGATTTCGCGCAGGTGGGCTTCATCGGCACACCGCATAAAAACACGGTTGATCCGTGAAAAGAAAAGGCAGACGTTTGTCAAAATCCCCCTCACCGTCGCGGTGAGGGGGATCATATTTATCAGCGTCGAAATTTATGAAAGCAGAGCGGCGACCGCGATCTCTGTATAGCCGGGTGCGACCTGCAGCGTCGCCGTTTTTCCGCTTTGCGTTTCGACGGTCAGCGAAAACGGCTTTTCGGCGCGCACGCACAGCGTGCCGCTTTCCGTTTCTGCGTCATAGCCCCTGCAGCAGACGGAAAGCGTCTGCCCGCCCAAGTGCAGGTTTTCCACGCCGCTGTCGCCTTTGGAAAGCAGGCGGAACGTGATCGCGTTTTGCGGCGCGTTGCAGTTGATGCCGACAACGATCTCGATAAGGGCGGTGATCGGCATCAGCCCGCCCCAGCCGACAAACTCCGGTTGGCAAAGTCCGCCGTTTTCCAGCGTCGCCGGTTTGTATTCCTCGGGGGAATAGGCTTCCCATATCCCGCCGAAATCCGCGTTTTCATACACCGCCTGCATGCCGTGCAAAATCTGCAGCGCAGCAGCCCGCGCTTCTTTGACATAGCCGTTTTGATACATGGCGCAAAGCAGCACGAAGTTGGTCGGATGCCAGCTGCTGCCGAGCCAATAGCCGCCCGTCGGGTCATAGTTGAGATCGTCCCGCGACAGCGACGCAAACGGGATGCGCGTGTAGAACTCATCCTCGTTCAAAAAATGCTGCAGCACCCGTGAAAACCGCTCTCCCGTCGCCGCGCCGCAAAGCAGCGTCCACGCGACGGCAACCGTTTTGGTGTTGATGAGCTTCGGACGCTTTTCGGCATTTTCCCGCGCGAAAAAGTCATAGTAAAATCCCGTTTTTTCGTCCCAATGATACCGATTGATGAGCGCACAGATGCGCGCGTTTTCGGCAGCATAGAACGCCGCCTTTTCGCTGTCGCCGAGCACGGCATACATTTTCGACAGCCGATCGGCGGTCAGCGCCTGTTGGCAGGCGAGATCGACAAAGCACACGCCGCTGCCGTCCAGATGCGTCGACGGATATTCCCCGCGCGGGGAATTGTCCATGCCGGAGGAGCCGGGATCGTCGAACCAGTAGAGCCCGCAGGCGCGTCGGTGGTGGTTCTCAATATAGGTATACAGCGCCGCGATCTTCGGTGCGACGGCGGCAAAGCGGGATCTGTCCCCCGTGATGACATAGTGCTGCCACTCTGCCCATGCATACAGCGGCGGATTGATCCGCCCCGTGTCATAGGCTTCCTTTTCGCTTTCGATCGTGTATGCCATGCTGATATAGCCGTCGCTTTCCCGCTGCAAACGGTAGAGATTGTCGAGGTTGTTGAACGCGTCAAGCGTCCCGTTGGCATAGTTGGTGATGAGGGTCATGAAGCAGGAATCCCACTGCCAGATGACACCGATGCCGGGATAGCAGGTCAGCTGCGGCTTCCAGCCCGCCTTTTCGATATAATCGACCTTGCGAAACGCCGTTTCAAAGGCATAGTCGAAAAGCGCCGTCAGCGCCGCGTGCTCCGACAGCACGACATGCGGCAGCGCATCCTTTTTGTAAACATACTTCTTCATGCCGTCACCCCGCATTTATTTCTTTTTGAACACCAAAAGTTTGCTAATGATATAATTGCCGACCGTCACCAGCACCATGGACACGAGCTTCGCGATGCGGTGATCAATGCCGATCGCCGTCACCAACAGCCACATGAAGCCCATGTCCAACAGCAGCGTCAGCACCCGCGAGGATACAAAGGACAGCATTTCGCGGAAAATTGCCGTGTTGCGGCTCCGGAAAACGAACACGCGGTTGGTCACATAGGCAAACGCCACCGCCCCGACCCAGGAGATCACATTGGCGATCTGCACCTGCAGGGGATCGTTGCCGTCAAGGAACGTCCATGTCGACCCGTAATACAGTGCCATGCTGACCAATGTAGTCAGTCCGCCGACGATCACATAGGCGATGAGCTCTCTGTATTTCCGCAAAAGTGCGCGCAATTTTTCCATAGTTTCTTCCTCACTGTCGCAAAAGCGCCGCCCGCGCTTTGTAGTCCGGCATTACCGATGCCACAAAACGGTAGAAGGCGGGGCTGTGATCGTGATGGCGGATGTGCGCCAGCTCATGCACCACCACATAGTCAATAGCTGCCGCGGGATACTGCATCAGCCGAAACGAAAAGCACAGCGCGTTTTTTCCGCTGCAGCTGCCGAAGCGCTTTTTCGCGCCCGTGATGCGCACACCCGTCGGCGTGACACCCATAATGTCCGCCCAATATGCCACCCGCTGCGGCAAAAACTCCGCCGCAGCGCGGCGGAGTTTTTGTTCCTCATATTCAGTCAGCGGCGGATGCGCAAGCGCATATGCCCGCCGTTTTTCGATGCACGCCGCGATCCAAGCGGCGTGTTCTTCCACAAAGCGGTCGATCATCGTCTGCGGCATACGCCGCGGCGCCCGCACCACAACGGCGGCATCCTCTGTCACCGTGAGCGCGGCGGTCTTGCGATTGCTGCGGATCAGTGTGTAGTCCATCTGTCAGCCGTTCTGGCGCTTTGCCAGCAGCTGCTTGATCTTCTCGTGCGAATCGATCAGCGTGCTGACCGAAACATCGTGGTTGAGCGCTGCGATGAAATAGGCAATGTATTTCGACACATCCACCTCGTGGAACCACGGACGGCTCAAAAGCTCGGGCGAGCGATAGGTGAGGTTCGTGCCGAGCACGCCGGTCACGACGCCCTCCTCGACCGCCTTGTCAAAGCTGCTAAGCCCCGCCGTGAACGTGGCATAGGTCGCATAGCAGAAGATGTTGCCCGCATTGCGCTTTTTCAGCTCATAGGCGATGTCCAGCATGGACTCGCCCGACGCGATGATGTCGTCCGCAATGAAAATGTCCCGTCCGTCGACCGGGTTGCCGAGATATTCATGCGCCACGATGGGGTTTCTGCCGTTGACAACGCGCGAATAGTCGCGGCGCTTATAGAACATGCCGAGATCCACGCCGAGGCAGGACGCATAGTACATGTTGCGGTTCAAAGCGCCCTCGTCGGGGCTGACAATCATGAGATGCTCTCTGTCTGCCTTGAGATCGGGGAAGTCGCGGAACAGACGCTTCAACACCTGATAGGACGGCATCACATTGTCAAAGCCGGTCAGCGGAATGGCGTTGCACACGCGCGGATCGTGCGCATCAAAGGTCACAATGTTGGAAACGCCCATGTCGCGCAGCTCCTGCAGCGCCACCGCGCAGTCCAGCGACTCGCGATAGTTGCGGCGATGCTGTCTGCCGCCGTAGAGGATCGGCATGATGACGCTGATGCGGTATGCCTTGCCGCCCGCCGCCTGGATGATGCGCTTGAGGTCCTGATAGTGGTCGTCGGGAGACATGCAGTTCTCACGACCGTAGAGATTATATTTGCAGCTGTAGTTGCCGACATCCACGATGATGAACAGGTCGTCGCCGCGGATGCTGCTTTTGATCAGCCCCTTGCCGTCGCCGGAGGAGAAACGCGGGCATTCCGCTTCGACCAAAAAGGTCTTTTCATCCCTGCCGCATTTCTGCGCCCACTGCGTGAGGTGCGCATCGATCTTCGCGCCGAGCTCTTTTGCGCTGTCCAGCGCAATGATGTTCAGCGGTGCGACGTTTTCCTCTCTGTCAAAAATCGTTTCGCTGGTGATGTCATGATGTGCCACTTTAACCGTCCCCTTTTCAACATTCCGTCCGTTTGCTCTACGGCAGACATAATTACAATTCAGTATAGCATATCTTCGCCGTTTCGACAAGCGATTTGCGCATTTTCGACAGATTTTTTTGTGGACAAGCATTTTTGCTGTGTGGTACAATAAAAGGCGAGGTGATCAAATGGAAACTGTGACCGAAAAGGAAGAACGGCGCGAGCGCTGTTTTCTCGTCGGTATCGATACGGGGGAATATGACGCAGATGCGTCCATCGAAGAATTGCGCGAGCTGGCGGACACGGCGGGTGCCGACGTCGTCGGCACGGCGATGCAGCGGCGCGAAGCGCCCGACAAGGCAACCTGCATCGGCAGGGGACGGCTTGAGGAAATCGCCGCCCTGTGTGAGCAGGACGAGGTAGATCTCGTCATTGTCGACCGCGAGCTGTCCGCGACCCAGCAGCGCAATCTCGAAGACCTGCTTCCTTGCCGCGTCGTCGACCGCACCATGCTGATTTTGGACATTTTCGCGGGACGGGCGCACACGGCGGAGGGACGGCTGCAGGTGGAGCTGGCGCAGCTGCAATATATGCTGCCGCGCCTTGCGGGGCAGGGCACGGCGCTGTCGCGTCTCGGCGGCGGCATCGGCACGCGCGGCCCCGGCGAATCGAAGCTGGAAAGCGACAGACGGCACATCCGCCGCCGCATCGACAGTCTGCGCGCGGGACTGCGCCGCATCGAGGGACGGCGGCTGGAAAGCCGCAAGCGGCGGCAAAAGGACGAGGTGCGCACGGTGGCGATCGTCGGCTACACCAACGCCGGCAAGTCCACCCTGCTCAACCGCCTGACCGACGCGGGCGTGCTCGCCGAGGACAAGCTGTTTGCCACATTGGACACCACCGCGCGCGGGCTGCAGCTGCCGGACGGCAGAACGGTGCTGCTGGTCGACACCGTCGGGCTCATCCGTCGCCTGCCGCACCATTTGGTGCAGGCGTTTCATGCCACGCTGGAGGAAGCCGCAACGGCGGATCTTGTCCTCAACCTGTGCGACGCGTCGTCGCCCGATGCCGCCGAGCATCTCGCCATCACGGAGACGCTCCTTTCCGACCTCGGCAGGGGCGAGCTGCCGGTTTTGCAGGTGTTCAACAAGTGCGATCGGCTGACAGCGGAGCATGCGGACATCGCCCTGCCGCCCCGCACAGCGGACGGCGGCGAACGGCTGTATATCAGCGCCAAAACGGGCGAGGGCATCGACAAATTGCTTGCGGCGATCGCCGCCGCGCTGCCGCGCGACCGCGAAAAGGTCACGGTGCTGCTCCCGTTCTCTGCGGGTGCGCTTGCTGAGACCTGCCGCCGCGAGGGCGCGGTGGAGAGCGAGGAATATGTCCCCGAGGGGCTGCGCATGACCGTCACGGTGGACAAACGCCTGCTCCATCAGCTGAAAGCAGCGGGGGCAACATTTTTTGAGGAATAACAGAAAAAACGGCGCAAAAGCGCCGTTTTTTTGCTGTTGTATGAAACTGTTTTTATGAAAACAGCTTGTAGCCGACGATGACGGCATCCTTCGGATCAAAATAGTCGGCGGTGTCACTGGAAAGCCCGCTTGCGCGCCAAGCTTCGTCAAAGGTGATGTCTTTCCTGTTGGCAAGCACGAGATAGGTCGTGTTTTTGGCAGCGCCGCTCAGATGCCCTGTGATCTCCAGACAGTGGATGTAGGTGTTGTTTGCGACCATGAAGCCACCTAATATGGTTTCGACATACGGTGTCATGATGACATATTCTTCGTTTTCGATCAGCTGCTCTGTCTGATCGGGCGGCGTTGCGGCATAGCGCGTTTCTATATAGGAGCTTGCCGACAGGGGGAGTGCCTCCTGCCGCTGCCAATAGGCGGCGTTTTCGCCGCACAGGGTGAGGACGATCTCGCCGTCCTTGACGGAAAGGGAGAAGTCGACGGACTTTTCCGCCGAAACGGGCAAAAGGCGCAGACGCACCTCCCCGTCCGTTTTCACGAAGACGGGATCGCCGTCTGGCATGACCGTCATCAGACTGCAATATTTGAGGATGTTGTCGGAACTGGCGCTGAGCAGAAAGGACATGATGCCGGAGGTGGGACCGCTACCGATGGTGCACACCTCGTCCTGCCCGTCGCCGTCGATGTCAAAGGTCATTTCGGTGCCGATGTCAGAGGTCGTTTCGGTGACGCGGTCGGCGGGGGCGTCCGCCGTTTCTGTTTTCTGCGCACACCCTGCCGCAGCAAGGAGCAGCACGAGGGCAGAAACAAGGGCGATCATTTTGCGTTTCATGGGATCACACCTTTCATAAATCGTATACAAAACGGATATTAAATACACAAAAATACAATTTGTAATCAGTTTTCGGGGCGTTTGTAGCCCGAAAGGTCTTTGATGACTTCGCTTGCGATGATGAGTCCCACCACCGACGGCACGAACGCGGTCGAGCCGGGGACGGCGCGACCGGCGGTGCCCTTTTGTTCCTCGCTTGCGGCGGGGCGCAGGGGCGGCTCTTCGGAATAGACCACCCGCAGATGATCGATGCCGCGCTTGCGGCACTGGGCACGCATCACCTTGGCAAGCGGGCACACCGCCGTCTCATAGATGTCGGCGACGCGAAAGGCGGTCGGATCCAGCTTGTTGCCCGCGCCCATGGAGCAGATGATGGGGGTGCCGACCTTCTTGGCGTTTTCGACGAGTGCCAGCTTGCCGGACACGGTGTCGATGGCGTCGATGACATAGTCATAGACGGAGAAATCGAACCGATCGGCGGTCTCGGGCAGATAGAACGTCTCAAAGATCTGAACATTGCAGGCGGGGTTGATGGCAAGCACGCGCTCGCGCGCCACTTCCACCTTTGAGCGCCCGACCGTTTCGTGCGTTGCGAGGATCTGACGGTTGATGTTCGTGAGACTGACGCGGTCGTTGTCGATGAGATCCAACGCGCCGACGCCGGAGCGCGCAAGCGCCTCGACGGCATAGCCGCCGACGCCGCCGACACCGAACACGGCGACGCGCGCCGCCGCCAGCCGTTCCATGCAGGCGTCCCCCAACAGCAGCGCCGTTCTCGAAAATTCATGCAGCATACCGATCCCTCATTTAAAACAGTGTAGCACAACAAAGCCGCGCCCTATAAGGACGTGGCTTTTTGCGTCAGTTTTCCTCTTTGAATCCGCACCAGGGACAGGCGTTGTAGCTTTCCTTATAGCTCTTGCCGCAACGCGGGCAAACAACGTCCTTTTCCGCTTTCCGTTTTTGCTCCGAAACGATCTCAAACGTCTTTTCGGGCAAATCCTCTTCCTCGTCCTTGCTGAAATAGCCGTACAGCACAAGTCCGAAACCGGCAAGCGGCACCAAATTCAGCACGATCGGCAAAAAGCCGTCCGTCCCAATGAAAATGGCTGCCCGCAGCAGCATAATGGCGATACCGAGCAGCATGACCTTGACCTTCGACTTCATGTGCACCCCTCCGTCATTTGTTGTACTTTCATTGTAACAGAAGGCGGAGAAAAGTGCAATAGGGTTTTATCCCGTCAGCTGGCGGCGCAGCTTTTCGAGAATTTTGTGCTCACAGCGGGACACCTGCACCTGTGTCATGCCGAGACGTTCTGCAGTCACGGTCTGGGTGTTGTTGCCGACATAGCGCAAAAGGATCAGCGCGCGGTCGCGCGGCGGGAGCGTGTCGAGCACCTGCCGCAGCGCCAGCCGCTCGGTCACCGCTTCCTGCGGCGCGGCGGTGGGGAGCGCCATTTCCTCGCCGTCGTCCTCGTCGTTTTCCCGCGTGAGGGACAGCGGCGGCAGCCCCGCCTGCAGCGCTTCGGCGATCTCCTCGGGCGTGCGGGACAGCATTTCGGCAATCTCGCCGACCGTCGGCTCGCGGGAAAGCGTCGTCGACAGCTTTTCGCGCGCGCGGCTCACCTGCAGCGACAGCTCTTTGAGCGACCGACTGACCTTCACCGCACCGCCCTCGCGGAACAGGCGGCGGATCTCGCCGAGGATCACCGGCACGGCATAGGTGGAAAACTGCAGCCCGCGCGACGCGTCAAACCCGTCGACCGCCTTTGTCAGCCCCAAACAGCCCGCCTGAAACAGGTCGTCATATTCCATGCCCCTGTCGCGGAAGCGGCGGGCGCAGCTGTGCACCAGCCCGATGTTGCCGCAGATCATTTCCTCGCGCGTCAAGTGTGCACCTCGCCGCGCATGCGTATGTATTTCTCCAGCGTGACCGTCGTGCCCCTGCCGGGGTGAGAGGTGACGCGCACCCTGTCGGTGAAGCTCTGCATCACCGAAAAGCCGAGTCCCGAGCGTTCCTCGCCGCCGGTGGTGAACAGCGGCTCCATCGCCTTTTCGATGTCGGGAATGCCGCAGCCGCGATCGCGGATGCGCACCACGACGCGTCCGTTTTCAAACAGCTTCATGGTGAGCGTCACCGTGCCGATGCTGTCGGGATAGGCGTGGACGATGCAGTTGGTCACCGCCTCGGAAACGGCGGTGCGCAGA
>OIZI01000658.1_pt1 | contig 16648 bp, 8 predicted proteins | sample 1588441 | NCBI WGS metagenome assembly OIZI01 (sample SAMN03283284) | human gut metagenome | biome: human-associated habitat; material: feces | host: Homo sapiens | place: Peru | collected 2012 | reverse complement strand
GAGCCCCGTCGAGCGTCCACACTCAACGCCATCTCCAACCCCAAACCACATTTCCACTGCAAACATAGTAACTTTTGGTCGCTGTGCTTTTCTCGTGCAATTATTCGCAACCAAAGGGACGGTTCTTTTGGTCACTGTGCTTTTCTCGTGAAATTATTTGTGAGTTTGTGTGATGGCAATAAGTGGTTGTAAATAACAATTCGGTAAACACTGATCAAAACAAACCAAAAGAACCGTCCCTTTGGTTTGCTGTGGCGATTTTTTGTGTGTAAAATGTTGTGAAATAGCGAGATATGTTAAAACACCATCAAAGGGATGGTTCTTTTGATGGTGTTTTTGGGGGTGGGGGATTATTTGGTGGGGGATTTGGAGGAGCCGCCTACCATGTCGGTGTTTTGGATGGTGGTGTTGGTTTTTTTCACTTGGGCTTTGAGCGAGCCGAAGCGGTAAGAGATGGCGATGCCGTAATCGCGGTTGTGGAAGCGTGAATTGCTGTAGCCGCTGTAGTTGCCGTTGATGGTGCGTTGGCTCCAAGTGCCGTATTTCTTGAATGGGCTGTTGGCACGGATAGAGATGGTCAGGCGGTCTTCCTTGAGGAATGAGCGTTGGAGGCTGAATCCGTGGAACCATGCTCGGCTGCTTTTGCCGTAGAGCCCTTCAGGGTTGCCGCCGTAGCAGCCCACGTTCACGCCCAGGCGAATGTTTCCTGGCAGGCGTTGTGTGATGTAGGTGTAGAAGTTGATCACGGTGCCATAGTTGCGAATGCCTAAATCGTCGCTTTTGTAGTAATCGTAGCCGATGCCACCGTTCACCATCACGCTTGTGCCAAGTTTCACATTATTATATTGGCAGTAGCCAAAGATGCCTACCCAGCGCTTAAACAAACCATTCACATAGGTGGTGTTTGCCACGTTGCCCTCTGCCCACTGCTTGGTGGTGATGCCGTTGGTGCTGATGTCGAAGTTGGGCGTAACGCTGAATGTGAACGCTTGTCCGATGTGCATATAGTTGAGTTGCCAAGCGTAGTTGTGCACGCTTTTGAGGGCACTGTTGCCGAACGACTTCGTTTCGGGGGTTACCACCACGGCAGGGTTGAGGTATGAGATGCCGGGGCGGTTGATGGTGGTGCTGAACGAGAGTTTCAGCGTGTTGAATGTGTTGAACTGGTATTGCAGACTTGCCGAAGGCACCCAGTCGCTGAGGTCGCTGCCGAAATTCTTCTGGTCGCCGTCGGGGAATTTGGCGCTCAGGTGGCTGAACTCGTAGCGAAGTCCGGCGCGTGCTGCCCAGTTGCCGCGGTGGAAGGTGTAGCTAAAGTAGGCGGCAGCCACTTGTGTGAGGTGGTTGAAGCGGTTGTCGCTATTGCCCTCCGGGTAGCCGGTGTACTCGAAAATGGAGTGACTCTTATTGCTGCGGTTGATGTATTTCAAACCCGTTTCCAGTTTGTGGTACTTGGCAAAAGGCCGAGTCCAGTCGAATTGGACGGTTTGCTCCAGGAAGTTTTGTGTCACGTCGTTGCTCGACTCGGTGTAGGGGAAAGTGGTGCCCACCATGTTGGAGTATGTGGTGATTTGGTTGTTCTTATTGTGGTTGGTGGAAATCAGATACGAGAGCGTGAGCGTTTCGTCGGGGCGATGCGTCTTGTGCTGATAGTCGAGGCGGCCGTTGAACGAGAATGCATCGTTGCCGGGATATAGCCCAGAGCGGTCGTAACTGTAGAGCGTTTTGCCGGCCGCATCGCGCATGGTGCTTTGTGCTGCACCGTCGGCGCTGTAACTATAGTAGTAGCCGCCGAACGAGAGCGAGAGCAGGTTGAGCGTGTCGGGCTCGTAGCTGGCATCAATGTTGCCGTAATGCACATTCATGCTATTTCTGCCAAAGGTTTTGTCATGCAGTTCGTTGCCAGTGTCGGTGTATCGCGTCAGCGTTTCGCTCATTTGCGAATCGTTGTGCTTGCTTTGGTGGCTGTAGCCGTAGTTGACGCTCGTCACCACCTTGCCGATTTGCGAAGTGACGTAAGCCGAGCCCATTAGGCCACCACGGCTGGTGATGCCTGTCGATACCGTGCCGGTGGCACCGCTGGTGCTTGCGCTGCCAGCGTCGAGGGTGACGATGTTGAGAATGGCGGTCACGCCCTCGGCATCGTACTTCGCTCCGGGGTCGGTAATCACCTCGATGCGCTTAATCATGCTTGCCGGAATGGCTTTCAGTACATCTTTGGCGTTGTTCGACATGGCGGGGTCGGGGTGTCCGTTTTTGTAAATCTTGAAACTGCTGCTTCCCTTCACTTTGATATTTTCTTGCGCATCAACGGTCACCAGCGGCACCTTGCGGAGCATATCGAGCACGGTGCGCGTTTTCGAGTCGTCGTCGTTTTGCACATTATATGTGATGCGGTCGATTTCGCTTTTCACCACTGGCGCGCTGGCGGTCACGGTCACGCCCGTGAGCACATTGGCAGAGGCGGCAAGCACAATGGTGCCGAGGTCGGCGGTGGGGTGCTTGGCATCGACGCTAAACTCCTTTTCGGCGTTCACCTTGCCCACGGCGGATATTTCCGCCTTGTAGGTGCCAGCCGAGGCTAATGATTGGTCGAAAGTGCCGTTGAGTGTGGTGACGCCTGTGGAAATCACTTTGCGTGTGTTGGAGGCGGCGTAGAGCCTTACGGTGGCAAAGGCCTCGCCCTCGCCTGTGGAATCGCTAACTTGGAAATGCACTTTATATTGTGCAATGGCGTTGATGCTCATCAGAGCGGTCATTACCGCCATCAGTACTAACTTCTTCATTCGTTTGATAGGTAATATATATGGATTGTTAAAAAAGGGCGACACCGCTAAAGGCTGTGCACTGTGCGTTTGTGGCGCCGTTCCATATATTAGACGCAAAGGTAAGGCAAAAAGTTGCAAGGGGGAAGAAAAAATGTTCTAAAAAAAGTCAACGAGTCAACGAGTCAACGGGTCAACGAGTTTTTTTTGGGGGGGCTGATGGGAGTGTTTTGTTTTCGGACCCATCGGACCCATCGGACCTATCGGACCCATCAGACCATCTCTTGTCTGACCTGTCTGACTCGTCTGACTTGTCTGACTTCAACTCGTTGACTTGTTGACTTGTTGACTCGTTGACTTGTTGACTTGTTAGCCCCCTTGCCTTGATAGCAAAAATTAATGAATGAGGGGGAGATGGTGAATTTTTTTTTAAAAAAATCGCAAAAAACTTGCGTATGTTTAAAATATTGGTAATATTTGCATCGAATTTGCAAAAATAGTATGTTTTTGCCAAAACAATGCTTTTTTGAGAATTAATTCAATATACTATTAACCAAAAAACTAACAAAGAACGAATGCGTATGAAGAAACAATTCGTATTGCTGGCTTCGCTCATGATTGCATGTGGTGCACCTATGGCTTTGACCTCAAATCAAAACCTTAGCGGCTTCACTGCTATTGCGCAAAGCAACAGTAAAGTTACTGGTACCGTTACCGATCTTAATGGTGAGCCATTAATCGGTGCCACCGTAATGGTGAAAGGTACTAAGATGGGTACTGCCACCGACGTGGATGGTAAGTTCTCTATTAAGGCTGCACAAGGCAGCACATTAGTAATCACTTACATTGGTTCAAAGCCTACTGAGGTAAAAGTCACTGGCTCTGTAGTGAATGTGAAAGTTGCTGATGGCACCACCAACCTCGATGAGGTGGTTGTAACCGCTCTCGGTATCAAGAAAGACAAAAAATCGCTCGGCTATGCTGTTGACGACCTTAGCAGCGAAGAACTGATGCGTAACAAGAGCACCAACGCCATCAACTCACTTTCGGGTAAAATTGCGGGTGTTAACATCACCCAATCCTCTGGTGCAGCCGGTGCTGGCTCACAAATCATTCTCCGTGGTGGTACATCAGGTTCTGAAAACCGCGACAACCAACCTCTCTTCGTAGTTGACGGTATCATTTACGATAACTCTTCTACCGTGGTTGGTAACTCTGCATTCGACGGCTCAATGTCGTCGGCTACCACTTCTTCTAACCGTGTGATGGATATCAACCCTGAAGATATCGAGAACATGTCGGTGCTGAAAGGCCCTGCCGCTTCTGCACTTTACGGCTCTCGCGCTGCTAACGGTGTGGTAATCATCACCACTAAGAAAGGTAAAGAAGGCAATGTGGAAGTTAACCTCAGCGCTAAGTACATCAGCTCATGGTGTAAAGACCTTCCTGAAACCCAAAAGACTTTCCGTCGTGGTTACATGGAAGAAATTCGCACCGATGGCAACTACAAGCGTGCCTTCAACGAATTTTCTTACAACTCTTGGGGCGAACAATACGGCTCTGACGTTGCCACTTACGACAACATTGGCAACTTCTTCCAGACCGGTGGCGTTTGGGACACCAACCTTAGCGTTTCGGGTGGTACAAAGAACGGCTCATTCTACTTGAGCGGCTCTTACTACGACCAAGACGGTGTGGTGCCAACCACAGGTTACACCAAGACCACATTCCGCTTCAATGGCGAACAAAAGTTCAAGATGTTCACATTCGGTGCTAACGCTGCTTACAGTAGCTCACGCACTACCCGTACCCTTACCGGTGCAGCTCTCTATGGCTCAAGCGGTACAGGTGCCCTCTATGGTGTGTACAACTGGTCACCAACCGACGACATGACCCACTATCTGAATGAAGATGGCACACGTTATCGTATGTTCGGCGACCGCCTCGACCCATGGGACGAACGCGACAACCCATACTGGATTGTGAACAAGAACAAGATGACCGACAACACCGACCGCTTTACTGGTAACTTCAGCGTGAAGGCCGACATCACCGACTGGTGGTGGGTAAGCTATCGCATGGGTGTGGACACCTACACTCAGGATGCTTCTAACCGCATCGCTCCTAACAGCGCTATCAAGCAAGTATGGCAAAAGGGTATGATGAGCGACAACGACCTCCGTTACCGCTACCTCTCAACCAACTTGATGACCAACATCAACAAGCAATTTGGTGACTTCAACCTCAACTTGATGCTCGGTACTTCAACCGACTACACAAGAATCAAACGCAACTACAAGATTGCCTACAACTTCGCAGTTCCCGAATTCTACTCTTACGACAACGTAAGCAACACCGACCGCAACTTCTCTTACTTCATGTCGAAGAAGCGCCTCGTGGGTGTGTTTGGTGAATTCCGTGCCGACTGGCGTAACGCAATCTTCTTCACCGTTACCGGCCGTAACGACTGGACTTCAACACTTCCTCTCGACAACCGTTCTTACTTCTATCCATCAGTGAGTGGTGCTATCGCATTCACCGAACTTATGGGTGAGGCTCGTCCTGAATGGCTGAGCTTCGGTAAGGTGCGTGCAAGCTGGGCTGAAGTAGGTAAGGATACCGGTGCTTATGAAACCAACACCGAACTCTGGCCAGTTCACACTTATCTCAACGATGCAGTGTCGGTAGGTAACAGCTGGACTCGTGGTAACCCAGTTCTTAAACCAGAAAAATCTCGCTCATGGGAAGTTGGTTTGGAATTGCGCTTTATCCAAAACCGCTTGAAATTCGACATCGCTTACTACCAAAACAACTCATTCAACCAGATTCTTAGCCCACGTGGACCTCAATCTACTGGCTACATCTTCTGCTCAATCAACGCAGGTAACGTTTACAACAAGGGTCTTGAAATCAGCCTCAGCGGCACACCTATCAAGACTGGTGACTTCACTTGGGAAACTGGCATCAACGTAGCCGGCAACCGTGGTACAATGGACGGTCTTCCTAAGGGTATGGAATTCATGTACGTGACCGACGTTCAATATGCAGGTGCTAAGGCTTGCTCTATCTCAGGCGGCAACTTCATGGCAATCTCTGGTACTGAATGGAAGCGTAACGACGAGGGTAAGCTCGTTCTCGACAAGAATGGTTTCCCAACCGACGGTAAGACCACTCTTGAAGTTGGTAACCGTGAAGCTAAGTTCACTGGTGGTTGGAACAACACCTTCACTTACAAGAACTTCACCCTCAACATGCTTTGGGAATTCCGCGTAGGTGGTGATGTGTTCAACGGCACCAAGTATGCAATGACAATGAGCGGTGTTAGCAAGTGGTCAGGCGAATTCCGTCAGCAACCTCTCACCATCTCAGGTGTTGACGCTGATGGCAAGGATGTGACCCACACTTGGGAACCAGGTAAGATCTACACCTTCAACGATCTCCCAACCGATGGTTCTTCAATCATCCAAAGCTACTACACTGGCGCTTACAACTACGAGACCCGCAACTGGATCACTAAGGTGAACAGCCTCCGTCTGCGCACCATCTCTCTTGGCTACGATGTACCAAAGGATTGGCTCGTTAAGAACATCAAGTTTGTGAAGCGTGCAACCTTCACCTTCACCGCCAACAACCTCCTTCTCTTCACCAACTACGACGGTGACCCAGAAGTGGCTGCTGCTGGTGCTGGTCGTGGTGGTTCTTCTTCAGTTGGTTTCGACTACTGCGGTGTACCTGCCACTTCAAGCGTTGCATTCGGTGTGAACTTGACATTCTAAACAATTTAAGAAAAACCTATAATTGTTAAACCCCAATATAAACCATATATAATATGAAATTAATCAAATCTATTATACTGTGTGGTATGGGTGCTGCGGCACTGGGATTGACCTCTTGCAACGACTGGCTTGATGTGAATACCAACCCAAACATCCCAACTGCTGAAGCCGCAAAATACGAACAGCGTCTCGCCCACATCCAGTTCTATACTAATGACGCTTACATGTTTGCAAGCTGGCGTAGCAATATGGCTTGCGGCGACTGGACTCGCAACGTAGGCGGCGGTACCTACTTCAACATGTCGGTATGGTACCCAACTAATGGTATCGTGACCACTTCTTACCAATGGTGGTTCGTAGGTGCTTATGCTAATGTGCCCGATATGATTGCCAAGGCCAACGCTGCTGGCAACAAGCAATTCGAAGGCGCTGGCTACCTCATCAAGGCTTACGGCAATATGCTGATGACCGACCTTTATGGTGAAATGCCTTACACCGAAGCTGTAGGCGCTAACGCACTTCCTAAGTACGACACTGGCAAGACCATCTTCATGGGCTGCTTGGCCGACATCGACAAGGCTATCGAACTGCTCGAAGCTGGTAGAAACCAAGCTGCAGAGCACCCAACTCTTCCAACCCTCGCTGCTAACGACTCTTGGAACAATGGTGACATTGACAAGTGGATTAAACTCGCTCACTTGCTCAAGGCTCGCTTTATGCTCCACCTCAGCAAGAAGGCTCCTGGTAGCTACCTTGATGGCAAATACGATGCTGAAGGCATTCTCGCCGAACTCGACAAGGCTATGCAAAGCAATGCCGACAACACCGTTATTAACCACACCGACAACAACTCTACCAGCCACGACGTGCTCGGTTGGGACGAACCAGTTGACTACAGTGGCCTCTACTCTGTATGTGGTATGAACTCGGGCTACATGATTACTAAGATGTATTACGACAACCTCACCAACTTCGCAGGTTGCGGCATCGAAGATCCACGTGCCGATAAGATTATTCCATGGGCTGTTTCAAGAAAGTCGGCCGACACTCCTGCTGAAATCAAGTGGCAAGGTGAATGGCGCCGTTCTTTGGGTCTCGACCTCGCTTCTAACATCAACAGCGAAGGTGGTCCAATCCGCCCATCTTGGGATAAGGATAAACAAGGCTTCTACATCGACAGCGACAATGCTGCTCGCATGGGCGATACCGTTTACGTAGAGCAAACCAGCTCTTCAAAGGGTTATGCCAAGAATCCTGACCTCTACTACTATCGTGGTGGTACCACCCAACCTAACTCTCGCGAATCAGGCACATTCTACACTCGCGTATCTTCTCCAACCTACGTTGGTACTTATGCAGAAGTTTGCTTCATCCGCGCAGAAGTGCTCTTCAACCTTGGCAGAAAAGCTGAAGCTTACGACGCTTACAAGAAGGGCGTGAAGGCAAGTATGGAACTCATGAACGAAAAGCTCGCTAAATGGTGCAGCGAAGATGAAAACCTCAAAAAGTGCCCATCTTTCTCTGTAATCCCAACTGCTGACATCGATAACTACGTGAACAACGCTCTCGGTACAGCTGGCGACATCACCCTCGGCAAGATTATGACTCAAAAGCGTATCGCTATGTTCTTCTCAATGGAAACTTGGAACGACATGCGCCGTTACGACTACAATTCAGAAATCTTCCTCGGTTGGAAAATGCCTGCTTACCACAAGACTCTCGTGGATGCGATGAAGGCTATTCCTGAAGGCAAGCAATTCCGCCGCTGGCGTCAATGCTCACACGAGCTCAACTACAATGCCGACAACCTCCAGGCAATTGGCTCACAAGTGCCAGGTGCCGACATGTCGCTCGCAGGTGGCTGGAACAAGGCCGACGACGTTTGGACAATCCCAGTATGGTGGGATAGCGACCAAGAATAATAAATTCTGACACTCGATGATAATTAGCGCCGGGGCATCAAGCCTCGGCGCTTTTTTTGTGGGCTCCCTCCTCATATCCATGTGGCTGTGTGGCAATTTTTTTAACGCTTTAGCGTGGGGAGGTGACTTTCTTTTGGTGGCGAGGGTGCGTTAAATTTGTTTAATGGGGGGAGGGGGAAATTGGGCGATTTTGGGTGATTTTGGGATAAAATTTGGAGAAAGTTTAAAAATAATTGGCAAAAAATTTGCGTATGTGTGAAAAAAGTTAAAAATTTGCATCGGCAAAGCTATGCTATGCCATAGAGTGAATTATCGAGATTTATTAACTATACTATTAACTACCAACTTACTAAAAGACATTAGCGTATGAAAAAGCAATGTGTATTGTTGACAGCGTTAGTATTAGCATGTGGCGTTCCTGCATCTTTCTCTACAGGAAGTAGCGTGGGCTTTACAGCTATGGCGCAAAGCAACGGTAAAGTTTCTGGTGTCGTGAAAGACGCCGATGGTGAACCGCTTATTGGCGTTACTGTAAGAGTGAAAGGCACTCAACGTGGTACAGTGACCGACATTAACGGTAACTATTCTATTCAAGCATCAAAGAATCAGACTTTGGTGTTTTCTTATGTAGGCTTCAAAGCAACTGAAGTTTCGGCTGCCAATGCTGCCAACGTGGTGATGAACAACGACGGCTTAAAGCTCGACGAAGTGGTGATCACCGGTGAATTTGGTATGAAGCGTGTGGCTCGCGCAGTAGGTTCGTCGGCTCAGAATGTGAAGGCTGTGGATATTACTGAGTCTGGCCGTACCGACTTCATCTCAGCTCTTCAAGGTCGTGTGTCGGGTATGACCGTGACCTCTTCAGGTGGTGCTCCAGGTGCTTCTACTTCAGTAGTGCTCCGTAGTGCAACCTCTCTTTCTGGTAACAACCAACCACTTTATGTGGTTGACGGTGTGCCAATGAACAACAGCTCATTCAACGCAACCAGCATCCTCGCTGGTGGTGAAGACTTCACTGGCTTGAACGTTCGCTCTACCGACTACTCTTCTCGTGGTAACGACTTCAACCCTGAAGATATCGAAAGCATGACCGTGCTGAAGGGCGCTGCTGCTGCCGCTCTTTATGGTTCTGACGCATCAAACGGTGCTATTATCATTACCACTAAGAAAGGTCGCAACGGTAAGGCTCGCGTCACTTACAGCAACCAGCTCTCATGGTCGAAGGCTTACGGTTGGCCAAAAATCCAACAAAAGTATGCCAACGGTGCATACGGCACAACCAACTACTACTACACTTCACAAAACGGTGCTGAATACGATGGCTCAATCCCAACCTACGACAACGCCGCAGCTCTGCTTCAAACAGGTTTCTTGCACAAGCACAACCTGGCTGTGGAAGCTGGTAACGAAAAGATGTCGGTTCGCGCCAGTGCTTCATTCTTCGACCAGACTGGTGTGATCAAGACCACCGACCTGAAGCGTACCAACCTCTCTCTCGCCGGTAAGGCAGAAGTGGCTAAGTGGCTCAAATTTGAAGGTAGCATCCAATATGTGAACCAAAAGAACCACAAGGCTCTCCGTGGTTTGAACGGTCCTATCCGTCAGGCTTACAAGTGGCTCCAGGTCGACGATATGTCGAACTACATGGCAGAAGACGGTTCGCACATGCGTTATCCTAACTACTACACCGACACCGACCACTTGAACCCATTGTTCGGCCTTTACAAGAACCTCAACTACGACGTGACTGACCGCTTCATCAGCGCATTCTCTGTCAACATTGTGCCATTCGAACACACATTCGTGCGCGCACAATTTGGTTGGGACGTTTCTACTTCTGCTTACGAATATGGTTCTCACCCTTACTACAGGTCAAGAAACCAAGAAGTGAACGACGCATCTAACTCAGGTGTATATTCACTTTCTAAATACAACACCAACGACCCAACTATCAACGTGCTCGCTGGCTACAACAACGACTTCCTTGATGGCAAACTCACCGTGGGTGCTCAACTTGGTTACCACCAACTTGAAAATGGTGTATCTTCACTCTCATCTTCTGGTAGCAACTTCAAGGTGATTGAATTCTACTCAATCAACAACTGTACTGAATCTACCGTTAAGAGCTCTAAGCGTACCACCAAGCGTCGCCTCCAGGCTGTGTCAGGTCAATTGGAACTTGGCTGGAACAACATGGCGTTCCTTACCGGACGTTTCCGTAACGACTGGTCGTCAACCCTTCCAACCGACAACAACTCATTCTTCTATCCAGCAGTGGAAGCCTCTGTAGTGCTCACCGAAATCGGTGGCTTGAAGAACCTCGGTTGGATGAACTACTTGAAGCTTCGTGGCGCTGTCGCACAGGTAGGTAAGGATGCTCCTGCTCTCTCAATCGACCCAGAACTTGAACCAACCGGCCTCGTGGGTGGTGGTTACAAGTATGGTTACACCGGCCCTAACAAGAACTTGAAGCCTGAAATGACCACTTCTTATGAAATTGGTTTGGAAGGCCGCTTCTGGGACGATCGCGTGAACGCCGACTTCACAATGTTCCGCACTCACTGTGCCGATCAGATTGTGACCGGCTTCCGTATGTCGTATGCTACTGGTTTCGTGCTCAACAACATGAACGTTGGTACATTCAACACTTGGGGTTGGGAAGGTCACGTCGATGTTGACGTGCTCAAGGGCAAGGATTTCCGCTGGAACGTGGGTGTGAACCTCTCACACACTGGCTCTGAAATCGTTGAACTTCCTGCAAACTTGAAGGAATACTACAACGCTTACACTTGGAACTCTGGTAACATCCGTAACGGTGTGATGATGGGTCACCCAATCACCACCGTAACTGGCCGTGGCTACGACCGCAACAAAAATGGCGACATCCTTATCAGCCCAACCTCTGGTCTGCCACTCACAAGTGCTGATTGGAGCGTGCTCGGTAACCGTGAACCTAAGCTCCGCTTCGGTCTCACCACCAGCCTCAGTTATAAGAATTTCCGCCTCAACGCTATGTTCCAAGGCCGCTACCACGCCGACGTAGTGAACGCTACTGTCCGCGAAATGACTGGCAATGGCTTGAGCGAATTCTCAGTTGCTAACCGCGAAAGTGGCTCACACGTGTTCAAGGGCGTGCTTAAGGACGGTAATGAAGACTCCGACCACCCAACAATCAACACTATCGCTGTTGACTTCGACAAGGTGCGCTACGCTGGTGGTGATGAAGACTGGATTCAACACAAGATCAACTATATCCGTTGCCAAGAATTGCGTTTGGCTTACATCGTGCCTTCTGCATGGTTGGCTAAGATCACTAACAACACTATTAGCAACGCCACTATCTATGTGTCGGGCAACGACTTGTTCACAATCACTAACTACACTGGTATCGACGTGGCTGGTAACACCATGAGTGCAGCTGCTGGTGGTACAGGTGGTGAAGGTTACGACTGCTGGTCACTCCCAAGCCCTCGTACTTATACTGTAGGTTTGAGCGTAACATTCTAATTTCTTAGTGAACATTAATAAAACTCACCAATTATGAAAAAGAATAAATTTTTATATATCATTGCCACTATCATGATGGCGCTCTCAACCACAAGTTGTGATGATTTTCTTGATGTGAACAAGAATACCGACGCGCCTGACTATGTGGAAGGATACCTCTACCTTGCAGGTATTCAACAAGCGTACTACGGCATCTACTACGACCTCCGTGCGCTCTGCCCACTCACTCAAATGATGGGTACATCATCTTACGTCAATTTCGCTAACAACTACTACACCAAGGCAAGCGATGCCGGTGGTGAAGCATGGCGTATGGTGTACTGGAACCAAGGTATGAACCTTGAAAACATGATCAATCAGAGCGAAGCTGCTGAAAACTGGACCCTCGCCGGTATCGGTTACGCTATCAAGGCTTACTCTTGGGACTTCCTCACCAAGGTGAACGGTGAAGCTCCTATGAAGCAGGCTTTCGTGCCAGGTTTGCTCTCTCACGAATACGACTATCAAGATGCTATCTACGACCAAGTACGCGTTTGGGCTAAGAAGGCTATTGAATGTCTGGAAAAGGAAGACAAGACCAACTATGGTACCCGTATCTCGCAAAACGACTACATCTACGGTGGCGACAAGGCTAAGTGGATTAAATTCGCTTACGCAGTGATTGCCCGCAACCTCGCTTCTCTCACCAACAAGAACGACTTCAAGCAAAAATACTACGATGAATTCATCGACGCTTGCAACAAGGCGTTCGCCAGCAACGACGACAATGCACTCTTGAAAATCACTGGTGGAGGTGCAGATGCAGCTCAAAGCTCTTACAACAACTTCTGGGGCCCATATCGTAGCAACCTCTCAAACAGCTACTGGCAGCACGACTTCGCTGTGCAGACTATGACTGGTACAATGCCAATCTACAACGAAGAAGGCAACAAGATTACTCACACCATCATCGTGAAGAACGATAAGGGCGAAGATGTGGAACAAACTCACCCACGCTTCCCTTACGAGCTTGCTGACAAGCAAATCATTTGCGACACTTTGGAAGAGGTAGGTCACTTCGACCCACGTCCATTGTTGAAGCTCGGTACTGCAAGCGGCAACGACACCACTGGCGTGAAGGATCCAAAATTGTTCCGCAAATACTACTTCAAGGGCTCAGGCTTCACTGGCGCAACTGGTCCTATCGGTCAGGCTGAAAACTTCTGGGGTCGTACCGAAAAAACCTCAGACGCGAAGGACGGTGAAGGCCGCTGGCTCTACAGCAACGGTGCTCCTTACGTGCTCACCACTTATGCTGAACTGCTCTTCGACCTCGCTGAAGTGCAATTCAAGTATGGCAGCAAGGCCGACGCATTCGAAACTTGGAAGAAGGCTATCGCAGCCGATATGGAATTCTCTGCTAAGTACATTCAGAAAGAATCTCTCGCGACTGTAGGTGGCAAGGTTTATCACCAAGGCGACAAGGTTGATCAAGCCACATTCAAGGCTATGGCTCAAGAATACCTCAACGGTCCATTCGTGGCTGGTCTTCCAATGAGCGAATTCAGCCTCTCACACATCATGATGCAGAAGTACATCGCCCTCTTCCCATGGGGTGCTTCTGAAGTGTGGGTTGACCTCCGTAAGTATCACTACGACATTGCTTACACTGGCGACGTGCCAAGCTTCGGCAATGGTTGGGACAAGACCCTCATCAACCAAAAGCGTGACGAAGACGCTACAAAGGTTTACAAGGGCTTCTACCTCGCTCCTGCTAATGTACAGAGTCGCCGCAGCGCTTACAATGAGAAGAACAACGGTGCTCCTTGCTACCGTCTGCGTCCACGCTACAACTCAGAGTATATGTGGAACCTCAACAACCTGAAGGCTTTGAAGCCAATCCCAGGCGATGCCGACGATTACCAGTGCTCAATTCCTTGGTTTGCATACCCAGGCGATATGCCTAAATAATTTTAAACCCACTTTTAAATTATTTGAATTATGAAATTTTTAAAATATATCAGCATCTGTCTGCTCGCAGTGATTGCCGCATCATGCAGCAAGGAAGACATCAAATATCCAATTGAAGATGTCGATCCAAGCCAGGCTCAAATCCAAGTGGCATATATGTGCCCCAAGGCTGCGATTACAGCAAATTACATCTATACCGTGGTGATTAACGGTCAGAAGTATTCAAACAACGGTTCTTCTTTCCTCGCCACTTACAACTATGTGCCAAGCGCTTCTGCTGGTTTGTTCTACGTGGTTAAGGCTGGTGAAGTTTCTATCCAGTTCCTTGACAAAGATAACAAAGAGGTGTATAACCAAAAAGTGACCGTGGCAGAAGGCTCACGCCAGATGGTTGTGGTTTACGACTTCGCTAAGGCTCCAGCAGTGGTTCCAACTAAAGAACCTCTGAAGTTCCCAGGCGTTAGTGCTACTGGCGACAAGTGCAGCGTTCGTCTTTACAACTTCTTGTTCGAATCTGAAGGCGTGCCTATGACCGACAAGATTCAATACGGTATTCAAAACATCGAAACTAAGGTTTACGAACCAGTGGGCACCCCAATCGCATTTGGTGAGGCTACTGATTTCATTCCTGTTGATATCGACAAAGAGGGCCCTGGAGGTTCAGGCTTCAATACATTAGGTAGCCAACGTCGCGATGTATGCTTCTTCCGCATCGACGCTCAAACTGGCGAAAACAAAGGTCAACTCCAATTCACCAATGCAAAGGGCAAGGTTGGCACATTTACCGACTATTGGAACTGGGCAATCGGCCGTGGCTACCTCAACTTCGCTCGTGGCGTGCTCGACAGCAAGACCTATGTAGTTGCTATCAAACAGTTCGTCGCTAACTAATCCTCAAGATTTAGTTATTTAAAACTATAATCCCCACAGGGGCTCAGCATCACCGCTGAGCCCTTTTTTTCGCCCCCACTAAAACACCATCAAAGGGACAGTTCTTCTATGTTGTAAACCAAGGGATTTTGGTAATTTAATATTTATTTATATTGCTGTCCGGTAAAAACTAGTTTTACTAGACCGCAATAATTATTTATATAAATTAGCACAATAATTTATTTGACCAGGAAATTTACGATTAATATATGATATAATATCTTTGCATATTGATATGATGTCTTCTCGAGTTATAGGTTGCTGTTCTGTGCGCCACCCACCGTGAGAAAGGTCGTTTATAAGGGTATAATTCTTTTTACAATCACCAAAAGCCTCTTTTATAAACTCTTTCAAATTAGACTTAGACACTTCGAGTCTTGTCCATTTCATTATAGTCTCAATAATATGTCTAATTGAATTTGGGGTTGTGTGAGAAGGAACTAACATTCCGGTTGAAACTCTGTAAATATCTCTCAAATGCGATATATAAGGTACGCTAAAATTTTCATTTAACGGATTTAACGAATCAACATCAAGATAAAAGTTTTCTTTAGTAACATTATTACCCGCTAAAATCCTCATAAAATCATTATTGTGTGTTAAAGCGATGAACCGATATTTGTTCATTTTGTTAAAAATAGACGGCATTTCACGTATAACATCTACTAAAGTGTAAACATAATCATAGTCCAAACTCGAAATAGGATCATCGTATATAAAAAACAGTTTCTTATAATCAGAATCTGTGTTAATATGCGTTATGGTATCGCCAACAAAATAGGCAAATGCAACTATGCTTTTTTCTCCCTCACTTAATACATGTTTTGCCTCTTTTTCTAAAAGTGTTTGATTCCGTAACGACAAACGAAATGTTTCTTCGTCAAATGAATATTTTTCAGAAAAGAAATAATTTAAAACTTTGCGTATAATTGATACAATAAGTTTCCTCCGCTCCGTTTTAATTGCGTTTCGTTTTATGTTTATTGAATCTAACAATTCTTTATATCTGATGCGTATGTCACTTAGTTTTTGTCGATTTGTGGCAGTTTCATTAAGAAGATGAATTCGTGCATTTCGAATGATATTTCTTCGTATATCTTTATTTAATTTGTCTGCTTTTAAAATACTGTTATTTGCATTTTTTATCGCAACATTTAAAGTTGAGACAGCTTCTTTTAATTGGCTTGCACATTCGTTCAATTCGGATTCTATATTATTTGGCAGGCATATAGAAACAGCAATGTTCTTCTTTTTTGTGTTTATGAATTCTATTATTGAATTGATAACAGATATTAGGCATTGTGGCTTAAAAGCGGATTCAATTTCGGGAATATTACTGAAGTATTTACATTTATATTCGTTGTATTGTTGAACAGTTTTTGTATATTCTGATTGAACATAATTAAGATATTCAACATAAGAACTTATTTTTTCCTCAAAATCACATAGGTTATTTAATATTTTGGCTTCTTTATCTTTAAAAAAAGAAATGATGCTATTTATCCATTTTAAGCCATCTTCAGACATTGTTTGGTGACAAAAAGGACAAATAGATTTATTCTGATTATTATAAATATTGACACCTCGCTCAAAAAAAGTTCTATCTTGAAGAATTGTATTTCTTAATTCTTCAGCAAAAATAGTTATAGAATACTCTTCTCTTAGTAACAATTTGATGTCGTTTAAAGATTCAAATTCTTTATAATCGTTAAGGGTGGTAATTGGTGGTAATTGCTGGGGAACCACGGCTCTTTCATTTAAAAATGCTTTGAATTTTCAATATCCATGAGTATTAGTC
>OIZI01000657.1_pt1 | contig 16661 bp, 16 predicted proteins | sample 1588441 | NCBI WGS metagenome assembly OIZI01 (sample SAMN03283284) | human gut metagenome | biome: human-associated habitat; material: feces | host: Homo sapiens | place: Peru | collected 2012 | reverse complement strand
AAGTGATATCTGTTCTCCATACCGCTCAATCATATCAATTCCTTCCGCACCATCGTGTGCCTCCAGAATCTGATAATCATCCTGCAATATCTCTGCAAGAATATCTCTGTTAATATCTGAGTCATCAACTATCAGAATCTTTTCCCTGCTAACTTCCATATTCTGATATTGTGGCTGCTCTCCATCAAGCTCTGTTACAACTACATTCTTATACTTCTTAGCCTTATACATAAGATTATCAGCTCTGCTCACAGTCTGCTCAATTGACTCATCGCCAGTCACCACACCACCGATACTTACGCTCATCTGAATCCTTGTATATCCTGGAACATCAGCTTCGTTAATCTTTTTCTGTATCTGTCTTAACTTATCTCTGAATGTATATATATCAATTCCCGGCATAATAAGCAGGAATTCATCACCGCCATACCTTATAAGCATATCTGAACTTCTTATACATTCATTGATAGACTTAGCCGCTGTGATAAGTGCCATATCACCAGCACTATGTCCATATGTATCGTTATATATCTTAAAATCATCAAGGTCTATAACTGCCAGCCCCGCTGATTCATCAATATTCTTAACCTTATCCTCATAATATCTTCGGTTATATGCACCTGTAAGTACATCCTCATATAGTTTCTTGGAAAATCCTGTCATATCCATGACAAGCTTTTCACAATCGCCCGGATCTGACATCACATCTTTATTAATACGGATAAGCATCTCAAGTGAATATCCCTTGCCATCAATCTCAAGATACTTGGCAATAACTTCGTATATATCCTGGTCGAGATATTCAAGCTTAATCCTCTGTCCCTTACATGAAATCGCACACTGCGATACACAGTTATCACATCTGTGTCTTCTGTTCCAGAACTCGTAACAATCACAGGATTTAATATTATTATTCTCATCTATCTCATGCAGAGATTCAGCTTCAAGCAGACGCACAACGTCAAAAACCTTGCTGAGCTGCTTCATAATCTCTCTGGTTTCTTCCATTGTTATAATATAATTCTGGTCCATACGATTTCATCTCCTATTTAGCCCATTATAGGCTTATATTTTATAAATGTCCAATAATTTTATTCATGTATGTCAATAATAAATGGTAATGAAATATTTTATCATTTTTGATTATTGATTTTCAGCTTGAGTTAGTTTATCCTAACCGTGTATTATCCATGCATTAATTTGCATTATAGGAAAGGAGAATGACAATGTCATATTTAGAAATTGAAAAAGTTATTGGTAGAGAAATTCTTGATTCAAGAGGTAATCCAACTGTTGAGGCTGAGGTTTATCTCATAGACGGAACTGTTGGAAGAGGTACTGCTCCTTCCGGCGCATCTACAGGCGAATTTGAAGCCCTCGAATTAAGAGACGGTGATAAATCAAGATATCTTGGCAAGGGGGTAACTAAGGCTGTCGACAACATTAATACTACTATTAATGATGCCCTTATCGGAATGGATGCATCTGATATCTACGCTATAGATGCTGCTATGATTGCAGCCGATGGAACTAAGGATAAGTCAAAGCTCGGTGCTAACGCTATTCTTGCTGTATCTATCGCTTGCTGCAGAGCTGCAAGCATATCACTTGACATACCTCTGTACAGATTCTTAGGTGGTGTATCTGGTAACAGACTCCCTGTTCCTATGATGAATATCATAAATGGCGGCTGCCATGCATTATCATCTGGCCTTGATGTCCAGGAATTCATGATTATGCCTGTCGGCGCACCTTCTTTCAAGGAGTGCTTGAGATGGTGTTCAGAAGTTTTCCACGCTCTTGCATCTATATTAAAAGAAAGAAGTCTTGCAACTTCTGTTGGTGATGAGGGTGGATTTGCCCCAGCATTAAAATCAGATGAGGAAGCTATCGAGACTATTCTTGAGGCTGTTAAGAAAGCTGGTTATGAGCCAGGTAAAGATTTCAGGATTGCTATGGATGCAGCATCTTCTGAGTGGAAAAGCGAGAAAGGCAAAGGCTTCTACAAGCTTCCTAAGGCTGGCACAGAATACAGCTCTGAACAACTTATAGAGCACTGGGCAGCACTCTGCGATAAATACCCTATCATCTCAATCGAAGATGGTCTTGATGAGGAAGACTGGGAAGGCTGGAAGAAGCTCACTGACAGACTGGGTGACAGAGTACAGCTTGTAGGTGATGATTTATTCGTTACTAACACAGAGAGATTATCAAAGGGTATTGAACTCGGTGCAGGTAATGCTATTCTTATAAAGCTTAACCAGATTGGTTCTGTATCAGAGACACTTGAGGCAATCAAGATGGCTCATAAGGCAGGATACACAGCTATCAGCTCTCACCGTTCTGGTGAAACAGCCGATACAACTATCGCTGACCTTGCTGTTGCTCTTAACACATGCCAGATTAAGACAGGTGCTCCTTCAAGATCTGAGCGAGTTGCCAAGTATAACCAGTTACTCCGTATTGAGGAAGAGCTCGGTGCAAGTGCTGTATATCCAGGAATCAAGGCATTTAATGTAAAATAAGAATCAGCCCTGTGAAGGAATTATCATCACAGGGCTGATTTTTAATAGACTTAGAGTTATAATGACATAGTATCATAAATTTTTAATTTACATGGCAAAGCATCACGAATTCTTGTTAGGTATAAGATAAATCCATATAAGCGAGCTTATGAGCAACATTCCCGGATAAAACAGATTCGGAAGAATCTGGAATGCTGATATTCCACAGCCAAGCTCTGACACTGTTGAAATCGCCACGAGCATCTGCGCACCATATGGTATAATTCCCTGAAATACACACGAAAATGTATCAAGAAGCGAAGCGGCTTTTCTTGGAGTGATTCCATAGCTTTCCGCCATTTCTTTTGCAATAGGATTAGCCATCACAATAGCCACAGTATTGTTAGCTGTCGCTATATCCATGGTTCCAACAAGAAGCCCCATTCCGAGCTGGCCGCCCTTCTTCCCCTTGAATATCTTTTTAATAGCATATAACAGTGCATCAAATCCGCCATATTCACGAATCAACGCACACATTGCTGACACAAGGATTGCCACCATACATGTCTCAAACATGCCCGACACGCCAGAGCCCATCTGTGTTATAAGTCCCATCGGTGTCACCTGCCCCATCGCAAGCATTATGACTGCTCCCGACACAATTCCCATAATGAGAACCACAAACACATTAAATCCAATAATTCCACCAACAAGAACAAGCACATATGGAATTACCTGAATAAGATTATAATCATGAATAATAATTCCAGACACATCTGCTCTTAATGACAAAAAGATTATTATAACAAATGTAACTAACGCCGCAGGAAATGCAATCCAGAAATTCTCTTTGAATTTATCTTTCATGGCACAGCCCTGTCCATTGCATGCAGCTATGGTTGTATCTGATATGAATGACAGGTTATCTCCAAACATAGCTCCACCTATGACCGATGCCACACACAGAGGCATCGAAAAACCAGATGCATCCGCAACTGACACAGCAATCGGCGTGATAAGCGATATTGTTCCCACTGATGTTCCCATCGCTGTTGATATAAAACATGACACGATAAATAAAACTGCAACCGCAAACTTAGGTGGAATTATCTCAAGCATGCAGTATGCCACGCTCTCAGCACTGCTTCTTCCTACAACCCCGACAAACACGCCGGCAGTAAGGAATATAAGTAGCATCGTGATAATATTCTTATCTGCAAGTCCATTCGCCATTATCTGTAACTTTTCATCAAATGTAAGCTCCCTGTTCTGAATACATGCAACAAGTATTCCCACAAGGAAAGCTACAATTATTGGAATATTGTAGAATCCCATCGGAATCTTTAACACATATTCAAATATAATTCCAAGTCCAAGATACAACACCAAAAATACCAGAACTGGCAGCAGTCCTGCAAAATTCTTCTTTTTCACCCTATATTTCCTCTCATTAAACTTATAATCTAATCTATTTATCCACACATAAATATCATATATATGCATGTATACAATGAACACTCTGTATACTACTACACGCTTATATTGAAGTGATTTTACCCTAATGACACTGCAATCGTCAAGTCAGTCCACCCTGTAAAAGATTATTTGTACAATATTAAATGCATTTAATTAAATATGTTCTTTTTATCCCCAAAATGTGATATTATTTTCATGTTGTGATAATAATTAACTATTTAGAAAAACTAATGCGTGCATAGCGCATAGAAATGAGGAAGAACATGCTTGTATATGATTCATCAGCAGCTTCAAATAAGACATCAACATTTGAATGCACATACACTACTTTTGATTCTAATAACGATACTACATCACCAGAGAATCCTATTCTGGTGCTTGATAATAAAGAATATACATGGGAACATAATTCTGTCGGTATTTTCTCTAATCCATATAAGAGAACAGCATTCGAGATATCCGTTGACGGAAGCACTGTATATGGCAATATATTAAAGATAGATTCACGTTTTACAAGCCTTATCAAGTGGCTCGGTGAGAATCGTATCAAAGTAAAACTTACTGGTAAAAACCGCGAAGACGGATATGCTGTATACAAGATACGAGAAATTGCATTTAACGACAGCCAGAAGCTCTCATCTTCTGATGGTTTCTTACAGTTCATGATTGAAAGACTTCTTGAGAGCAGCGCATTATCTGAGGAATTAAATGATGATGACCTTGACGAATCTGGCGACAGCATGAAGCTTACAAGTCTTACAAGCATATCTGATTTCCTTAACTGCGCCGGAATAACTCTTCCAGAGAATATCAGATTATGGGCCAGACGTAATCTTGTAGTTGCCCGTTCAAGTGAGGTTACTGCTGAAGAAAAACGTCATGCACAGAGAGCATTATCTATCATGCTCAACATCAAGTGGAAAAGCAACTATTTTGAATCAATCGACCCTGAATATGCCAGAAGAGTCCTTGATGAAGAATTATTCGGCATGGAGACTGTTAAGCAGCGTATTATCGAGACAATCATCCAGATTAACCGTACACACACACTTCCTGCATATGGTATCCTTCTTGTAGGTCCAGCCGGTACAGGTAAATCCCAGATTGCTTATCTCATTGCCAAGATTCTTAAATTGCCTTGGACAACTCTTGACATGAGTTCAATCAATGATGCTGAACAGTTAACAGGAAGCTCAAGAATATATTCTAATGCCAAGCCAGGTATTATCATGGAAGCATTTAATACTGCCGGTGAGTCTAACCTTGTATTTATCATCAACGAGCTTGACAAAGCCACTGCAAGCAATGGTAATGCCAATCCTGCGGATGTACTTCTTACACTTTTGGATAACCTTGGATTTACAGATAATTACATGGAATGTTTAATTCCTACTTCTGGTGTATATCCAATCGCAACTGCCAACTACAAGGACAAAATCAGCGCACCACTGCTCTCTCGTTTTGCAGTCATTGATATTCCTGACTATACAAGAGAGGAAAAGAAAACTATTCTTTCCAAGTTCAGTCTTCCTAAGGTTCTTAAACGCCTCGGACTTAAAGAGAATGAATGTATTGTTAAAGATGATGCCCTCGAAGTAGTTCTTGATGTATTCAAAGACACAACAGGTATCCGTGACCTTGAGCAGGCTGCCGAACATCTTGCCGCCCACGCCCTCTACATGATTGAGGTCGAGCACGTAAAAGAAGTTGTATATGACGCCAAGATGGCGGAGGAATTGTTCAGATAAATAGAAGTCAAGCGCAATGCATTTACTTGTTGCTAATATAACATGCCATTTTTCTGAGGGAATCCCTTATCTGTTTTGGATTTTTTGGCTAATTATAACAAAAATGCGCCAAAAAGCAGCAATATGTTTAGTTTAAAAAGTCTCGTTTGGCTTAATATCTATAAACCCCGGGAAAAATCCAGATTTCTTTAAATCTGTGGATTTTTCCCGGGGTATTTACTTACTGCGCCAAACATACAAATTTACTGCTATATTCATATATAATTTGGATTTTTCTAAGCAATCATAATCTATAAATCCAAAATCATATATCTGATTTACACAAAACCTTTATACCGAATAATCAAACTTCTGTCCAATCAGCTTCTCGCTCTCGCTCTGTATATTATCGCTTCTGTCCATCTGCATGTAATCCTGTACCTTCTGAAGAAGCTCTTCCATTGATGATGCGGTAATTGTAACTTCATCATCGTCGTCATCACTTACAGACGTTTTATCTTTATGGCTCTTTTCAAGCCTTTCTTTCTGCTTTTCCTTTTCTGCCTTCTTGGCATCAGCTTTCTTTGCTGCCTTTTTCTCTGCGGCTTTCTTTTCTATACGCTCACGCTGGGCGGCACTTGACTTCTCAAGCACTGCAAAATATGAAGCAGTTCCATTATCATTAACCTGCATTCCATATCCCTTTACATTAGCTCCTGTAGATGAAAGCTTGCTGCCAAGCTGAGACATTCCACTTGCTGCATTGGCAATTATACCCTCATACTGCTTGCGGTAGTTCTCGTCCTGAGCCATTCTCTCAATCTTATCTTCATCGATAAGAACAACCATCTTATTAGCATTAGCATAGCTTCCTGCCTGTGCCTTAGCTGTCTCTTTCTGGTCTCTGCTCACAAGTATAAAATCCATATTAGAATACTTTTTCTTGAGCTGCTCATAGTAATCCTTTGCCTTATCTGAAAGCTTAGGCTCACCGATTGTCTTACCTGTTACTTTTGATTTAGAAGCTGACTGTGCTTCTGTTACTGATGAAGTATTACTGCTCTTCTTAGTTTCAGTAGAACTGGCATTATTAGTTATTCCTGCAAGATAGGAAGCTGCACTCTCCCCAAATGATACATTACTCATATTTCACTCCTCCTTGAATGAATCTTAACCAAAATCCTTTTCGGTTATATCTATAGTCTCATTATATATATCGACTTATTACGTATATTGTTAACCTTTAATTAAAATTTTTACTATATCATATATATTAATTTTTTCTCCGTCATCCATAATAATTAAATTTTCATATTCATCAATCTTCTTAACATGTCCATCTGACATAACATATGAACCGCCATCCTTTAACGCATCTTTTTCAAAATGTGTAATAACAATCTCCTGCGATTCTTGCAGAGTACTTTTAATATATTGAAGCTGTGAATCAATCTTCTCTTTCTCATACTCATCCAGTTCTATGCGCTGTTCTGTAAGCCTTGCTGTCTCTTTAACAGCATCATCATATCCAGTGAGCGCCGCAAATGGTGAAAACTGTGCCGCCCTGTCCATATCACTCATATGCGGATGTGTTGATGAAACATGATGTGGCATATCTATTATATCGTCATATTTATGATTATCGTCTCTCATACATTTATACCTCTTAAAAATACCTCTATGCCTTGTGCCCGCCAATCTGTGCGTTACGGTCTTTAGCAGTGGCTCCCTCTGTCAGATTCATGCCCTTTAATATTGCATTTTTGCCAAATTTTTTCTTAATGTCAAGGACTGCATGCTGCATCTTTTTCTCACGTTCAAGTTCTTCATTTTCGTGTATTTTCTGCTCGGCAAGTGCTTCATAATCTGTGAACAGGTCAAGCTGTTCCATTGAGCTTGTGCATTTTACATCATTTTCTGATATAACATGATTAGCAGTCAGGTTAATTCTTCTTATAAGAAGATTTTTATCAACAATATCATCATATAATTTAACTGTGTTATCAATTATCAGCTTTGATGATGCTGTATGTCTTCCGATATTAGCAGTTCCATGTGCATGCTTTGGAACTTTTCTTCCATAATTATCAATCGTCACTGCTCCCTTATAAGCACTCCTGCGCTTACTATCTGTGAGATTTTCTATATCATAGCCAATCGTCAACACAAGCTGGTCTGTAACCATTCCTTTATCTACAAGGTCTAATGCAAGCAGGTCTGCCATCTCCTTTACAACAATCCTGGTCTTATCTGCTGTATATGGACAATGCAGAACCTGACCTGAACATATGCTGTTATTCTCCGGTTTATATGCCTTAATCTGTGCAATCTCACATGGTTCCCAGCCCCATGCGTGGTCTATAAGCAGTTCCGCATTCACTCCGAACAGCTTATAAAGAAGCTCCTCATTGTGATATTCATTAGGCTTACCCACAGAACATCTTGCAACATCTCCCATGGTATACATGCCATTTTCCTCAAGCTTTCTTGCATACCCTTTTCCGACACGCCAGAAATCAGTAATTGGTCTGTGACTCCACAACTGACGGCGGTAACTCATCTCGTCAATCTGTGCTATTCTCACGCCATCTTTATCTGCCGGTATATGCTTGGCAACTATATCCATCGCAATCTTGGCAAGATACATATTAGTTCCGATTCCCGCTGTCGCTGTGATACCTGTCTGACCATACACATCATGGATAACTGTCTTTGCAAATTCATACGCAGTCTGTCCTGCCAGTGACAGATAATGCGTTATATCCATGAATACCTCATCAATCGAATACACATGAATATCCTCTGGCGCAACATATTTAAGATATATGTTATAAATCTGTGTGCTGTACTCCATATATCTTGCCATACGCGGTGGTGCCGCAATGTAATCAAGCTTATACTCTGGATGCGCCGCCAGTTCATCTGCATCTGTAGAAGAGCCTGTAAATGCATGACCCGGAGCATATCTTAACCTCTCGCTATTGGCATATTTTACCTGGCTTACAACCTCAAAAAGCCTTGCTCGTCCGGAAATTCCATATGCTTTAAGCGATGGGGACACAGCAAGACATATTGTTTTTTCTGTTCTTGAAGCATCTGCAACGACAAGATTGGTTGTAAGAGGATTTAATCCCCTGTCCCTGCACTCAACAGATGCATAAAATGACTTTAGGTCTATACATAGATACTGACGCATATATTTCCCTATATACTAATTGTTTGTCTATAACAAAATAGCTATTCTTTCCTCTAATAATTCACAGAACTGTTTTTTCAAATGTTCAGGTAAATATGACTCCTCACACATCTGTAATAATTTATCTTTTTTCTTCGTTAATGAATTAATCATTTTTTCTGCTGAAATACGTGATACCCCACATTCATCAGCAAATATAAGAAAATCCTTCTTTCTGATATTCATTTTTTTTCCATTAATCGGAAGTGCAAGCTGTTCCCTATCCTCTGGCATAATAATATTTACGGGAAGTAAATCATATGCTGGTGAAAGAACATATTCACCACTCCCTGATTTTGTTTCTATCAATGAAAAATTTTTTAAATGCATATCAGAATTTCCAACAATAAATGAAAAAATTATTCTTAGATAGAGTTCTGTCATATCTAATCCTTTACGGCTTGAATATCTCCTAATAACATTAGCGCATCTCTCATATGACCCTTTATACTTATCCTGCGTTAATCTCATATCAAGTTGGCAAAAATCTTCCATTGCTAACATTATAACATTATTTTTTTCAAAAATACGATCAACTCTTTTAGTAATATATGCATATGTTGCTTCCTGCCTTATTAATGCATGTGGAACTGTAATAATACCAACCGCATCTGCCATCGACATAACAAGCTGTTCAGCTTCTGGCAAAGCTTCGAATTGCTCCATCTGCGGTTTCATTATATACCCTGTAGGATAATTTACTAACGTCAGTCTTGGATTATCTGTATCTGAAAACAAATGTAATGATAATTTTTTCTGCACACCCGGAATAGTATAACCTTTATTAATACTCTCTGTTACCAGTTTTGTTAATGTAGAATTATCAATCTGTATCTCTGGAATAATCTCAGTTGAAAAGAAATGCCTGCTACAGGCTTTATGCCATCCCGACTCATTCTCTGATTTTAAAGGTTTTCCACAGCATAAACAATTCATACTTTACTCTCCCTTACACTAACATTTCCAATAGCATCCCTACATGCAACTAATAACAATCCAAATCTGTCTTTTATATCTATTTTCCAGTTACGGCTTACAATTCCAAGAAGCCATCCCTCTGGAATCAATCCATCAAAAAAAGGAAACAGTGTTTTAGAAGTATATGTATCTTCTGACATAGGAAGTGTTAGCGATACAGCACTTGCATCACTGCGCTTCAGATAATCCATATCATAACAAAACGAATAACCTTCATCTGTTTCATATAAAATTCCCGCATATATATTGCGGACATATATATGTGCTGTTCTAAATACGCTCATTAATTATCATCCTTTCTGCCCGGTACAGCCTCCATTCCAAACATTGCAAGTGCAATATTGACCTTATCCATTCTCACTGTTGGTTTTCCCTGCTCCAACTCGCGCACAAAGCGTAATCCTAAACCTGATCTTATTGCAAATTCCTCCTGCGTAAGGCCAGCCGCTTTACGATTGTTTTTAACAAATTCTGCAATTTTATTCACACACACAACTCCCTGTATATATCTTATTTTATTATATTACACCCTATTGGGTATAATTGCAAGATTGTCTATATATAAATACACCCGATAGGGTATCATATGCCAATATATTTTTACCAGCATACCCTATCGGGTGTATTTTATTCATTTATTATATTGTTTACTATCATCCTACACCGCAGCATCAAAGAACATCCCCGTCAGTCTTCCCTTATCCTGACTCTTTAATTCCTGCTGGTACCGGTTATCCTCATTAATATACTTAATCTGGGTAGAAGTTGTTCCACCCGATACATAACTTCTTCCACATTCAGGACATATAGAAGTATGTATTGACACATTGGCACTGACAACCTGTCCATTACCCATAGATGCTTTCTTATAAGCATTAGATACATGTTCCTGCTCATGCGACCTTACCGCACTTGCAGCACTCTCTGGCGATATGTGGGCGGCACTTTTAAATGATACCATCTCATCTGAGCCATCCTGATACTTTCTGTTCTTACAAGTCTGACATTCCTTTTTTCCAGATTCGTAATCATCTTTCTTATCAGATACCCTGTCTGAATTATTTCCATTATATGAATTATTATAATCACCATATGAGTTGTTGTAATCATTATTGTAATTCATTGTATCTATATACATAGTCCACACCTCCCATCTGATAAGTACATTATATCATCATCTCTCAAATACTACCAGTCCACATTCATATGGATGGTCATAATAAAGCTGTTCTTTTCTGTCAGAATTAAATCTTAACAGTTTGATAATAATAAGAAAATCTCCACCACCGCCAAGAATAAGCGCTTCTGCTAACAGAAACATCATAAGCTGTCCTGTCATAATTGAGACAATTCCCAATCCAAAGCCTAATATCAGTGTTGGCATAGCTGCGCCTATTATAAACTGCTTTTTGCTTAGCGGCTGTCCACATGTACAATATGGTGTGACAGCAGACCAGATTACCCCGAACTCAATATCTTTCATATGGTTAGGTGTAAATATTGACCATGTAATTCCGTGAATAAGCTCATGGGCAATAATAAGAAACAAAAATAATCCTAAAAACATCATATATGATGACAGGCTGAATGAGCCTATGATTTTATGCATATTAGCAGTGTAATATAACACACCCATCACAATAATGAATGGCATCATTACCACAAGCGCACCTATATTAGCCTTTACGATATCAATTATAAGATCCTGCCTTATGAACCCTTCGCCTATAAGGTCATCACTTATTTTCTCAAAACGTTCTTTTCTTCTGGCCTCTGCCTGTGTCAATTTTCTTTCCTTCTCCATTATATTATCCCCCTAAACTGTTACCTGCTGCTTTCTGATGAAAAGCCCCGATACAACTATACCAATTGCGAAAAGCACTGTAAATACATAATATAAAGTATCTGCATATAAGCCAAAATCAAAATGTTTCATTTCAACATATGAAGCAATTGTCTCAACTCTTGTCATTAATATTATGAACGCAAAATAAACGATCATAGTTACCACATTAGCCTTCATTCCAAATTTCAATGACAATGCAAGCACCATCATACAGAAGCTTACTGCCGCAAGAACCATCATAAATATAAATTTAAACGTAAACATTTCTGACAACTCGGTCTCAAGAGTATATCTTGGGTAATAAAACTTTTCAAACTTTAATAATTCAAGTTGATACATCCCAAACAAAATAAGCATATCAGCAAGCACCAGAACAATTCTTAATATAAGCTGCTCTACAAAAAAACATTTTCTTGTCTGTCCCATTGAGATATTCATATTGAATATATGCATTCCACTCTGGTGTGAGAAAAAACATGTAAAGAAAATGATTGCAAGAAACATGCAGAGTGTTCCCAAAGGAAAAACCGTCATCTCCTCATCTGTTTTATCTAATGCAACAATAATATCATGGAGGAAAAATCCAACTCCTCCCATAATTGCCAGAATCAGCAGATTAAGAAAGATTAATCCTCTGTTAGTGTACATAACTCTTTTAAAAGATTTCATCCCCTTACCTCCGTTCTGGCTGTTACTTTCACAAGAAGCACTGTTGTAAGCACTATTACAACAATGGCTATTGGTGTAACTATCATATTAACAGAAACTGATGCGAGATAATTCGATATAAGTGAAAAAAGCTTGACATTTCCATCTTCGATCTGTCCGATAATCGTTCCCATGCAGCCGCCAAGAGCTCCACATGAACCCATTATGATAATATAATATCCTATCTTTCCACATGCAAATACAGCCAGACCTGCAAGCGGACTTATCGCTGTAACAATAAGATAAATGTTAATGCACATCATAATTAAACCGGCTGTAAAGATATTACCGCCAAATATAATACTAAATACCGCATAAATAACCAGATTTACAGCCAGCTGGAATAATGATGTCAGCACATTAGTACATACCATTCCAAGCGCTGCACATTTCCTTGTACATCCATATGACACTATCTGGTCAAATACTGTAACCATATTTACAGCAAAATATAAAAACATAAATAACACACCACTAAATACTGCATATGTAATATAATTCATGCAAAAATCCTTCACAGTATGAACTTCTGTAATTCCAAGAAGCCAGAACCATAATTCAAATGCAAGCGCTGTAACATATGTATATATTGAAATCTTTTTTACCCACATAAGTGAGAATTTTATATTTCTGTCAAATCCTTTCATTATTCCATGCCTCCATTTCCACCACAGAGAGCTATAAACAGATTCTGTAAAGATACTGGCTGGATTGTAAGATTGCTGCCTGCTTCTCCTGCACTCTGTCCTTCCTCAAGCATGATTGTAACTGCTTTGCTTCTTCCCATAGATTCTGTATGAACAACATTTTTACCAGCAGAATACGCATCAACATCATCTGCAAGTCCTGATACATATATGCATCTGTCAAGAAGCTCTGCTGTATTTTCTTTGAGTAAGACAGTGCCATCTCTTAAGATAATAACCTCTTCAAATACGTCTGCTGCCTCTTCAATTATATGTGTTGATATTATAAATGTTCTTCCAGTCTCCATCTGTTCGTCTAAAAGCAATTTATAGAACTGCTCCCTTGCAACCACATCAAGTCCGGCAACCGGCTCATCGAGAATTGTGATATCAGCTTTACTTGCAAGTCCGATTATGATAGTCACCATAGATAACATACCTTTGGATAATTTGCTGACATACTTCTTAACATTAAGTCCAAATAATTTAATTAGTCTGTCAGCCATCTCCTGATCCCAGTTAGGATAAAAGAATGATGCTGTCTTAAAATATTCTTTAATCTTAGTTTTATTAGGGCCAAGTGCTGTCACTGTATTAATCTCTCTTGAGAAGCAAATATGGTCAAGCGCATCTCTGTTCTCCCACACCTGCATTCCATCATATGTTACACTGCCTTCATTAGCCGGGCTCTGGCCTGTCAAGACAGATAACAACGTTGTCTTACCAATTCCATTTCTTCCAATAAGGCCATATATCTTCCCCTGTTCAATTGTAAGATTAACTCCCTTTAAAACCTTCTTATCCTTATATGACTTAACAATGTTCTCACATACTAAATTTCCCATATTATTCTCTCGTCTCCTTTATCATTGATATTAATTCTTCCTTGCTGATTCCAAGGCTCTTTGCCTCATTAATCAGTCCCCTGACATAATTCTCATAGAAAACATCTTTACGTTTCTTTAATATCATGTCCTTCGCTCCAGCTGTTACAAACATGCCAATCCCCCTTTTCTTATAAAGAATCCCCTCATCTACAAGGATATTAACGCCCTTTGCAGCAGTCGCCGGATTAATTGTATATATCTTTGCCAGCTCGTTAGTGCTTGGAACTCTCTCCTCTTCTAACAGAATCCCTCTTAAAATATCAGTCTCTATCATCTCACTTATCTGGATGTATATAGACTTTTCCTGAGTTAAATGTTCTTGCAATTTATCACCTGCTTTACCTAAATACTAAAAATTTCATATGAAATAAAATAAGTTGTATGGTTCATTACTTATGTAACTAACCATACAACTAACTAACTGGTATGTCAACCCTAATTATTAATTTTTTTATAAATTAAATCTGCTGCTTATCTGGCTGTTCTTTGCCTGCGAAGTACTCCCTCACAAGCTTAACGACCACGCCAGATAATAGGAACACTGCTATAAGGTTAGGTATAGCCATAAGTCCGTTAAATGTCTCTGCTATGCTCCACATAAGTCCGAGATCCATAGTTGCACCAACGATTGCAACTGCTGAATACACAAGCATGAATGGCTTGTTGACCTTGGAACCAAATAAGAATTCTATACATCTTGTTCCATATAATCCCCAGCCAATAATAGTTGAGAAAGCAAAACAGCACATTGCAACGGCTGTGAATATTGAAACCCAGTTACCATATGTCGATGTAAATCCACTGATTGTAAGCTCTGCGCCTGCTGCCGAACCATAGTTGACACTTACACCACTGCAAAGAATAACTAAAGCTGTGAGTGTACATATAACAATAGTATCAACAAACACCTCAAAAATTCCGAAGAATCCCTGTTTTACAGGCTTGCTTGTATCTGCACATGCATGTGCGATAGAACCTGTACCAAGACCTGCCTCGTTAGAGAATATTCCTCTTGATACACCCTTTTTCATACTAAGGAAGAAACTTCCGACAGCACCACCAGTAACTGATGCTGGTGTAAATGCTCCCTTGAATATAGATGCAAATACAGCAGGAACATTTCTATAATTGATAATTACAATTCCAAGTGCAAGAATTACGTATAAAACAGCCATGAAAGGAACAAGCCTCTCTGCAACCTTTCCAATTCGCTTAACTCCACCGATAAGTATAAGTGCTATAAGTACAGCAAGAATTATACCGATAACGAGATTTATCATTGAAGCTGAATCGCTTGAAATAATATTATAATTATACAGAGCTGAATCAATGGCTGTAGTTATTGTGTTAACCTGTGTCGCATTACCAGTACCAAATACTGTGAGCACACCAAATGCTGAGAACAGGTATGCAAGCCAGTGCCAGTGTTTTGAAAGACCATTCTTGATATAATACATAGGGCCTCCGACAAGCTCTCCCTTGTCATTCTTCTCCCTGAAATGTACTGCAAGTGTAACTTCTGAAAACTTGGTACACATGCCAAGCATGGCCGATATCCACATCCAGAATACAGCTCCCGGTCCACCGATTGCGATAGCTCCGGCAACACCAGCTATATTACCAGTTCCAACTGTGGCAGCAAGTGCCGTACAGACAGCCTGAAACGGTGTCATTGTACCATCTGTAGCATCTTTTTTCTTGAGCACACGTCCCAGTGTCACCTTCATGGCATATGGGAACTTTCTTATCTGAATAAATCTGGTTCTGAAACTAAGAATAAGTCCTACACCTATGATACATATCATGGCTGGTACTCCCCAGATAAAATTATTAACTGCACTGTTGACAGCTTCTATTGTTGACAGCATATAAAAAATCCTTCCTGCACTATTTCCATTATATTAAGACAAAATGCAAGAAGGATTATACCATATTGCTTTAACGCTGTAAATTAACATTGTAACATTTTATGCGCTTATAGAATTACCTGTGTAGAGCTGGTAATATCTTCCCTTCTCTTCCATAAGCTGGTCGTGCGTTCCTCGCTCTATGATTCTTCCCTGCTCCATAACCATGATGCAGTCAGCATTGCGGACTGTTGAAAGTCTATGTGCAATAACGAAAGATGTACGTCCAGCCATAAGAGCATCCATTCCCTTCTGTACAAGTCTCTCTGTACGCGTATCGATAGAAGATGTCGCCTCATCAAGAATCAGAACCGGTGGGTCAGCTACTGCTGCTCTTGCTATAGCAAGAAGCTGTCTCTGTCCCTGACTGAGGTTCGCCCCGCCGCCGTGAAGAAGTGTATTATATCCGTCTGGAAGTCTTTTAATGAATCCATCCGCATTGGCAAGTCTTGCCGCTGCAATACATTCCTCATCTGTGGCGTCAAGTCGTCCGTATCTTATATTATCCATGATAGTACCTGTGAACAGGTTAGTATCCTGAAGAACTATTCCAAGACTTCGTCTGAGATCATCTTTCTTGATTTCATTGATGTTAATTCCATCATAACGGATTTTACCATCCTGAATATCATAGAATCTGTTGATAAGATTAGTTATAGTAGTCTTACCAGCACCTGTACTTCCTACAAATGCAATCTTCTGTCCCG
>OIZI01000652.1_pt1 | contig 16761 bp, 18 predicted proteins | sample 1588441 | NCBI WGS metagenome assembly OIZI01 (sample SAMN03283284) | human gut metagenome | biome: human-associated habitat; material: feces | host: Homo sapiens | place: Peru | collected 2012 | reverse complement strand
GGCGAGCTTGTTCTTTCCGATCCTTATCGTGATCGGCCTTTCTCTGTTGGCAGCAGCCGCGATCGTCGCTGTGATATGGCAGAAAATGGAAAATGTATCAGAAAAAGCAACCGCGAACGCCTACGTCTCCGCGGGACTCCGCCTTACGGAACAAACAGATCGTTTTACCCATAAGACGACCTCCAGCAGAAAGATCGAGCGCAGCTCCTCCGGCGGTGGAAGCAGTCACAGCGAATCCGGCGGCGGCGGTTCCGGCCGAAGCGGGAAATTCTGAAAGGAGTGGCTACGAAAATAACACCCAGACGAGTGTTCGCACTATTGATGGCGCCGGTTTTGCTATTGTCACTCTGTGCCTGTGCGCAGAAGATGCAAACGGAGCCCGACGAACCAAAAATGAATACTGCCGGAAAAAACTCCAGAAAAGCAACAGGAAGAAGCTGTATTGCAGAGCGACGGGAACGATTTTGCATTCTTGCCATGACGGATACTGCTCCCTTAAGAACCGCAGAAGCCCAAAAGGTACAGCGGCAGCTTGACAAGAAGCGCTCCGAATATGAACAGCTTCAGATGCACAAGAGAATAGCGGCTGCTGAGCCGGACGGTATTTCGGATACGGCGGGCTGGGTGTAGCAGCGGCATAAACGGCGGACAAGCATGATAAGCTTATCCGCCGTTTATTTTTTGAAGTGCCGGTCATGTATAACGTACTACATCAGTATGCGCAGAGCATCTATGATTTCTCTGGTGCAGGAAGAAAACACAATGCCGGAGAATACCAGAACGATAATAATAAGGAGCCAGATCCGCGCAGGAGAAACATGCCGACTGGCGTGAGCCATAAAATCCCTTTGCTTTTTCAACAGTGCCACCTCCTAACGAATGGGGGTATACACAAAATAACAGAGAGGAGAACCTGCATCAACCGGAGAAAGGTCAGGACGCGGCTGCGCAGTGTTATTATAGCAAAATAATCCTTTGTGATATGTGACTTTGTCACGGAGAAATCAAAAGAAAAAGAGTAAGCTTATTGCGGTAGGAATTGTCGTTGTATTCGGAAGGCCCTGCCCCGCATATACGGGCAAAGGAGGGAAATATGTGTATTAACAGACTTGTTAAGCTGAACCCGGTCAATTTTGACGAAGAGGTGCTCTGCTCGGATATTCCTGTGCTTGTCGGCTTCTGCGCCCCCTGGAGCAAGGCAGGGAGGGGAGTGGAGACGCTGCTGTCAAGAATATCCGTGCTTGAAGCCGGCCGAGTGAAGGTGTGCAAATTCAATGTGGACGAAGATCCTATGTTTGCACTCCGACGCGGAGTGAGAGACATCCCTACGGTGATGCTGTTCAAAAAAGGACGTCTTGTTGATCTGTCAGTAGGTCTGCGCCCGGAAGCGGAGCTTATTGAGTTGCTTTAGGGAGCAGCAATTATACATCGTGGAGCGCCGTTTCGGGCGCGGTGAGCCCCCGCTTCCGCTCCTGACATTTGGGGCAAAGACCCTCAAACACTGTCCTGTGCCGGAATACTGTGTATCCGGAAGCTTCGGAAACATCCCTGTCCGCATCATGGTGGTACTCAAGCGGCACGTTTCTCACCGTGCCGCAGCCGGTGCAGTAAAGGTGATAGTGGAAATCTGTCCGGATTTCATAGCGATCGGCACCGGGGACACGGACATGTGTGATCTCGCCTGTGTCCGCGAGATAATTAAGATTGCGGTATACCGTCCCGCGGCTGATCTTACTGTCAGTACTCCTGACCTCTATAAATATCTGATCCGCGCTCGGATGATCCGTATGTCTGCGGACAGCATCAAGAATCAATTTGCGCTGGCGTGTGTCTCTGTGCTGCTTCACTGTCATTACCTGAACTTTCAATGTAAATATTCAAAAAACTATATTATTATATAATATAGCAAGTCAGGTGTCAACAAGCATGACTCTGCCTAATGGCGTGATTGCGTCTATACAGCAGGCAAATATTTGTTTGTGATGCAAAAACCTAAAACATGCATTGACGCAGAAAGACAAACATGGTAAAGTAGTATTGAGATTCGGTCTCAATATTAATACTGCCGAAAGGAGCTTGCTTTGCTATGGTGCGTCTGGATGACTTGATGCATAGAAGGCTGATATTGGAAACGCTGAAAGAGCGTGATGACCACCCGACCGCCGAGCAGATATATTTCTACGTCAGGGCGCAGGCAGACAGCGTAAGCCGGGCTGCGGTTTACCGGAATCTGCGCGCTTTGCAGGCGCAGGGAGAAGTGGTCCGTGTCGGTCAGACAGGCACGGAGCGGTTCGATCATATTGTTCATCCGCACTACCACATTCTGTGCACAAACTGCGGAAAGCTGAGCAACGCTCCGGTCGACTACCAAAGGAAGCTTGATCTTGAAGCGGCGGATGCAACAGATTACATTGTCAGCAGACACTACCTTCTTTTTGAGGGGATATGCCCGGATTGCCAGAAATGGGCGATCGATCAGTGCTTGGGGATGGAGCTGCCGTTGTCGGCGGAACGCAGCTGATTCATCGCTGCCGTAAAGCGGTATATTTCAAAAACCCGACAACACTTAGGTGAGGAGGGGCAGCATGGAGAAAATCAAAAGCCTGTTGCCGATGCTTCCTTATTGGCGGGAGCTTAATGAGCGGCAAAGGGAGCTTATCGCAAAGGGGGCGTTTTTCCGCCGCTTTGAACAGGGAGAGCATATACACGGCGGGTTTGGACAGTGCTACATTCTGAGAGGCTGCATAAGGGTGAGCGTTATTTCCGCACAGGGGCGTGAGATCAGCCTCTTCCGGCTGCACTCCGGTGAGCTGTGCGTGCTTTCCGCTTCAACAGCATTCAACCAGATAACCTTTGACACCTACCTTACCGCAGATACGGAGTGCGAGCTTTTAGCCGTAAGCGTCGAAACCGTCCACACCTTGATGAAGAGCAATGTTCATTTCCGCTGCTTTATGTATGAGCTCTTAGCCGAGCGCTTTTCAAGGGTAATGCCGGCGATGCAGGAAGTGCTTTTTATGAGCTTTGATCAGCGTCTTGCCGCCTTTTTTGTCCGGGAGCATGACCGTACCGGTTTGACGGAGCTGTACATGACGCATGACCAGATAGCCCAGCAGACAAGCTCTGCAAGGGAGGTCGTGGCAAGGCGGATTAAAATGTTTGCCGCCGAGGGTCTTGTTGAGACGCGGCGCGGCGCGGTGCGGCTTATTGACATACCGGCGCTCCGTGCATTGATGTGCAAATAAATATTGGGGCTCTTTACTTAGTCCGTGACCGTGACCCGGTCACGGACTTTTTGTAAAATGCAGTGTATATTATATATGGGAGTATATAAGTTTGCGGCTGACGACTGCATTGCGGACTTTGACAGCCAGTCGAGAATCGGGGGCTGTAAGTGTTACACTGCCTGTATTTCTCACAAACAGAGTATCTTCCATGGAACCGCAGGCCTTCTGGATCTATGCTTCACCTCATATATCCAAGTCTCTCCTACAGTTCACACCTCCCCGCGTTTATGCTTAGTCCTTTACTTAGCTTTCTAAAAAGGCCTGCGGTTCTTTTAATTGACAGAGTGAAGTTTTCTTATATGAAAAAGTCCGATCAAACTCAGTGTTCTTGACCGGTTCATACAACAACCTTCGTTTTACCGACAAAGGCCGCTCAAGTCCCGACACTGCCGAAAGGACTTGTGCGGCATTTTAATACCATTGATCGACAGAGGGGAGGAAGAATATGAAAATTGCACTGGGGATGATAGTCCGGGACTTCGTTTCCGCACATCCGCTCATAGACTTTCTGGACAATGCGGAAACATACGGCCATCAAATTGACCGGGTGATTGTCGTGTACTCGCACAGTATGAGCCGCTCGGCGCTGTTTGCCTTGGAGGAACGGACAAAGGTATCACTGATAGAGCTTCACAATTACCGCCGCGCATACGGAGAATTCAACAAGCTGGGCGTCAGCGATAAGTCAGTGGATGCCCTGCTGTATTCCGAGCTTTTGTCAGAGCACGGACTGATACCTTACGGCTTTAACCGGAACCATGTGCTCATGGAGGCACTGTTTGAGGATATCGATCTGCTCATCTTCGTTGATTCCGACGTGCAGCCGAGAGTTCTTAGAAAGAACCGGGAGGGAAGGCTGTGGTTTGACGATGTGGATTTTGTGGGCAGCCACGCGAGAGGCATCGCCCGCGGGGTGGACATCACAACGAGCGATTATTCCGGCTACAACATTCTTCCACCCGCGCACTTCAACGGCATGGACGCGCTCCTGTATGGGCTGCATAAGGACGAGATGTCTCTGTTCTGGAAGGACGGCTTTTTCCATAAATGCCTGACCATCCAGAAATCCGCCATACCGAGGCAAAAGTGGACAAACAAGCTCCTCGGGGGCAACCTCGGAATAAAAATGGATGCATTCCCTAAGCTTCCGCCGTTCTTCTCCCCGCACTATTTCTATAACGGACAGCCGTTTCTTGCGCGCGGAGAGGATACTTTCATGGGAATTGCCGCAGAGCAGGGGCACCTGAGCTGCATGGATATCGACGTGCACATCTTTCACGATACCTATGGCAACTACCCCGTCCTGCCGGACCTCCGGGAAAGCCGGCGCGTGCGCGACAGGTTCTTCTACGCCTGTACAGGATGGATAGGCAGGAATGTTTTTCTGCGCTGGCGCGAGGGCTGCTCCTCAGCGGAATACACATGGAGACTGAAGCAGCTTGAAATGGGAGCGCGCGGACTGTGTGAGTACACTAAGGACGAGCGGTTTATGGAGCTGCCGCAGATTGCGAGAGCGGCGGAGGGCTGCCTTGAGAGCATGGTAAACCAGTATTTCAACACGGCGAAGGCATGGCAGGAATTTATGGAAAGGCGGTACGGAACATGAGAATAATGCTTGTCAATCACTTCCCGCTCGACGGCTCCGGCAGCGGCACATACACAAAGAACATAGCCGTGCACCTTGCCATGCGGGGGCATCAGGTGTGCGTTGTTTTCCCAGAAAACGAAGCTCCGCAGGAGATTCCCGGCGTGAGCATGAGATATGTTCGCTTCTCCCGGTACGTCCCACGCAAGGACGCGCTGCCGTTTAATTTCCCATGCTTCACGACCCATCCGAGGAGCGTGACCACCTTCGGCGATCTGGACGGCGGCGAGCTTGCGCAGTATCTGACGGCGTTTGACACGGCCATAATGCAGGCAATAGATGAATTTAAGCCGGAGCTTATACATGCGCAGCACGTATGGTGCCTTGCGTGGCTGTCGGCGCAGCACGGGATACCGACCGTCATCACAACGCACGGCACGGATCTCATGGGCTGTGAGAAATGGCCGGAGTTTCAGGGCTTTGCGGAGCTGGCGGCAAAGCGCTGCGAAAAGATCATCGCGGTTTCAGGAGACAATATGCGCGCGCTGCATTGCCGGTTTCCGGAGACGGTGGAGAGAACGGTGCTTTTGCACAACGGCTACAACGAGGATGTGTTCTTCCCCGTGGACGCAAACCGGGAGGAGCTGATGTCCTCTCTCGGCATCAATTATAACGGTGAACAGATAGTCCTCTTCGTAGGGAAGCTGACGGCGTTCAAGGGCGCGGATACATTGCTCAGGGCGGCAAAGCAGTATGAACGTCTGGAAAAGGGGAAGATCATAACCCTTATCGTCGGCAGCGGCGATGAGCGGAAAAAACTTGAAGCGCTCAAGGACTCGCTCGGCCTGAAGGGAGTGTTTTTCCTCGGCCACAGGGAGCAGGAGGAGCTGCGCAGGCTGTACAGCACGGCCGACGTGCTTGCCGTGCCGTCGCGCAAGGAGCCTTTCGGACTTGTCGCGCTCGAGGCGATGGCGTGCGGCCTGCCTGTCGTTGCTTCAAACGAGGGCGGCCTGCCTGAGTTCATAAACAGTGAGGTGGGCGCGCTTGTCCCCGTTGATAATGAGGACATGCTCTGCGGTGCGATACTTGAGGAGCTGCTGCGCAGCCATGAGGATCCCCGCAGAAGGGTGGAAATATCCCGCTATGTAAAGGAGCGCTTCACGCAGCGGCTGTTTGTTATCAAGCTTGAGCAGCTGTATGCGTCAACGCTGTCCATTCCGCGCAGGCTCAGGAACCGCTGAGCCGTTTTTTGAAAAGAACTATATAAGGAGTTAAGGCGGCAGATGAGAAAAACGATGGTTATCCCCACCTACTGGTCGCGCCGGAGCGGCGAGCCATGGCAGGAGGGCGACGCGATATACGACCACCCGACGCCGGTGGATCAGGAGGGAACGCTTGAGCGCACTCTTGTGAGCATGAAGCGCTTCCGGGAAAAGGACTTCAAGCTTGTTATCCTTGTCTGCCCGACAACGGAGGATGTGGAGGAGGCAGCGCTGGCGCAGGTCAGGCGCATCGTCTTAAGGTCCGGACTGGGCGCGGAAACCTACCTCTTTACGGCGGGCGATCTGCGGGAGATAGCCGGCATACTGCGCGGCGCGGGGCTGGACGAAAGAGCGCTGCGGCTGCTGTCCATGTACGGGTATGCCAATGTGCGCAACGTGTGCCTGCTTGCTGCCTCCATTCTGACAGCGGACGCGGCACTGCTCATTGACGACGATGAGGTGTTTGAGATGGACGATTATGTCCAGCGAGCGATGGAGTTTATCGGGCGGCGAGTATACGGCGATGTCGTCCACGGAGTGGCCGGATACTACCTGAACAGCAAAAACCAGTACTACGACGATGTGAAGCCCGAGCCGTGGATGACGTATTGGGATCGCTTCGGGAGCAAGGGGGAGGCCTTTGACAGAATCATCGGGAGCGGGCCGAGACTCAAGCGCACGCCGTTTGCATTCGGCGGGGCGATGACGCTGCACCGTGAGCTTTTCGAGTGTGTACCCTTTGACCCGCTCGTCCCGCGCGGCGAGGACGTCGACTATGTCATAAACAGCCGCATGTTCGGCTTCAGCTTTTTCCTTGACAACACCCTGTCAATAAAGCACCTGCCGCAGCCCAAAACGCATCCGCAATGGATGCGCGTGCGCGAGGATATATACCGTTTCGTCTACCAGAAAGCAAAAATGACCTCACAGTGCAAGACCAGCAACCTGATAATGGTCTATCCGGAGGACTTCGACCCCTACCCCGGAGCTTTCCTGAAGGCCGATCTGGAGGAAAAAATATACAGGAGCAGCATGATGCTGTCCGCGCAGTACCTCGCCGTCGGGGACAGCGAAGCCAGCGCAGAGGCTCTGCGCAATATCTACATTTCAAAGCACGACGCAAAGCCGGACTTTGATGCATTTGCCGCCTATCTGGAAACGCAGAGGGCATGGGAGAGCGTGATAAAGCTTGTGCGCAGGGAGCGCTACGCGGTGCGCGCCGTGCTTGAAAGGCACAATATGTCCGCCCCGGAGATACGGCTGGATAAGGAGCACCGCCGGGAGCTGAGCCGTGACGAAATACTCCAGACCATCAGGAAGCTGCCGACGCTTGACAGCTTCACCCAAGCCGAGCTGGACACGCTCAGCGGATATTGCCATGTAAAAACTTACTATAAGAATGAGTCGGTTTTTTCAAGCGGAGACTATAACGAGGAGGTCTGCATCATCCTCAAGGGCAAGGTGCGGCTGATCGCGAACCGCGAGAGCAACATCAGCTCCGCACCGACGGAGATTGCTCTGCTGCGTGCGGGACACTTCATCGGCGAGAGCTGCCTGTCGCGGAATATTTTCCGTCTCAGCGGCACCGCCGTGGAGTTTACGGAGCTGCTGTGCATAAGCAAGGCGAAGCTCAACTCCCTGATGGAGACAGACCCTGTCATCGGCGTGAAGCTGCTCCGGAAATTCATCGAAAGCCTATCGGATAAAATTGCCCGCACGAACGATGTGCTTCGCCATACGGCGGACTATGACGCGAACACCGTCATCCTGCCTTCGGGATAACAGCCTGCTCGGAAGCGCCGGGAAAATATTTTGAAACGGGACGCGCAAACACTCCCGATAATGAGACTCAGTCACAGACTCACAGGAAAGTACATAATATAATAGAAACAAAAAAATAGGGGGGGTAGACTCATAACTAAAGCAAATTGTTTTGTTAAGAAGTCCCGCCCCGGAGCTTCGGCAAGACGGGAGTATTTACAAGGCAGGGATTTTTCCGCATCGCGACGGCGGGTCTGAGCAGGCAAACATTGCGTCGGAAAGTGCGCCGCGAGGCGCGGCGCTGTCGGATATCATTGGAAACGGCAGGAGGGTAAACTATGAAGTTCGGAAATTTGTTTGCAGGAAGCGCTTTGATAAAGCGTACCCTTGCGCTGTGCATTGCGCTTGTCCTGCTGGGAAGTCTGTTCGTGTCCGCCTATGCTGCGGAGCTAACAGAGGAGATACAGCCGCCCGAGGAGGAGCCGGCTGCGGCGGTGCTGACCTATGTGTTCCTTGTCAACGGTGCGCAGTACAGGTGCGTGACGGTCGGCAGCGGGGAGACTCTCACAAGGCCTGACGATCCTGTCCTTGACGGGCACAGCTTCGCCGGGTGGTTCACCGCCGACGGAATGGAGTTCACCGGCTTTGGCACGGTCGCTGCGGTTGAGGCATCGGAGACGGTTGAGCTGTATGGGCGCTTCGCCGCGGCGGAGGTTCCCGCTGTCAGTGAAGAGCCGCCTGCGCCGCAGTCTCCCGCAATCGGTGAGGACAATGAAGAGGAGCCTGAGGACAAGCAGCCCGCCGAAGCGCCGCAGAGCCTGAGCGCGGCGGCTGGACAGTACGGCTTCACGGCTCAGGGTGCGCTGCCCGAGCGCACGGCGTGGCTTTCCGTTATCGCGCTTGAGGACGGACAGGAGTCTCTGCGCGCTGCGGTGGGTTCTCTGCTCGGGGAGGACATCGGAGAAAGCTATACGGTCTATGCGTTCGATATAACGCTTATCGATGAGGACGGGAACAGTCTCCAGCCGACGGACGGGATGGTGAGCATCAGCGTGTCCGGGCTTGAGCTTGGCGACATCGTCCGTGTCGTGCATGTGCATGGCGCAGCGGGTGCTCCCATGCGCCTGAGAGCTGCGGCGGTTTCCGCTGCGGAGGAGCTGTCCGCGCAGGCGGACGGCGGAGTCCTGACCTTCTCTACCGGCAGCTTTTCCACCTTCTATGTCCTCAGCGGCAAGACGGAGCTTTCCCCGGAGGACTGGTATCATACTGCGCTTGTGGATATGGATCAGGGCATATCAGGCGGTAAGACGATCTATGCCGCGCCCGGCACGGTAATCAGATTCGAGCGGAATTATAGAGAATGGCTTACGTGGAGCTTTTCCGGCACGCCGGGTGATGGGTTCAGCGGATATACCGTGAGCGGCGGTGAAAAGCACTATTTCCCCCAAACCACAAACGGGAACGGAAAGCACTACGCCTACATTGAGATAAGCTCCGACGCACAGGCGGGAGCAACGGCTGTTGTGCAGTGCGGCAGCGGCAAAGACAGGAGCGCCGTCACCATAATAGTCAAGGCGCAGAACGACATTATAAGGGAGGCAGCCGAGAAGGGCAGCGATTACCCGGTGTATATCGCCGTTATCAAGGACTCCCGGACGCTCCCCGGAGAGCCGACGGTAATCAGCGGCGCATATTATTTCCACAACGGAAGTATGTGGGCTTCCGGCGGTATATACTCGACGAATCCGAAGGCTTTAATTGATATCGAAGCATTCATAGCGGCGGCGACGGCAAGCATAAACGACACGAATACAGCAGGCGTGGCAGATGCTTCAGGAGCACAGACCAAGGCCCTGCTTACTAACATCAACTATGAGGAACTCCTGTGGCAGCTGGTAAACAACAACTACTCTGACTGCTGCGCCGCTGACGGGACACAGATAAAAAGCGGCTTTAATGCAGCCGACTATGAGATTATCCCCTATGTCGTGAAGCTTCAGACGAGCAGCCGGGACAAGGGTTGGCATATAGACTTCTATGTTAAAGCGAAGGAGCAGATCACCCTCAGCTATGACGCAAATCTCCCGGACGGAAAGAAAGTGGAGAACATAAATGTTCCCAATACGGTCACAGGCGGCAAGCCGCTGACGGCGACGGTCGGCACGGCAATGGTCGGCACAAACGGGATAGCCGTCGGGACAACCGTTAACTGCACGGACGGAACCGTGCTCAGGTTTACGGGCTGGAACACAAACGCCGACGGAACCGGAACCGGATATGGGCCCGGGGATGTGATTACAGTTAACGAAAACACCGTGCTGTACGGACAGTGGGAGGAGTCTGCCGCAGCCGTCAGGATCGAAAAGCTTGTTGCCGGAGCACTGGGAGACTGGGACAGAGAATTCGGCTTCACCTATAAAATCGGCGATGCAGCCACGGTTGAGTTCACGCTCAAGCACAACGATGAGTATACAATTGAAAATGTTCCCCTCGGCAGCACAGTGACCGTGACGGAGCAGGACTGTTCGCAAAGCGGATACACTACCTCGTATCAAATCGATGGGGCAGACAAGCAGAACGGCAGGACAGCGGAGTTCACCGTCTCGGAAAACGGCAATGCGGTTGTGTTCACAAACTTCAAGGATGTGAATCCTGATACCGGCGTTGCGCTCGATTCTCTGCCCTATGTGCTTATACTGCTGGCCGCCGCTGCGGGCAGCGCGGTATTCCTTATCCGCCGCTGCAGAAAGAACCGCGAGGACTAACGGAAGGGAAGGCAGAACTGGTATGGCAGAAAAAAAAGGTCCGGCCAAGCCCGGCGAAGCGCGTCCGGGGGTCGGAGAAGATACGAAGCCCGTGAACCGGGAGCATGAGAGACTGCTTGAGTGGTTTCGTACGGTCAGATTCAAGAGAACACTTATCGGCGGGATAAACGAGGTTCAGCTCTGGAAAAAACTTGCCGAGCTGAACGAAATATACGAAGCGGCATTGAGAGCCGAGCGTGCCAGATTCGATGCGCTTATTGAGGCATTCTCAAGGTCCGCAGGCATGAGCGTTACCAAGTACAAGGGGGAGCTGGCTCAGGCGGACGCCAAGTATAGCGAGCTGTCGCGCCGCTTTGCCGAGTATCTGGTGAGAGCAGAAAGGGGTGACGGCTACGGCAAATGACAAACCGCAGACCTGCGCACAGATAATCCGCGCCCGCCGCGCCAATGCGGAGACTGCCGCAGACGCAGTCAGCCTTGCAGCGCGCACCGCCGTACTTCTGCTGTTCGCTTATCTGTTCTTCTCACGGGTCTTTCTGCTTGCGCAGGCCCCGGGGAATGACATGTTCCCTGCAGTCAAGGACGGCGACCTGCTGATAGGCTACCGGCTGCAAAGAGACTTCAGCAAGAACGATGTCGTCGTCTATACTGCAGAGGGCGAAAGGCGCACAGGCCGCGTGCTTGGCCGTGCCTCCGACGTCATCACCATCGACGGGAGCGGCACGCTCCTCGTGAACGGAACCGCGCAGGCCGGGGAGATAATGTACCCTACCTACCCCGAGGAGGGATTGGGCTACCCATATACCGTCCCGGACGGCTGCGTCTTTATTCTCGGCGATTACAGGACACAGAGTCAAGACAGCCGCGATTTCGGCGCGATAGCGCTGGACGACGTGGAAGCCAAGGTAATAACCGTGATCCGTCGGCGTTCGCTGTGAGCCGCCGAGTCTCGGTGCAAAAAGAAGCAATATTATTTCGGGAGGAATAAAAATGAAGAACCTTAAAAAAGCTTTCGCATTTACCCTTGTTCTAATGCTTTTGATCGGCATAAACGTGCCCGCGTTTGCCGCAGACGCGGAGGGAGATAATCCACCCACCGATAATCCCATCTACACCGACATGACGTCGATCACCATTAGGAAGGACTATAAGCTCATCGGCGCAGGCAGCAGCCCTGCCGAAACATTTACCCTTGAGCAGAGCGGCGGCGGGCGGGTCATAGACGGGGACGCGCAGTCCGCTCCCGCACTGGGAGCGATCACCGGCGCGGGTTTTGAGGAAGGAGCCGCTGCCGACCCCGCTGCGTCCGGCACTATTACCGTCACGCTGCCGCAATATGACAGCGTCGGCATTTATGAGTACACTCTCATAGAAAAGGCCGGCACCACCGCGGGCGTTGCATATTACGGCAATGAAATCAAGCTGGTTGTCACCGTCATTAACGGAGACGACGGCAAGCTGCGCGTCGCGGCGATACATACCGAAAGCGAAGGGGCGGATAAATCCGACACCTTTGAAAACACCTATTCCGCCGGCACACTGAAGATCAGCAAAACCGTGACCGGCAACATGGGCGATAAGAATAAGTATTTTGAATTCACGGTTCTCCTGTCCGGAAGGAGCGGCATGACCTATCCCGAAACCTTCGCAGTCTCCGGGGGCTCATACGCGCAGAACCCCACGACCATCAAGCTCAGCGAAGAAACCACATTCATGCTCAAGCACGGAGATACCATATCCATCGCCAATCTCCCTTATGATGTTGACTACATGGTGATCGAGATGGCGGCTGACGGATACACGACCACCAGCACCAACGAGACCGGCAGGATCAGCGCAGCAGAGCAGACCGCAGCCTTTACGAATGTAAAGAATAGCGCTGTCGACACCGGCGTCATGCTCGACTCTCTGCCCTACGTGCTGATACTGGCTGCCGTTCTCGGCGTCGCGGCGGCCATGGTTGTCCGCAGGCGGCGCGGAGCGGAGGACTGATACAAAGCGGTACGCGACCCGGTGTGCCTTAAGCCCTGCAGCGGCGGCATAGTGCTCTGCCACGCCGCCGCTGCAGGCAGATTACGGAGGGCAGCATGAAAGCTGTAAGAATTCTGGTCAAGGCGGCAAACGCACTGCTGAGCGCCGCTGCGGTGCTTTTCCTGATAACCGCGGGCAGCTACTCTGCCTATGCGCTGTGGGACAACGCTCAGGTCTATTCCACCGCAGACAACGTGATGTCGGAGCTTCTCAGCCTTAAGCCGAAGCCAGGCGCGCAGGAGGATAACGGCGCGTCCTTTGAGGAGCTTCTTGCCGTCAACGGGGACGTTTGCGCATGGCTGACGCTGGACGGCACAAGGATAGATTATCCCATCCTTCAAGGGGAGGATAACCTCAGCTACATCAACACCGATGTGTACGGGAGCTTCGCCTTGGCGGGAAGCATCTTCCTTGACTCGCGCTGCGACAACACCTTCCACGACGCCTACGCCCTTGTCTACGGTCATCACATGGACAACGGCAGGATGTTCGGCGATCTGGACAAATACAAGGACGGGAAGTTCTTCGGCGAAAATTCCGCGGGAGCGCTTATCCTGCCCGACCGGAGCTATAAGCTTGAGATATTTGCCTGTATGCTGGTTCCCGCCGCAGAGGGCATGATCTTCGATACGCATATGCGGCAGACTGATATAGGCGGCCTGCTCGACTTTGCCGAAGCTGAGGCCGTACATCTCCGCCCCGATACCGTCGAAGCCGCGCGCGGTGCGGAGAGCCCGCAGATCATCGCCCTGTCCACCTGCTCCTCGGAGTACACGGACGCGCGCACCATAGTTCTTGCATACATGACGCCATATACAACGGAAACACAGGTAGGAGGATGATCCATGAAAATGAGAATATATAAGCTGTTTGCCGCGGCCCTGCTTGTGCTGCTGTGCGTGAATTTACTGCCGGGGGCGGCGTGCGCTGCGGCTGCCGACTCCGGCTCTGCAAGCATCCCGCTTGAGATAAACCGCACCGGGGGAATACCCCGGCCAACAGTTTACGGCGTCGTCATTGAGGCTGTCGAGCCCAGCAACCCAATGCCGCTGAACCCGGCGCGAACCTACAGCGATGACGCCAAGACCGATCCCTTTAAGGCTGCGGACGTATTTTCCATAGCATATAATGAGCCCGGCGTGTACCGCTATACCGTGAGGCAGCTCGCGCAGTACAGCACGCTTACGAACATGCGCTACGACGCGCGCATCTGGCGCGTCACGGTCAGCGTTTCATACGACGATAACGGCAGACTCACCGCCGTGCCGACGATCAGAGAAAACGAGAGCGCTCCCAAAGCAGACGGGATTGTGTTCAATAACAGCTATGACCCGACATTCGGATTCAAGGAGCTTACGGTAAAGAAGGTCTGGGACGATGACGGCTACAAAAGCAGGCCTACATCCGTGAAGATCCAGCTGCTGCACAACGGCAGGGTGTATGACACGGTCACGCTCAATGCCCGCAACGAATGGACATACACATGGCCGCGGCTGCTGTTTGACGGTGACAATACGTGGGAGATAAACGAAAGCCCGAAGCCCTACCGCTACCGTGTCAGCTATACGAGCAATTTCACCAACGATTATGAGACCTATTATGTGACCGTGACCAACACCTACCGCCCCGGCAGCCTTATCCAGACAGGGCAGCTCAACTGGCCCATCTTCGTCTTGGGCGGGATCGGCATTGCGCTGGTCGTTATCGGTGTGGTACGCTCTAAACGCGGGAAGGACGATAATGCGTAAGCGCAGAGCAAGCCCGTTTTTAATAATAGGAACAGTGCTGCTTGCGGCGGCACTGTCCCTTTATATCCATAACTGTCTGGACAGCCGCCGCGCCGGTCGGGAGGCGGACAGCGTGCTCGGCAGCGTGCAGACGCAGATACTTGCACACACCCCGCTGCCGACTGAACATGATCCTCAGGCGGGGAATGCTCCGCCGCCCACGCCTATACCGGAAATGCCGGTAGTTACCGTTGACGGAAACGACTACATCGGATATCTCTCCGTTCCGTCGCTTGGACTCGAACTGCCCATTATGTCCGACTGGGACTATGACAAGCTCCAGCTGGCTCCATGCCGACAACTCGGTTCGGTCTACACGGACGACCTTGTTATCGCTGCGCACAATTATGACACGCACTTCGGCAAGCTGAGGGAGCTGTCCGAAGGAGAAACAGTCCTTTTTACAGACATGGAGGGCATCGTCAGCACCTATTGCGTTGAGAAGCTCGAAACGCTGAGCCCGGATGCGGTTGATACCGTCCTGAACAGCGGCTATGACCTTGTTCTCTATACCTGCACCAAGGGCGGAAGGACGCGAGTGATAGTGTTCTGTGACAGAGCAGCAGAAACTGCATCTTCATCAGCTCCAAGACAAACGGAAAAGTGAGGCTGAGCATGACAAAGCACTCGCGGGGCAGCTTGCCCATGCGGACGGGACGAGCATATACACGCTGAGAAACGATAAAAACTCCGCTAATTTGCAGGAGTTGAACATTGTGGGGTCTTCCGTGTAGAGAGGCTTGATGTTCTTGACGGCAGCAGCATCCCAAGGTAGACGCACCGCAGATGAAGACTCAGTACCGTATGCGCGGCGAAGTGCAGGGCGAGTGTGAGATCGTCGAGAAGATGTACTTCAACGGACTGCTGGATTTCGTTTACGTGGAGCTAATGAAGGGGCTGCAAAAGGGTTTTGTACCGAAGCGCTGTGCGAACTGCCGCCGCTGGTTTTTGCAGACTCCGGGTGCGACGTATTCGTATTGCAATGAACCGGCACCGGGGCAGGGCGGGAAGACCTGCCGTGAAATAGGAGCGGCAAAAAGCTTCAAGGAGAAAGTCGACAACAACGATATCTGGAAGGTTCACCAGCGGGCGTATAAAAAATATTTTGCCCGTGTGAGCAAAGGTAAAATGTCCAAGCCAGATTTTGAAGTCTGGGCGCGCGAGGCAGAGCGCATACGCGATGAGGCGCTTGCGGAGGACGAGATGGCAAAGGATAAAGCCGCGCATGAGCAAATAGTGCGGAGGCTGACGGAGGAGCTGAATAGAGCATGAAAAGCATTGTCAAGTAAATTTTGGTTTCACTTGACAATGCTTTTCTCTCTGAGTATAGTAGTATATAGAATATAACTATACTTTTTACGGAGGTGAGGAGCAGTGCAGGCTAAGCATGAAATTGAACGGCAGTTAGAAAGCTTTAAAGAAAACCAGCTTATTTTTGCAAGCAAACTCTACCGCCAGAGCCTTTGCGATACTGTATCTGAATCGGCTTATTACAAGACGTTGGAGCGTATGTGTCAACAAAACACCTTGGCTCATGTCTCAAGAGGAATATACTGCAAACCGGCTCGCGGTAAGTACGGAATAAGACTTCCCTCCGAACGCGATGTTATTCGCGAGTTTACGCGAGAAGGAAATGGGACTGTCATAGGTTATGCGTTATATAATCAACTGAACCTGACTACTCAAGTACCTGAACTGATTGAGGTATACTCTTCCCTATCTGAGCAGCAAACAAAGCGAATAGGCAGCGTTCGGCTTACCCAGAAGGAATTGAAATACTCACCGGAAGCAGTACGAATGATCCAAATGCTTGAGGTACTGAAGAACTACTATGAAATACAGGATTTGAATCAGAACCAATTTATTAAGCTTTGTGAAGAGTTTGCTCCGCATTATTCCGATGAAATATTTGAGTATGTCAATTCGCGGATTCATTATCCTAAACATACCATCGCATTCCTACGCAGCATCCTCGATTATTATGGAGTGAAAAATAATTTGAATAAGTATCTGTCTGCGATGTCCGAATACAAATATCCGAAAATGGAGGCACTGCATGAAACTACATGAATTTCCTGAGGAATATAATGAATTGATTTCTCAGGTCGCGTATGAGAAACACATATCCGAGTCTGCTGTCAGACGTGATTATGCAATTATCTTTCTACGTTTACAGCATCAATAAGTCTCATAAAGGCGGCTTTACCGGCGGGAGTGCGCTTATAGACTCCCGCGTCCTCCAGAACCTGCATGAACACTTTTCCGACCTCTTGTCGGAGTATC
>OIZI01000651.1_pt1 | contig 16766 bp, 16 predicted proteins | sample 1588441 | NCBI WGS metagenome assembly OIZI01 (sample SAMN03283284) | human gut metagenome | biome: human-associated habitat; material: feces | host: Homo sapiens | place: Peru | collected 2012 | reverse complement strand
CATTTCTTACCGCCGCCCAGGCGGTCTGCCGTGAAACGGCTTAAGTAAAATGATGGAATCATTTTACTTAAGAAATCGTATTATTCAACCTGTCGGGCTGGAACTCCAACCAGGGTGGCTCCCGGGGTTTCGCAGCTTTTCACCACCACGGCACCGGCACCTACGCGGATATTATCCGCCAGAGTCACGGCGCCGATGATTTTCGCCCCCACGCCGATGTCCACATTCTTCCCCAGCACCGGTGCTTCGTCGGAAGCACCATCACTTCCGATACAGGCCTGACCGTGAATGGTGCAGTTCTCCCCTACTACCGCGTCGCCGGAGATGATGACGGAGCCGTAATGCCAGATGTGCAGCCCCCGGGCGCAGGTTCCGGCATAAATCTGAAGTCCCAGTCGGCTGCCCAGGTTATTTTTCTTCCGCCGCCAGAAATAGGCGGTGAACTTGCTGCGCGCAGCCTCCTCCCGGCGAAGAAAAGTCATATATTTCCAAATCAGATAGTTATCCTCATGGGTGACCATAGCAGTCAGGTAGTCCTTTTTTCCAGTAAAATACAGTTTCTTTTCATAGGCAAGCACAGCGTTCATGGGACTTTCCCTCACTTTCTTTTCCAATCATACCGCATTTTCTTCACATTTGCAAGGGAATCCCAGAATTTTCCCCAATTACGGAATTTTGAAAGAAATTGCTTGACAGTCCGGCTTATCGATGTTATAATATCACTCGTGGTGACGAGTTCACCGTGATTTTCACGGGCCTTTAGCTCAGTTGGTTAGAGCCTCCGGCTCATAACCGGATAGTCCCGGGTTCGAGTCCCTGAAGGCCCACCAAATGTTCAGGCCTTCGCCTTTGAATATAAATATAGGGGTATAGCTCAATTGGTAGAGCGGCGGTCTCCAAAACCGTAGGCTCAGGGTTCAAGTCCTTGTGCCCCTGCCAAAGCCACCGAACAAGATTTGTTCGGTGGTTTTCCTTTTTCCGGCGTTTTTGAGCATTTCTAAATTCGCAAATTGCAAGAAAAAGTTGCGCATTTCAGTGTTAGAAGGCTGTCGATCTGACCTTGGCTGGCCCTGGGCCAGGTCATTTTGTCTTGAAAGGGTAGCCGTCTGCGAAGCAGGTTGCCTTGACAGGAAGTTGTCGGCTTGTTACCATCTTTTCGGCGAGGGGGGGATTCGTGATATCTGACCCCGTTGCCCTTCGTCGCAATACGCACAACAAGCCGACGGCCTCCTGTCAAGGTCGGCGGATGGTTATATGGTGTGCGACACGAATACCTCTGAACAGCGTCATGGGTTAGGGCTGCTGATCGTCAAACAAATCATGGAAGCTCATGGAGGGACAACGGACATCGGACACAGCTTTTATGGAGGTTTTGCCGTGGAACTGTCCATTCCGATATTGAAATAAAAATAGAGCTGGTAAGCTGCGAAATGCTGCAAGTTTACCAGTGCGATAATGAGAAACGCCTGGACTCCCAGGGTAAACAGGGAGCGCAGGTAGTTCGGCCCCGTGTGTCCCCAGTCCCGGTTGGCCATGATCAAACTTTTTCGAAAAATCGTGTAAATGTGTAAAGAGGTACGAAAATGGACGATTATGCATATACATTGGTAACAGATAATCCCATTGTTGTTGACTTTTCTGGATGCAAATATCTGGATGATCTACATGAACGCATCCGAAAAAGTTTCGGATTTCCAGCGTGCTGCGGAAAAAACTGGGATTCAGTTTGGGATTGCATCGATGGATACTTTGATGAGAATGAGAGCAGGACAATTCAGATAAGGGGATTCCAGTCGATGCCAAATGAATTACAGGAATACTGTAAACCAATGTGGGGTATCTTTTCCGATTTACAGAAAGAATGCAGAAACATTATTGTGTGTCGTGAATCGTAAAAAAGCTGAGCTCCCTGAGTTTAGCCTACTGTACCTGCTGTGCGGCGCTTCGATGTTCAAATTTTCCCTTATTTTTCCCTTACGGGAGTAAAATGTGGCGGTATACGGTGGTAAAAAACAGCATATAAAAGTTCTGAAAACGTGTGAAATAACATGAAAATGCCCGATTTAACAGACGGTAACATTGAGGAAGGCTAGTTCAAGTCCTTGTGCCCCTGCCAAAACCACCGAACATGATTTGTTCGGTGGTTTTTTAGGATCTATTTCAAAAAGACCGCTGACTTTTCGTGTACAGGGCGCGGGTCAGCGGTCTGATTTTTGGGTTGGTTTTCGTCTTGGTTTGGTAAACCGGAAGCGGTCGCTCAGTTTGCGAATCGGATTACTTGATTGCGGGTATCGACCGTTGCCTCGACGCCAAAGGGGATGATGCAGCGTGGCTGGGCGTGGCCGATGTTGAGATTGCACACGATTGGCAAATTCGGATGATCGATTACATCCGTCAGGATCTGTTTGTATTCCCGCGTATAAGTTTCATCCATCGGCTTCCCCACGAGAACACCCGAAATCACGTCAAAAATACCGGTTTCTTTTAACGCGAGGATTGCTTTTCTGTATTTGCGAGGAGGCATCCTTTCTTCGCTGGATTCTAGCAGAAGAATCTTTCCGGTCCAATCTGCTTTCTCCGGAAATAGCCCGTACTTCTTACAAAGAAGCGGCATATCCGCATAGCGATCTCCGTTGAAAAAATCATAGATGGAATCAATACAACCGCCAAGAATCTCTCCAGAAAAAACGGGGTCGCCTTGCAGCAATTCAAAACCGGAATCCGGATGGGATTTTAACGGTGTGCCAACCTGTGCAACACCAAAATCTGTCCTTCCTTCATACCAGAGGTCGCTGGGCCGGACTTCCTTGACTGTTCCGGTGGTAATCAGTTCCTCAAAATACTTTTTGGAATAGGGGAGCATGTCTTTGTCCAGCTCACAGACATCCGCAAGGAAGGACTGCCCATAGAACGTCTTCATTCCAACCTTATGGAGCATAAAATGGTTGATCGTTGTATCCGAAAAGCCAAGAAATACTTTATTGGAGACCGCCTCCGCCAGTTCGTTGTGTTCAAACAGGTAAGGAAGCAGCCGATATGTATCATCTCCGCCAATTGCACAGAGAATCATATCAATATCCGGATCACGAAGGGCGTGCAGCAAATCAGCCGCACGCTGTTCGGGATGGTTTTTGACATATTGGATTCCTTTCAGGGCATGAGGCATGAATTGAACGGTCAGGCCAAAGTCATGCAACCTTTTGATTCCGATCTCTACCTCATGCTTTGCAAAATTCTCTCCAATCATTCCGCTGGACAAGCTGACGATGGCAATATTCTTTATCATAATCCTTTTATCCTCCGTTAATTTTGAACGAACCTACAGTCAGCGTTCCTGTATTTCTTTCCCGCTCAGGTGTTCAATCTCGATTTCAAAAAGCTGCACAGCTTTTCCGGACTGCGTTATTTCCGCGTCCGCGAGCTGCTCATTCGGGTAATATTTCATTGCAAGCTGCTTTAGCAGCGCCATTGCCTTTTCGTCTGTCTCCATCAAATGACATCTGCCAAAAATGACCACACTCTGCAGGAATGGGGCCCATGGGTCTTCCTTTACGGTTTCGTTTCCATATACGGTAAAGCAAACCTTGTCGCACTTTTTCAAAGCGTCAACCTTATGACCCACGCGTGCTCCGTGAAAATAAATTTTCTGATTTTTCCGATCATAGAAATAATTGATTGGGATTGCGTAGGGATAACCGTCATCCCCGTTTACCGCGAGAACGCCTCTTCTGCTTTGCGCTAAAAGGGTTTCCGCCGATTCTTTGTCAATTTGCTTCCTTTTTCTTCGCATTTCCCGAAACATGGTTTTGCTCCTTTCAAACTGCTTTTACTGTAAGATGCCCATTTTTCCAATGCTGAAAAATTGGTGATTTCAAATCTGATACTGGATGCTCCAAATCAGCTGTTGGTTATTTGCGGCGGAATTCGGAGGGTGTTTTGCCGTACTCCTTTAAAAAGCAACGGTTAAAATAACTGATATCATGAAACCCACAGGAATACGCAATCTCTGATATGGAGGAGTCCGGATTGGCAAGGAGCTCTTCCATGATTTGCGCAAGGCGATATTTGGGGACATACTGTATTGGTGTGGTACGCAGGATATCATGATAAATCCTCAGCAGAGTACTGGCACTGATATTGGCACTGGCGGCTATGTTTTCCATTGTGATTTGTTCTCTTGTGGCCCAATATCCCTCGCCGGAGTGAAGCCGCAGCTAAGGAATTTTGTTCTATGAATCAATAGGGAAAGATGATATAATCTAGCTGAAAAATAGAAGGAGGAAAAAAGATGTATTCCCTATTGATTGCGGTCATCTATCTGATATTTATCAGTCTGGGGTTACCGGACTCACTGCTTGGCTCTGGGTGGCCTGCTATGCATGTGGCATTTTCGGTGCCATCTTCCTATGCCGGATATGTGTCTATGACCATTTCGTTCATGACGATTATTTCAGCGCTGCTCAGCCCTATGATGATCAAAAGATTTCACACAAAGTGGATTGTGATTGTATCCATATTTCTGACGATTGTAGGACTAATGGGGTTCTCTGTTTCAACGGCGTATGCCATGCTGTTTGTTTTCGCGGTGCCATATGGATTGGGTGCCGGAGCGATTGACGCATCCGTAAATCACTATGTGGCCAATCACTATTCTGGCTCGGTCATGAATTTCCTGCATTGCTTTTATGGCTTGGGCGCAGTCATCAGCCCGAATATTATGGCAGTCGCTTTGAGCAGGGCCGGATGGAATGAAGGATACCGTTGGACAGCATATATTCAGATTTTTATATTACTGATCTGTATCATTTCCCTTCCCCTGTGGAAAAAGAACGAACCAGACCGTCAGGAAGAGAAGGAAGAGGCGGCAGGAATACGGGAAGCATTGAAACGCCCCGGTGTAGTGCTGACGCTGATTGCGTTCTTTGCATACTGCTCCGGAGAAGCAACCTGTTCCCTTTGGACTTCCAGCTATTTTGCCGGAGTAAAAGAAGGACTTTCCGATAGACTGATTGCGTCATTTGGGTCGCTTATTTTTGGGGGCTTGATGCTCGGAAGACTGATATCCGGTTTTGTATCCAACAGGCTTGGGGACAGGCGGCTCATAAGAATCGGTATTTTGGTTGAAGTGCTCGGAATATTGCTTGTTATGATTCCTGTAGAAAGCTACATCCCGGCGGCAATCGGTTTTGCCGTCATCGGTATGGGCATGGGGCCGGTGTATCCGGCGATTCAGCATATGGCACCGACGAACTTTGGCGAGAAATACAGCGCCTCCGTCATTGGACTTCAAATGGCATCTGCCTATGTTGGCAGCACATTGATGCCCATGGTTTTTGGCAATCTTCAGCAGAGCTTTGGAATTGGTATTATGCCATTTTATTTGCTGATATTTGCAGTCCTAAATTTCTGGATGCTTGAACGAACCTATGCGGTTTTAAAGAACGCAAAGTTTACACAAAAGTGGATGTGAATAGACAATCCGATTTCACAGGATATTGTTTATTACACAATTCGGGTTTATCGGGACAAAAATCATACGATTACTGTTTCCGCGGATTCCAATTCGCTTCTTTTTGACGCAACGGATTATTCGGTCCCATTTGATCAGGAACTTTTGAAATCGAATGTTCACATAAAATGGATGACCCTATCGGGGAGCACGGAGGAAACGGAAGAGAATCAATGGGGACTGGCGGAGGTTACGATTTTCCAAAACGGTGAAGTGGTCAATCAGAAACGAGCCAGCTTTGTCAGCAAGGGCGTTCAGGCAATCACAGATGTGATTGGACAAGCCCATTGCTGGATTTGAATGCCCCCGGCTGCAAACCTTCCGGGGGCCGTTTTTTATCTTCTGCTTTTCCGGTCATAGAGCTTGGCAAGCCCGCCCTCGCTGGTTTCCCGGAAGCGCTGGTTCAGGTTGATGCCGGTTTCGTGCATGGCCCGGCAGACCATGTCATAGCTGATGTTCCGGGAGCCTGTGAGAAAGTAGCTCAGGTTGCAGGCGTTCATGGCCCGCATGGCGGCCACCGCGTTGCGCTCGATGCAGGGAATCTGCACAAGACCGCAGATGGGGTCACAGGTGAGCCCCAGATGGTGCTCCATGGCCACCTCGGCCGCATACTCCACCTGATCCAGGTTCTGGCCGTAGAGCTCCGCCAGGGCCGCGGCAGCCATGGAGCAGGCGGTTCCAATCTCCGCCTGACAGCCGCACTCGGCACCGGAGATGGAGGCGTTGCTCTTGGTCAGGTTGCCGATGATACCGGCGGTGGCAAGCCCCCGGCAGATGGTCTCATCGGAGTAGCCCTTGGTGTCCTGGATATATTTCAGGACCGCGGGCAGTACCCCGCAGGCCCCGCAGGTGGGGGCGGTGACAATGGTGCCGTTGTCCGCGTTCTGCTCCGCCACGGCGTAGGCATAGGCGGCAATTTTCTGGAATTCCTTTAGGGCCGGGGCATCACACCCGCCGACCTTGTTATAGAGATAGCTGGCCTTCCGCTGGACGTTCAGCCCTCCGGGCAATGTGCCGGTGGCGGCCAGACCGTCTTCAATGGACTGCTTCATGGTCTGCCAGACGGTGAGCAGGAAGTCCCAGATTTCCGGGCCCTCGTTCAGCTCTACATAGTCGCTGAGGGTTTGGATATAGCGCCATTTGCAGAAATCGGCAATCTCCGCAAAGGAGTGCTCAATATAGACCTCCTCCTGTTCGTCGCTGTCCCGGCCGGGAATCCGGATGTCTCCGCCGCCGATGGATTCCACCCGCAGGCGGCTCAGCTCCTTGCCGTCCTTCAGGGCGATGAAATCCAGGGTGTTGGGGTGGAAGCCCTGGAGGGTTTCCTCGGAGAAAATGATTTTTGTGGGGCAGGGGGCCAGGGTATCCCGCAGGACCCGGTCTGTGCCGTGGCCCACGCCGGTTTTGCTCAGGGAGCCGTAGAGAATGACCTGAAAGGCCTCCGCCTGGGGGTTCTCCTCCCGGAAGAGCCGGGCGGCCCGCTCAGGGCCCATGGTGTGGGACGAGCTGGGCCCCTTGCCGATTTTGTAGATTTCACGGATGGATTTCATAGCGCTTCCTCCATATAGTTTCTAAGGCAAGTATACCAGAAAAAATTCCAAAAAACAATGGTGGATTCCGGGAAAAGTATTGACAGCTATGGTATAATAAAGTGTAATATATAGAAAAAAAGACCTGAGAGGATGAAATAAATATGGCAAAGGATAAAAAGGTTGAACAAATCACCGACATGGAGGTCGATTTTGCCCAGTGGTACACCGATGTGTGCAAAAAGGCGCAGCTCATCGACTATTCCTCCGTCAAGGGCATCTTCATCTACCGGCCCTATGGCTACGCCATCTGGGAGAACATCCAGCATATTATGGACGCGGAGTTTAAAAAGGTGGGTGTGCAGAATGTCTATATGCCCATGCTGATTCCCGAGAGCCTGCTGCAGAAGGAAAAGGACCATGTGGAGGGCTTCGCCCCCGAGTGCGCCTGGGTAACCATGGGCGGCAGCGAAAAATTGGAGGAGCGCCTGTGCATCCGGCCCACCTCCGAGACCCTGTTCTGCGACCACTTTGCCCAGGTGATTCAGTCCCACCGGGACCTGCCCATGAAGTATAACCAGTGGTGCAGTGTACTGCGCTGGGAGAAGACCAGCCGCCCCTTCCTGCGCCACCGGGAATTCCTGTGGCAGGAGGGCCACACTATGCACGCCACTGCCGAGGAGGCCAAGGCCTTTACCGAGCAGATGCTGAATCTGTACGCCGACTTCTGTGAGAATGTTCTGGCCATGCCCGTCACCCGGGGCCAGAAGACCGACAAGGAGAAGTTCAACGGCGCGGAGGCCACCTATACCATCGAGTGCATGATGCACGACCGGAAGGCCCTGCAGGCCGGTACCTCCCACTACTTTGGCGACGGCTTTGCCAAGGCCTTTGACATCACCTTTGCCGACCAGAACAACCAGCGGGTCAGCCCCTTCCAGACCTCCTGGGGCGTGTCCACCCGCTTGATTGGCGGCATCATCATGACCCACGGCGACAACAACGGTCTGGTGCTGCCCCCCAAGATTGCCCCCATCCAGGTGGTGATTCTGCCGGTTGCCCAGCATAAGCCTGGCGTTCTGGAGGCTGCCGTCAAGCTGCGGGAGCGGCTGGAGAAGGCCGGTTTCCGGGTCAAGGTGGACGATTCCGACAACTCCATGGGCTGGAAGTGCGCCGAGTACGAGATGAAGGGCGTACCCCTGCGGGTAGAGTGCGGCCCCCGGGATCTGGAGAACGACCAGTGCGTGCTGGTCCGCCGGACCGACCGGGAGAAGGTTACCATCAAGCTGGAGGACCTGGAGTCCGCCGTTGCCCAGCAGCTGGAGCTGGTGCATCAGGGCATGTACGAGCGGGCCAAGAAGAATCTGGAGGAGCACATCTACGAGGCCCACTCCCTGGAGGAGGCCAAGGAGCTGCAGGAGAAGAACGGCGGCTTCATCAAGACCATGTGGTGCGGCTCTTTGGAGTGCGAGATGAAGATGAAGGAAGTGGCCGGTATGTCCTCCCGCTGCATCCCCTTCAAGCAGGAGCATCTGGGCGATACCTGCGCCTGCTGCGGCAAGCCCGCCGACAAGATGATCTACTGGGGCATTGCCTACTAAAATAAAAATACGAAACAGGGCCCGCCATGCCGCGGGCCCTGTTTTTTGAGGTGGAAAGACTTATTTTGCCAGAACAACACGCATTCTCAGCCCGCCCTCTTCCGGGTTCAGGTCCAGCGTGCCGCCATCGGCCGCATCTACACGAAGCTCATACAGAACCCCGTCCGTCAGGGCTTCCACAGGGGCCCCAGCTTCGTCGGTGACGGACCACAGCTCCTTGGAAACCTCCTGGAGCTTGCCGTCCTCGCCGTAGGCGAAAAGCTTCAGCTGAGAGGCGCTTCCGGACAGGTTGTTGATTCGCAGAGCGACCACTGCCTGGCCGTGGATGTTTTCGAGCGCCACGGTATAAACCCAGCTATCGACATCTCCCGTGCCGCCGTCGGCGGTAAACTGCTGCTGGGACAGGACGTTCCGGGCGGTCTTATCCGGATTGACACTGCGGTAGGGCATATTCGGCAGATAGACAAAGCGGTCCTGCAGCCGCAGAAGCTCCAGGTAGCCGGTGGGGCAGTAGAGCGCGTTGCCGCTGTTCCCGGCGTACATACCGATGGCCATGTTGTTGTAGCCCGGCTTGTCGGATACATCCATGGTAAAGACGGTTTCGCCGGTATCAAAATCCAGGATGATGTATTGCCACATTCCGCTGTTCAAATCCTGAACATAGCCGTAGATATATCCGGTGGCGGTGGAGAGCTTCATAATGGAGGTGTCTGCCAGGTCAGCCCTGCACCAGACGCTTTTCATCTCGTAGCCTGTGTCTGTTTTGACGGTGTCCACCCGCTCCACGCCGGGGGCAATCATCGCGTTGCCCTGCCTCAGCCAGTTGCTGTCGTAGATATTGGCGTAGCTCTGGATGGAGGAGTCGCTGTCCGGATTTGCCAGGGCCGCGTTTCCCGCGCCAAACCAGTTGCACACGATGGTGCTGACGGTGCCGGCACCGTTGTCGTAGACAATGGCGGAGTTATCAACGGCGACCTGATACCCTTGCGGCAGGTTGTCCAGTACCGGCAGGCTCGCGACCACCTCGCCGGTTTCTATGCTGAGGGCCAGCAGATTTACCGGGTCCCGGTTATCTGTAAAGAGAACCAAATTGGGGGTAAGACTGGGAGAGCAGCCGCCGCCCCAGGCAAGGCCGCCGCCGGTGGTCTTGTCGTTTGGGCCGCTTACCTTGGCACCGGCGCTTTCATAGGGGGTTTTCCACACTACCTCTACGCCGTCCCCCGCCCGGAGCAGATAGCAATTCTGGTTGGTCAGAATGACAGCCCCGTCCTTGGAGGCGGCAATGCCGTTTTCCGCACCCTCGCCGGGAGTCAGGTCATAGACAAAAACGGCCTCCGAAAGCTTCGGCTGCTGCCCTGCCAGAATGGACGCAATGGCCTCGTGGGCGATGTAGCCAATGACACCCTGCTGTGCCCGTTCCGGATAGATGCGGAAGCCGCCGGTCGCGAACCACAGATTGCCCTCATAGTCGAAGACAACGGACAGAAGATTCTGTTCCAGGGTTTTTCCCAGCGCTTCCTCCGCGGCGGCCTTGATATCGATGTCCAAAACCTTCTCAAATTCGGGGAGCACATTGCCGCTTTCGTCCGTGGCGCGCAGCATCAAAACATGGTTATTGCTGGTGGGGCAGACGATGCGGTTTTCCCCGTCCAGGAAGGTATAGGAGCTCTGAATCAGGTAGCCGCCGCCGTCGTGCTGCTGGGGAGAGAAATACCCCAGGGTTTTGGTTTCCTCCGCGTTCAGGTCCCGGATGGCGATGCCGCCCAGCAGCGGGACCACGGCGTGGCCGTAGCTGTCAAAATAGATGGCGGGGGAGGCGTTGGCGTTGGTTTTCTCGTAGGAGACGTTGATTTCCGGATAGATGCCCAAGGGCAGAATTTCGTCGGTGGAATCCGTATTATAGCCGTCGTGGTGAATGTTGGCATCGCTTTTGGCCATGTAGGGATTTTCATCCACCTGCTTGGGAGTCAGCGCCTTTACGGGCAGGGGCAGCGGATCGGCTGGGGCCTCCGTGGCAGCTGGGGCCTCCGTGGCAGCTGGGGTCTCTGTCGGCGCTGCCTCCGTTACGCTGGGAAGGGTCGCTTCGCTTGTGGGGGAGACCTCCGTGCCGCAGGCGGCAAGGGTCAGGCACAGGGCAGCTGACAGTAGAAGGGTTAAGCATTTTTTCTGATTCATCCTCAGTTCCTCCATGTTCTTAGATTGGGGTTCCTTGGCTTTAGTATAGAATGGATTTGGTCTATTTCAAGGGAGTCGGCACGAAAGCCCAGGTTTTGGCACGAATTCTCACGGGAGGAATAGCCGCGTGTTTCAAAATGTGCTATAATGAACCAAAGTTAGACAGAGGAGATGAGCGGTATGGAAATTGCGCTGGTGGATGATTTGTCAGAAGAGCGGGAGCGGCTGCGAAAAAAGCTGACACAGCAGCTGGAATCCCGGGGGGTCCGGGCGGATTTTTCGGAGTTTGAAAGCGGGGAGGATTTCCTGGAGGCGGCGAAGCAGCGGCCGTTTCCGGTGGCCTTCCTGGATATCTATATGGGCGGAATCAGCGGCATGGAGGTGGCGAAGGCTTTGCGCCGGGAGGGAAGCAAATGCCAGATTGTGTTTACCACCACTTCTACGGACCATGCCCTGGAGGGCTTTCAGGTCCGGGCACTGCATTACCTGGTAAAGCCCTTTACGGATGAGGCGTTGGAAAACCTTGTGGAGGAGCTGCTGGAACGCATGCCCAGCCCGGGTAAGGTGATGCGGCTGAAGGTGGAGGGAAGCGAGCTGGAGCTCCGCTATGGAGACATCCTCTATGCCGAGCACTACGCCCATATGATCTATGTCCACACCACCGCCGGTCGGGTCCTGGCAACCCGTATGCCCTTTAAAACCTTTACGGCACCTCTACGGGAGGAAAAGCGGTTTTTCATCTGCGGACGGGGTACGGTTGTGAATCTGGAGCACACGGTTGACTTTGGGGAGTCCGCCTTTACGATGGAGGACGGCAGCCGGGTGCAGGTCAACCAGGAGTTGGCGAAATCTGCGCGTCAGGAATTGATGGAGTTTCTGCTGCAAAGGGGGAGGACGGTATGACAGAGGTTCTGCGCCCGATGCTGGAGCTGAGCGTTGTCCTTCCCGGGGTGCTGCTTGCCTACTTTCCCATGAAGGCTTATTTAAAGTACCCGGCACGGCAGTGCCTGATGTGGATGGCACCGGCGCTGGTGATGCTTACCATGGCGGGGGGCGTATTGTGCCAGCGCCGCGGCATCCCGACGGCTTCGGTGCTGTGGCCGCTGGCCCTTGCGGCGACGGCTGCCTATATAAAATCGCTCCGGATCTCCGTGTGGAAATCCGGAACGGTTGCGCTGACGGTTTGCGCCGTCTTTGCCTGCATCAAAAGCATTTCCCGGGGAATTGACGCAGCCATTTTGATGAATGCCCACGGGGTGAATTCCACCCCATGGCTCTGCCTGGGGGCGGGGGTGTGCTACAATCTCCTTTGCTGGCTGTTTGTGGCGGCGGCCCACTATCCCGCGGCCCACGGCGTGCGGGAAATGGTGGAGGATGAGAATTTTGCCCAGACCTGGTATGTCTTCTGGGTGCTGCCCCTGGGGTTTATCGCGCTGAGTCTGTTTATGATTCCCCATTACCAGACGACGCTCTATACAGGCCGGGTGCTGCAGGGGTACCTGGTCATCAGCATCGCGCTGCTGGTTCTGCTTTTGTGGTTCAGCGCTGTCTTTTTGTGGATGGCAAACAGCCTGAACCGGAATGCCAGGCTCCAGCGGGAGAATCAGCTGCTGCTCATGCAGCAGCAGCGCTATGAAAATCTCAAGGCATCCATTGAGGAGGCCCGGCAGGCCCGGCACGACTTGCGCCATCACTTCCTGCAGATTTCCGCCCTGGCAGAGGAGGGCGACCTGGAAAAAATCAAAGCCTATGTCTCTTCCGCTGTTTCCCGCATTCCAAGCCTGGATATGGGCTTGTGTGAAAATCGGGCCGTGGACAGTGTGGTGAGCTTCTACTGCGCCCAGGCAAGGCGGGAAGGCATTCCCATCCAAACGGAGCTGGATTTGCCGGAAGAAATCCCGACCAATGAGATGGACACCTGCCTGGTGCTGGCCAATCTGCTGGAAAACGCCCTGGAGGCAAGTCTGAAAACGGAATGGGACAGGCGCTATATCCGGTTAAAGGCCTATCTGCATGGGGACAAGCTGCTCCTGATTGAAACCGAGAATGCCTTTGACGGGGAAATCCGGGAGAGAAACGGGGTGTTTCAGTCCCGGAAACGAAAGGGGAGCGGCATAGGCCTACAGTCCGTCCGCCATATTGCGGAACAGTCCGGCGGTGCCAGCAGCTTTGAATACAGCGACGGCATCTTCCACGCGAAGCTGATGCTGCGGGGGTAGGGCTGGGATATCACAGAAGAATATCAGTTTGGAATATCAAATTTGCGGAACTGGTCCGGGCAGTCCTGAACGCCGGAGGTCCGGCTGGGAACCGCGGGGCCGGGGGTGGAGCAGGTTCGCGTGACCTTGCGCAGAGTCCGGCTGGTCAGGGGATGGGCCTGCTCAAAGGTAAAGAGGTCCTCCACCGGGGCGTTCAGAATCTCCTTAGGGTCCGTGCCCCGGATGGTATCGGCCAGCCGGGGCAGGGCGCACATCCGTACAGAAGCCCCTGTGGAGAGGTCGTAAACGTTGAAAATCAGCTTGCCGGTTTTGTAAAACAGCAGGTGCTTGGTGCCGGTGGTGCAGTGCAGGCAGGCCTGAATGGCATCCACGCAGCAGCCGTCAAATTCGGAGACGCAGACCAGCCGCCCGGGCTCCGGATTTTCCAGCTGCAGCTTGCTGAGGGCCGTGTCACAGATCCGGACCCCCAGGGCGAGCAGGGGACAGGCCATGCCGTGAAAGCTCTGAGCCAGCTCCCAAAAGGAATCGATACGGTTGGCAGACCGGAAAAGACGCATAAGATATCCTCCTCTTTCTATCAATATAGAAATACTGTTTCCTACATTATAAGGAATGCCGTACCTGTTGTCAACGCTTCTTTGCGAAAACGCAAAAAGATACAACAAGAAAACAAATGTGCAATAGATACAAAGAAAATATGTAGATATTGTACAATATTACATCTTGAAAGAATCAAAATATTGTGCTATACTTTAGACACAAAGGAAAGATACCAAGGAGCTCAAAGAAAAACCATACAGGACTTTGAGAAGAAACAATGAAGAAAAGGGTATCAGACCGATGGGCCTTTCCAAACTGGGCCAAGGGCAGTGCCGTCTGGATATCTCCGATTCCATAGAGTTTATTGCCGGCTTTATCAAGAAGTACACTGTATCGCGGAGACAGTCAAAGGCAGATGGCGGCCCCAGAATCTGCAGAAAGAGAGGTTAACCAAGGATGTTAGATAATAAGAGCGAAGAGAAATGACCCCTGACGAGAAAACGCATGAGCGGTTCGTCAGGGGTCATTTCTGTTTGCTTTTCGGTAAGCGTCAGGGGTGGAGCCGGTGTGTGCCCGGAAGTTTCGGTAGAAGGCCTCCATATCCCGGTAGCCGCAGTCCTGGGCCACCTGCCAGACAGGGGCCCGAGTGGTCAGCAGCAGCTCCAGGGCCAGCTCCATGCGGTATCGGGTCAGGCAGGCCCCCGGTGTTTCGCCGGTTTCCTGCCGGAACAGGCGGCACAGGTAGCTTTCGCTGAGGTGCAGGGCCTGGGCGGCCTCCCGGACCTCCAGCCCCGGGCGGGCCCGGTTGGCCAGCAAAAAGGCCTGGGCATCCCGGATATATTGCTGCCTTGGCCTGGCCCGCAGCCTGCGGACCAGGGCTTTTCCGGGCAAAAGAGCGCTGCTGTCCATCGACACCTCTTTTTACCAGCCCAGGTCCTCGGATTCCGCCTTTTTTTGACGTTTCAGCAGATTCCGGACCACGTCCTTCGGGTTTGCGTTCTGATACAGCACCTGGTAGGCGGCGCTGACAATGGGCATCTCTACCCCTTCCTTTTGGCACAGCTCCCAGGCGGAGGCGGTGGCATAGTACCCTTCCACCACAGCGCCTACCTCGGCCATGGCCTGCTGAACGGTGCGGCCCTGGCCGATGAGAATACCGGCCTGCCGGTTCCGGGAGTGGCCGGAGGTGCAGGTGACAATCAGATCGCCCACTCCGGAAAGACCCGCCAGGGTCTCTTTTTTTGCCCCCATGGACACGCCCAGCCTGGCGATTTCCGTCAGTCCCCGGGTCATAAGCATGGCCCGGGTGTTGTCCCCGTAGCCAAGGCCGGTGACCACACCGGCACACAGGGCGATGACGTTTTTCAGCGCGCCGCCCAGCTCAGCCCCAATGGCATCGGGGCTGGTATAGACCCGGAAGGTATCGGACATAAAGGCGTCCTGGACAAGTTCCGCAAGGGCCCTGTCCTCACAGGCGGCAAGGCAGCCGGTGGGCATCTGAATGGCCACCTCCTCCGCATGGCAGGGGCCGGAAAGGGCCACCACCGGGTGGCCGGTCTCCTGGGCCACAATCTGGCTCATGCGCAGCAGGGTTCCGGTCTCGATGCCCTTGGTGACGGAGACCATGACGGTGTCCTTATCCAGAAAGGGAGCAACGGTTTTGCACACGGAGCGGATGGGGAAGGAGGGGGCGGCGATGACCACGATTTTGCAGCCCCGGACACATTGGGCATCCGCGGTGAGCAAAAGCGCTTCGGGAAGCGGAACGTTTTTCAGCCTGGGGTTGCAGCGGCTTTCCCCGGCGGCCCGGGCCTTTTCCGGGTCCCGGAACCACAGGGCGGTCTCGTGACCGTTTTTGCACAGCTGGATGGCCAGGGCCGTGCCCCAGGCACCGGCACCAATGACGGCGGTCTTCATTTCGTTTCTCCTTTGTGGAAAAAGTCGGTTTTCCGCTCCTGTCCCTTCAGCAGCCGCCCGATGTTCTCCCGGTGCAGCACCAGGGCCAAAAGTGCCATGGCCAGGGCCAGGGCCCACACAAAGGGACGGCCGGGGTAGAAAAGAACAAAGAACGGGCCAAAGCCCACCGCGCACAGGCAGGAGGCCAGGGAGACGTATTTGGTCAGGAAATAGACAATGGCAAAGACGGCCAGCAGAATCAGCCCAATCCGCCAGTCGGTGACCAGGGCGGCGGTAAAGCCGCAGACAATGCCCTTGCCGCCGTGAAAGCCAAGCAGGACGGGGAAGTCATGGCCCAGGGTTGCCGTCATGCCGCCCAGGAGCATTCCCTCGGTTCTAAGGCCCCATTTTCCCAGCAGCAGACCGCCAAGCACACAGGCCGCGGCGGTTTTCAGACCGTCAATCAGAATCACCAGCAGGGAGGTTGCCTTGCCGTAGCTGCGGAAAAAGTTGGTAAATCCGGCGTTGCCGCTGCCATGGCGGCGGACATCGTCCTTTTCTACAAAACGGGACAGAAGAATTGCCCCGTTGAGGTTGCCCAGCAGGTAGCTGACAATGCACACCAGCACAATGGAAACAGCCACAGCTTATTCCTCCTTATCGCCCTTTTGCCGGATGGTGATTCGGATGGGCGTACCCTGCAGGCCGAAGACCTCCCGAATCTGGTTTTCCAGATACCGTTGATAGGAGAAGTGGAAAAGTCTTGCGTCGTTGCAGAAAATGACAAAGTGGGGGGGCTTGGTCCCGGCCTGGGTCATATAGTAGATTTTCAGGCGGCGGCCCTTGTCCGTAGGCGGCTGTACCCGGGCGGTGGCATCGGCCAGCACGGCGTTCAGATTGCCGGTGGTGATGCGGCTGGTGTTCTGCTTGTGGACCTCCTGGATGGTGTCGAACAGCTTTTCACACCGGGCACCGGTCAAGGCGGAGAGGAAAATTACCGGGGCGTAGAGCATGTAGCTCAGGCCCTGACGGACCTTGGCCTCCATGTCCCGCATGGTGTTGGTTTCCTTGTCGGCCACGGCATCCCACTTGTTGACGACAATCACCGCGGCCTTTCCGGCCTCGTGGACCAGACCCGCAATCTTGGTGTCCTGCTCGGTAACGCCCTCGTTGGCATCAATCAGAATAAGGCACACGTCTGCCCGGTCAATGGCGCTGACGGAGCGCATATTGGAGTATTTTTCAATGGCATCGTCCACCTTGCTCTTCCGGCGCATACCGGCGGTGTCGATGAAGC
>OIZI01000642.1_pt1 | contig 16868 bp, 22 predicted proteins | sample 1588441 | NCBI WGS metagenome assembly OIZI01 (sample SAMN03283284) | human gut metagenome | biome: human-associated habitat; material: feces | host: Homo sapiens | place: Peru | collected 2012 | reverse complement strand
GTTGCCAAACTGGGCAAAAGTTGCTATTGGTGCTGTTGCAATTGCGGGGCTGGCGGTTGCTACTGTTTGTACTGGTGGTGCAGCAGCGGCAATATGCGGTGCTGCTCTTTCTGGAGCAATTGCAGGTGGCGCTTCTGGCGCGGTAATGGGAGCTATCGGCGGCGGTATTTCAGGCGGTTGGAAAGGTGCATTAGATGGTGCTTGTTCGGGATTTATGTCTGGAACATTAATCGGTGGTGCAACAGGAGCGGCTTCAGCGGGATTAAATATAGCTACTGGAACAACAACTGTTGTAGGCAAGGCGCATGGATCAACTTTACATAAACTAGCAACAAATATGCAGGCTGGGAAAATGGCTGCGTCAGGACGATATGCCCAAATTGGCATAAACAAGTCATTGGGGAAAATGGGGTTAAACGGCGGATTAACCAGACCAGATGTAATAGGTATCGGTAAAAACGGAATCAATAAATTGGTTGAAGTTGTGAGTCCAAGGCAAAGCACAAGTTACATTTCAACCAAGATGTCCAACATGCTTTCTAATAATTCAGGTTCTGTCGGGAAGATTGTCAATTGGGTTAGAAGACTGTTTAGGAGGTGAGGACATGGAATTGATTCCCGAAATGATACGACCATATTTTGTGGCTACACGACAAACCACGGATGGGGTTAACCGCATAGTTGAAGGTACGCTGTCATGCTGCAGCGCACACGATTTTGAAGTCTTTGCAGTTGGGAAAATAAAGCGCCGCCTGTTTTCGAAAATGTCCCTATACCCCAAAAATGATAAAACCGTACTTGAAGTTCGTTGCAAAGGGTGTGGTAAGGTTATTTCGGTGTTTAACAGTGATACCGATGGATATGGACAATACGGGAAAAAGCCTAAAAACACATGTGTGTCACCCCGGCTTCTTGACTGCGTGAAATGTCAAAGTGATAGCTTTTCAGTCAGCGTTAAGTATGAATATCCGGACGCCCGGGAACTTCGGGAGCTTGGAATAAGTGATGCGGATAATGCTTTTACCTGGATATGGATAACCCCGAAGTGTAACAATTGCAAAACCGTATACAGAAATTTTTTTGATTGCGAAACAACATAGATGTAAATAATACATGTTCATTTTCCGTTTGGGAGTAAATGCTGATGCGATTTATTATCACTTATGAAAATATGGTGTTCAACGGACAAGCGCAATATCTGAAAGATGAGCATTCGTTTTTCTATGATCCGTGGAACGATGTGAATTTTTCCGTTTTAATTGCACAAGGGTACAACAGCCTGGATATGAAATTAGAAACCGGTCGTGTGCTTCAGGTGACGGGGATAAATCCTGACTATAACTGGGTCGAGAAAGAACTGGTTACCCCTGCGTTCCAACGAGGAACTTTGACAGTATTGTTCGATGAAAAACACCAAAAAGGTAGCGGCGTACAATATGTAAACGATTGGCAAACCTATTTTGACCGTAGAACGGGGTGGGTTTGTATCGGCGATCCGCATTGCAGCAGCGAAAAAAGGTGTGTAGAGTTTGCCGAAAATTCCGTCGCAGTGATCGATGACGGACAGCTTTCTTCCATATGGATAAAACCGCAATTCGTTTAAGAATATTTACATCGGCAAACATTGCCTTTGGCTGTTATAGGCTCGACGTGCTCCGCCGCCTGCAAATGCAGTCGGCGGGGCACACTTTTTTCTTGATATGTGATAATCTACAATGGCGCAGATGATGACTTGTGCAAGATGTCAAAAAATGTGAAAAGTAATTGCAACCACCTGCGGTATATGGTATTCTGTAGTCAGAGAGTTTGACATAGGCAAACGGGCAGAAAGCCCATCCGTAGAATTTTACAGTTATGCGAAAGGTAACAAATGAGCCTAAAGAATGAGATGATTGCTATTTTAGGAATGTTTTTCCTGTCATTCATATATCTTCGTGGATTTTTAAGCGGCGTGAAGACATATCAGCTGAATACCAGTGCTTACAAAAAACGAAAAAAAGGTGAAACCTTCGTAGAATGGCTGGTTTACAGCAGATACAAAGAAGAAATACCAAAAGCGTTGAGGGTTTTGTATTTTGTTGTATTGTTCAGTCACCCTGCCTGTGTGATAATCTGTGCATTATTGCATCTTACAGGATTGTCGGGGAATGTTGATGAAGCATTGACGATGTCAATAGTTGTTTTCGATTTGATATGGTTAATGATATTGGCATTGCTTTTTTGGAGTCCTGGTCCCGGTTTTGCATACGACCGCTGGATCCGCAAAAAACGTGGGATGAAGCGGAAACGCAGAAAGTAACACACAGCGCAGCCGACAGACCTGCTGCGGCGTGTGTTTTCGGGACGCTGATGGGGGTGAATACCATGAAAAAACTGTGGATTGCACTCTTTTTGCTGCTTTTTCTTGCGGGATGCGGCAAGGCAGCAAATAATACGGACGCAAATGCCGATGCTACCGTTTCGGACGATTTTGAACAAGGTGTCATTGATCTGAGCAGGGAGTATAAGGTCGTCAGTCAGGAAGTCATAGACGGCATTCCCGTTGCGGAAGTGGAATGGCGCAAGGATGTTCCGTGGCTCGAGGGCGATCCTTTCTTTACACCGAATGAAGATGTTTTGGAAGTGATACGTCCCATAGAGACAAAGGAAACCGCAGTCGAGGTTGCCAGAGCCATTTTGGGGAAGTATCAGGAAAAAGGGAAAAATCCTGAGGAAACGCTGGACTCTGTTAAGTATTCGTCAAAAAACAATTTGTGGTGCTTTAGTTATTATGAACAGGAACCGGATGAGGTCGATACCATCATGCTCGGCGGTGGCTGGTGTATTGTCGTTGACGGAAACAAAGGAAGCTTTGTGAAAGCCTGGATAGAGGAGTAAAAAGGAGACGGAGCGATTTGTTCCGTCTCCTTACCCTCCTGTCAAAACGGCAGAAGGTCTGCAGAATACACGAAGACAATCTACATTAAAATCATGGAGTGATAAATATGAAATGGAAAAATGCTGTTTTTATTTTGCTTATCATTTTTTTGATTATCTGCAATGGAGATATGAGTGCCTTTGCCATGAATACAGGTTTTTCAACAAGTGAAATGAATGCAAAAGAACAAAATATTTTCCTTTCCAACCTGAACTTATCTCCAATATATGATGAGCCGCCAAAAAGCACAATTACATGTTTTGATGTTAGTGAGAACGGATTGATTGCAATAGGTTTTACATCCTCTGAAAACAAGTATATATCTGTTTATGACACAACCGGGAAATTTCAATATGGATATACTTTTAATTGTAATCAAAGCTTTGGCGTTCAATGGGATAATGCTGACTTAATTATCTATTTTGTTAGGAGTGATGTTGCCGCTTCGTTTAGTTCGGATAGTACGAATGTCGAATTGAAAAAAATAGAAGATACTGCCGACAACAATTCGTATTGGAACCATTTCGTATTTTCAAAAGAAAAAACGATTGACGGAAACAAATATACTATCAAGAACAATATGGGACCGCTAAATATTTTTGCATCTTCCTATTCCCAACTGCTTAGAACGGCTCCTGACGGAAACGAAACAATAGTATATGATGCCAGTGCTACTCAGGCGACAAAAACCATTTTCATTTTCATGGCTGTTTTGCTTTTTATTGTACTTGTTACGGCAGTAATAATATGGCAGTTTTTCAGAGTGAAAAGAAAGTGAAAAATGAGCGATGGAGAGGAACTGTGGGTTAAAATGAGAAAATTCATAAAATCTGCTTTGCTTGTGATAAATATAGCCTCACTTGCTATAGGATTAGTTGCTGTTTTGTTTTATCTTTATTGCGAATTTTTTGGCTATATCAAAGGAAACAGTTTGTTAAAAAGCATCTATTCCTCTTTGAATAGTAACGTCATATCTGTCGTAGAGTATATTTGTGCAGCAACTGTGGTAATTACATATTTTATAAGAAAAAACTGTTTTAGATATTGTGGACAATAACGATTCATTTTTCTTTGATATGTGAAAATCTACAAGGATACGGCAGGCAGCTTGTATAGTATGTTAAAAATTGTGTGACACGATTGCAACCGTTTGCGGTATATGGTATCCTGTAGTCAGAGGATCTGACAAGGCGAACGGCAGAAAGCCTGCCCGTAGAATTTTGCAGATATGCGGAAGGTAACAAATGAACCTAAAAAACGAAATAATTACACTCATCATATTGCCCTTATTTTGGTTACGCATATGACCGCTGAATCCGCAAAAAGCGCGGAGATGAAGCCGAAACGCAGAAAGTAAAATAACGCACAAACGAAAGAACTATTATGTTCGGGAAAATATGATGGAGACGACATATGGAAAATTCTTGCACGATCTATGCGGAGATGCACCTGGTTTTTGATAATGACTTTGATGTGCACACGATCACAAAGCGTCTGGGCATTGCTCCGACAGAATGTAAATCACGCACGGAAACGCGCATCTCGCCCCTGACCGATAAACCGCTGGAGGGCTTTTGGACGCTGAGGACAGGAGAAAAAGAAGAAACGGACGTAGGCGTTGTATTAAACGAACTGACAGGGAAAATATCCGCCAAACTGGCGGACATCAAAAAATTGTGCGATGAAAACGGCGGGGAGGTTATCTTCGATATCGTCCCATCCTTTGATAAAAGCAGCAAACCCGCATTGTATTTTGAAAGAGATTTTCTTGACATGGTGCACTGTTTGAATGCTGCTATAGACATAGATATGTATGTGGAATGATCGGTCACTGATCGGTTTGGTAATGCTACGGGAGGGAAGAGCATGGCAGCGCCTGTTTTTTTCATATTTCTGATTCTTGACGCCGTACTGGTATTGCTGTCATTTATTCAGAAAAGCAGAATTCCAAAAACATCAAAAGTTTCCGATGAGAACTTTGCTGTTATGCTGCCGGAAGCGGTTGCAATCATCGGCGCGATAGGCGCATTGGTATGTTTGGCAGTGGTGATTGGCTTCACGTTTTTTTCGGCAGAGCAGCCTCACTGGATTTTCTATCTTACCTACGGTCTGTTTCTTTGGGGCAGTGTGTATTTAATCATAAAGACACAGACCTTCAAGGTGGTTGTAAAGGGGAAGAGCGTGACGGTTTTTTCCGGATTCAAAAAGCCGTATGCGTTTGCCTTTGATGAGGTCGTTTCGGCGGTGCGGCAAATCAAGCATAACCAGGTAAAATCCGAGAGAATTGTGATCAAAACCGCATTCGGAAAACGACTGATCGTCGAAAGCCTTGAGATTTCATACAAAAGGTTTGCAAAAAAAGTCCTGTCGGAAGTCGATGAAAATTGCCTTGTCGGCTTTGAGGGCGTGCAGGATTTCTGATAGGCACAGGAAGCAGGGGAATCGTATGAAAGAATATCACTTCATAAAAAAAGAATTTTCGTTCCTCGAGTCCCAATATGGATTCCACAAGGATATGAAGCAAAGGAGCGGTTCATATTGCTATTTGGCATGGATAAATGATGTGAAAAAGGTTATGGTGCTGTATGACTGCACAGTTGATACGTCGGTTGAAAATGCGGTGTGGATACGCATATATGATGCTGATTCATTAGGCACTGCTTATGATGATGTTGACAAGTTCCGAAATGAATTTGCTATTTCATCCAAGTCAACGAAGGAGAAAATTCATGCGGCGGCGGAATGGCTGAAAAACGCCATCGAAAACGGGACGGTGCAAATTCGGGGGTAGTGGAGTGTACAGTTTTATCAGGACCTTGATCGGCGTTGTTTTTCTTGTGTGTTCGTTTTTGGTGATCAAAAAGTCGGGGCTCGGTCGCAAGCGACCGCTGTATTTTGCTTGTGCATGTTTATCGTTTCTGCTGATAGGGACATTGGAATTTTTGCCGTTTGAAAATTTTTTTGTGACGTTTGACTCGCCGCAAGCGGCTTATGACTACTACACATTCGGAAAACCCAATATTGAGCTTGTTGTGGAGGGCGACAACTGCGATCTGGTCATTGACCGTCAAAGCGATGCGGATCATTATTTGATAATACCTAAGTCGGCGGACGGATGGAAAATAGGGCTTGGCTCCGATACCAAAAGAGTTTTTCAAAAGATTTTCGACGATGTTATTATATACGCTTACCGATACAAAAGCACAAACGACTACTTTATAACTGTCTTTGACACAAACGGCGGAGAATCAACGGTTACGGATGAATACGGCACAAGCTTTCTTCCGTTAGAAACATATAATGAGCCTCTTAAAAAAGCTTTTTTCACCTACTATGCGTATATTTCCAATGTTAAAACGCCGTACAGCATAACGGTCAACGGCACCAAAATTGCCCTGAACGACGGGCAGTCAGAAGATGGCATGAATGCTGCCATGCAGCAATATTATAAAATCTACACCGGTGCAGAGGAGACCGATCATTTCTATTACTATTACGATCTGTTCAATGGCGAGGGGAATGTGGTAAAGCATGAATGTACCTACATGCACGAACCCGTCATAAAGCCGATTTCCGCGCATGTTCTCTCGGTGACGGTGCAGGCGGGGACAGGCACATCCTGTCGACAGACATATTACTACGATACGGCAGGGGCGCGGATGTCAGAAGTGTTTTACGGTGTTTTGGACGAGCGGGACGGAAGAATTCTCTTTGAAAAAGAGGGATTGGTTGTCATGCGGGACATTTTCGACGAAAACAGCTGTTATACGGAGATCACACTTGATCCCGCGCTTTCCAAATCCCCGGAATCCGTTATTTCTGCTGCTTTTTCCGAGGATATGTCAAGTGTTTTGATCAGCTATATTGACGCCGACGGAGCGACGGTAACCGACAAAAAAGTGCGGCAAAAAGTGCGGCTTTGAACAGATAACGAAACGGAAACACTTTGAATGTCTTTTTGCGCTCTGAAAAAACCTCATGCGAAAGGATCTTGCCCGTGTATTTCCAACAGTATTTTCTGCAAAGAAAACCGCAGTGCCTGAAAATAATTGCCGACGCGGTGGTGGATTTTCAACATGATGATAATGAGATTGTTGAAGAGGGTACGCCGAAGTGGTGGGATGACTATGTAGCTGACAAAATAGATTTTCGCAGCTTCAACATGTATTTTTTACGTTCGTGCACGGTTTTTCACGGAAGTTATAATGCCGTGACAGATCATAAAAAGGTGTGGGGATTGACCTGCACTGAAAAAGGTGAGTATGATAATCACTATCAAAACGACAGAGGGAGAGTATATCTGGGCGTTGTCAAGGGCAACGGGAAGGCGTCCTTTCTCTCCGACAGATCCTCGATGATTTTTATGCTGCCGAAAAATGTGCCGCCGCATGCCGACAGGATTTTTGAAATACTCAGTGAAGACCGATTCGATTTTTTGGAAATGACCCCCGCTGCCTGTCGGACGCTGGGATGCATCAGGGAACAGTACAGGGGATCGATCATATTCAAATATACCCATATAAATGAGATAAGCCTGACGGTGTTCGGTGACGACTTGGACGGTTGGTTCGATGAGGAACTTTTGGCTGCTCACAGCGGTGCCGGCGAAACCGTGTGCCGCAGGCTATAGGCTTGAAAGACGGAGGTTGTAAAGTGAATATCCATCTGCAAATTCCGGATTTTGACGGTAACGCAATCGATATCATTGCGGAAAAGGGTGCGACTGTTTCCGTGGAGGTTCATGAAAACGAGGTCGTCATTGCTGCGAACAAAGAGGGCTTCCTGTCGCTGGCAAAACAAATGCTGTATATGGCGGTCAACCCCATCCCTTTTGGCGGTCATGCGCATTTTGATGACACGCTTGAGGGGATGCGCCATTCGGCGTATTCTTTAGTGATCGAACCCATATGGGAAACGGATGGCGGTGGATGTGCTGCTGCAAAATGAGGTGTATCTGTGCAAAGAGTGAATATGGTGTTTGACGATACTTTGGATGATGTCGACATCATCGTCATTCCCGACGAAACGGCATCGGAGATCGAAGCGATCGGGCAGGCATTTTTGCAATGGCTCCCAACCGCAACAGACGACGCCTATCGAACGGTGATAGACGGGCATGTGTGCCCGGTCGCGGAGACGGACGGCTTTGTGAAATGGTTGAACGCGCGACACTGTTTGGGCGCGGAAAAGGCATATATTGAAGTACAGCATACACATTATTGCCCTCAGTATAAAACAGTGGAGTTTTAAGGCGAAAGAGGTGCGGGGAGAAACGAAGTTGCAAAAAAACGGGTTTGTGATACAGTCCTACACTGAGACCGCCCATCGGGAAAATCTATATCATTATTCCGGCATAGGCAGGTATACCACCTGGCCGCTGGAGGACTTCTCGGACGATATATCCGTTGCGCTCAATAAGGAAGCGCAGGACAGATGGTTCGGATATACAGACAGTCTGTGGGTCGTTCCCGATGCGGAATATCTGCGGCGCTATAAGCGCCATTGCGACGCCCTGCACCTGCCGACATTCTGCCTGCAGGTGGAAAGCATAAACTGTGCGCCCCTGTCGTCGGCGGATCTCCCGGTCGAGCAGGTGTTGGGACTGGACTATGTCGACGCCGACATGGCGACCTCTTGCCTGTATGAGGATCTGACCATGGAGACAGAAGCGGTGCGGGCGGCTTTTGCGCCGATATTGCGCAGTTTGAATGTGCATGGATTGCTGAACCATATGCAGGATATGCAACGGTATTTGTCTATACGAGACCGCCTGATCGCATCAGGATATGATATGGAAGAATACTTTTTGCCGACGACAGTGCGACTGACACGCGTGTGGCTGGAGGATGAGGACAGATAATTGTCATGAAAAAGTTTCTGTTTTATTCGCTTTGGCGGGCGGAGAAGCTGGAAGAAAGGCTGCGCCGCTTTGAAGCGGAGGGGTGGCGGGTCCATCATGTTACATGTTCCTGCTTTTTTGAGTTTGTGAAAACTAAGCCGAAAGATACGGCTTATATTCTCTTATATGACATGCCGAGAGACAGAACTGCCGGCATGTATGAATATGAGCACAAATTGTTGTCCGAGTGTGCCGCAAATGCGATCAGCACGCGCTTTACGGGATATGACTTGTTTAGAATTACCGGTGAAAACAGAAGATTTGACGATCTGAAAACATACAGAAAAAAGTATTTTCGACATGTGTTGCGACAGCGTGTGTGCATTTCTTTCGGCTTTTTCGGGTTGAGTCTTTGCTTGCTGCTTGCAACACTGTTACAGCAGACATCTTGTATCTACTTTATACCGGCATGCACATGCGTTTTTCTCACATTCGCGCTGCTTGCTTACACGGTGTACGGTTATTGTAGGCAAGTGATAAGCTGCAAGACGTCGTGAGAAAAGCGATTGTGTTCTGTTATATTGTGAGGAATACCATATACCATGCATAACTATCAAAAGCTTATAGAAACGATAAAATTGGTCGCTGCGCCTGCCGATGTTCAGCTTTCTGCAATTCCGGCGCAGGCGTGTCGCCCGGATGAGATCGCATTTTGTGTCGAAGAGATCCTGCCGCTTTTGCCGACTCTGGAAGCACAGCAGATCATTTCGGGAACGGTTGCCGAAAACGTGAAAGAGATCGATCGGATGTTTCTGTCTTTCGAACGGCAGGACTGGACAGAGGACGCGCTCCTGCACTCTCCGAAATGGGAAAACGTCAGAACGATGGCGGCGAATGTTCTGAAGCTGACGGGCGAAAAGGCGGAGCCGCCGCACCTTTTTTGGATCAGAGACATATTCTGACGGCAATGCATGAAGCCGCACGGTGACGGAGGACATCATGATTGAACAAAACGACCTGTATGATATTGCCTATGCTTTGACGCTCATACGTAACGACATCGCAAATCCTGTCAACAGGGAGATATTGCAGAAGCTTATTGGCGTGCTTGAAAAGCAGGCATCGTCCGAGGACAATCAGGTGCGCAAGGCACTCGCAGCCGTTGAGGGGATAGATGCGCAGAAGTGGTATTTTGTATATCACAACAATGTCTATACAGCCCATCACCCGTTGACAAATCCCAACATATGTCGGCTGCTTGCCGATCTGTGCACGGACATTGTGCGTGCTTTGGAAAACGGAGAGCCTGAACGCGCCTATGATCTGACGGACGCCTGCCACATGCTCCCTCTGATCATCGCCGACAAGCGCTCTTCAGCGCTGCGTGCCTTTTTCCGAAACGGATTGTCGCCTTACAGGAAAAAGTGGGACAGGCATTACCGTCTGACGGAGCAAAGAGCCTACAGACAATATTTCTGACAGCGGGGGTGAACGTGTGAAAGCGTATACTAAAAGAAATAAACCGGTTAAGAGTGTTGAGGTGCTGCTGAACAGCAATGAGTTGGAAATTTTGGTGAATTCTCTGACGGATTTTCAAAAGAGGATCAAACAATTCAAAGCAGACAATGCCGGCAAGAAAAATTTAGGATTTACACATCTGCACACGCAGGATTGCGGTTTGCCGCTCGAAAGCAGCGAGACAGACCTTGTTTTTTATGTAGACCTGGACGCATGAGCTGTGTCGGGTGAATGCTGAAAGGGGCTAATGATGAATAGGGAACGCATGGAGGAGTTTATCAATTTCGGCTTTGTGCCTTTTTGTAAATCGCAGTGCATAAAGCGGCTTCTCTGCATATGGCTTTTCAGCGCGGTTTTGTGTTTTGTCGGCGGGGGTTCAAAGGGGCAGACGGCGCTTTTGTGCGCTGCTGCCGCGATAACAAGTGCTTTGTTTATAACGCTGATCGTGAGGCTTTCCGCGGACAGGATGGCGCGCTTTTTGTGTGACGGCGTGTTTTATTTGCATGCCGCCATACTGCTCAATGCGGCTGCCTATTTGGTGATCACTTTACAGATCGGACCGCATCCGCTGCTGCTTTTGACCTTTTCGCTTTTGCTTGCCGCTTGTATCGCTGCCTTTTCATGCATCACGCTGCGCAACATCCGAAACGGGAAGTTCGCCGAAAAAAGCGGCGGCAAAAGGGCGGCTTGGCTGCCGCTGCTTGGGGGCGCATGCGGCGTGGCGGCAGCAGCTTTCTTTTTGCACGGACAGTCACAAAAGACAGGGCTTACCGTGTTGGCGACAGCACTTTTCACACTTTCCCTTGTTTTGAGTATTCCGAGCATGCAGTTGCTGCGCGCGGTCGCCGTAAAATGCCTGGAGAAGGGAGCGAAAAACCATGAAGCACATGAAAGCGCTTGCGATCCTCACAACGGTTTTGCTTCTTTTCACGGCTTGTCGAAACGGCAAGGCAGAACCGACAAGTTATAAAAATGTGAGCGGCTTTTCGGCGGACGACGACGCTCCGCTTTCCGCCGTTCTCACGACGGAATATCCTTTGAAGGAGCTGGAAGCCTTTTTTGCGAACACTTCGCTGCATGAAGAAGGTGTTTTCGGCACAGCCGATGACACAAGAAGCCTGACGATGCGGGAGGTGCATCGGAGTTATCCGATAGCGTGTCTTCGGAAGAACGGCTATTCTGTTTACAAAGTGAAAGAGGGCGGATATTTCTATGTTTTTTGGTGCAGCTCTACAGCCCCCGACGGGACGGTCGACGACGTTGTTTACTTTACAGCGCACCTCTCTGCGTTGAAAAAGGCGGACGATTTTGACGCAATAGAGGCGGGTGTCAGCACTGCTGAAGATGTCTGTCGGATCGACCCGACCTGCGAATTTCTTTTTCAGTTGTCGAGCAGAACACCGTCATACAGCCTTTTGGATGATGGCACGGTCATGGAAATTTGCTATTCCTTTGCGGGAGAGTTGCATTCCAAAAAAGACATGATCGTTGAAAGCAAACGCATCGTTTCGCGGGACGGATGTCCGTCGAGACTGGCATCCGTCAACCCGGCAGATCTGCCGTGACGAAGCTTGTGAACGCAAAGCGGCAGGCTCTTTTGAGCTTGCCGCTTTCAGACTGTCAAAAAAGTCCGCAGGACGCAAAAGCGCATTCATGCTAAAAGGCGTCTGCAAAAGTTATAAAAACAGAAAAGAGCGTTTCTTTGAAACGCACGCTTTTGCTGTCTGCGTCAACCGCCCCCTAGCGTATGTCATATACGCCGACGGGGGCGGTTTCCTTGCTCCTGCGGTTTTTAGACAGCCTCACAGCGTGTCAAAAAACAAGTTTTTTGACACGCTGAAATCGGCAGGCTCTTTTGAGCCTGCCGATTTGTCATTTTTCTGTCACGGGCGGAATGAAATTTTCGATGGCGTTTCGCAGCTTGGGGTGGCGGATCACAAAGTGGACGGCAGGGGCTTTGCCCTTGGACACCATGACCAGGGCAGCACGACCTATACGCTGCTCGACACGCTGATCAACAAAAACGATGCGCTGACGCCCACGCTTGACGACAACGGCAAGCCGTATTTCAGGTCCTACGGCGACGCGGTCGCCGCCATGAGCGGCGAGGTGAAGAATTACACATCGCACTGGAATCTCAAAAGCAGCGGCGACTATAAGGGCAGCGTTGCCTCCACCGACAAGGACGTGGACGACTCCACAAACAGCAGACTCGGTGAATACGACGGCAGCCCGACATTCGAAGACCTGATGAAAGACCCTGTCGGCTGGCTGAAACGGCTTTTGGGCATGGGCGGCACGGCGTTTTTGCTGTTGTTGTTCCTCTTGTCGATCCTCGGTTTTTCGGGCGGTAAATATGACGGGGCGCCCGATCCCGATCCCATCAAGTTCAAAATATGCTGGGGACTTATCACCGTCGACTATAACAAAATGCTCAAAGCGACGGACAGGAACAGGGCGATACTGGAAAATCTCGATAAGCTGTCCAGCTTGCAGATCTTTGATAAATTCGGCAAATACGGCGAGCTGTTTGACGCCGGCGTGGGCGTTTCCAAAGCGCTGCAGAAAGCCGCAGATGTATACGGCGAGACAGGAAACTGGCGGGAAGCGCTGGTGAGAGGAGCAGGCTCCTTCGGTGCAGGACAGCTTATGGGCAAGGCGACAAAGGCAGACCCGAGCCTTGCCATATGGGACATTGCGACCGCCGAGATTTTCAAGGGGAGCGCAGCGGCAGATATGGTCAATGCCGGCAACAACGCCGAAAGCCTGTTTGACTACTTCCTTGATCTTGCGCACACGGCGTCGTCCGATACCCGCGCCGAGGGTACTATGGATGCCGTGTTCGGCGGCAAGGCAATGAGCTGCGGCGAGCTTGCCGACAAGATGATGAACGGTGACTACGGCGATAATATCAAGAACCTCGTAGACGCCGAGGATATTCTGCTTGCCGAGAATAACGGCGACCTCTATGACGCTGTGTTCGGCGAAGAGGGGATGGGGATCGGCGAGTTCCTCATGGGCTTCGGCGACACGGCAGAGGATGCGCTGATAAAAGGCAACGGCAGCGCAGAAAGAGGACTTGAAAACTACAGAAAACTGATCGAACGCTTTTATGCGGGTAAGGGGGGAGCAAAATGAAATTTCAGCTGAATTATCTCATGATAAAACGGCTCGGCGAGATGGCGGGTCTTGCATACAACGACATTTCACCGATGAACGAAATTACTCCCGACACCGAAGAACTGCTGAACGCTCTGCCTGCGGATGCTTTGAGCGAGACAGACAGCATCCTGAAAGAACTGGGCATGGCGGACGACACGCTGCAGCCGACAAAGGCGATGGGCACTTTTGTGAAAGCGCTGTTTGCGCCCGAAACGTGTCTGCACGCTGAACTAAAAGAGGAAAGCGGCAGCACGGATGTCTATTTCATCCCGTTTGACGGCGCATGGCTGATGATGAACGCCAAGCACGGAGAGCTGACGGTCGCGGGGCCCGTTTCCTATGCGATTGCCAAGCAGTATCTTGCAGCGGCGATGAATGTTGCGCTCGAAAACGGCGTTTTGAGCGCACAATACCGCGACAAAACGTGCAACCGCAGCGTGACGGTCACGAACGCCGAAGAGGGCTATGCATTTTTCGGCAGCCTGTTTGACAAGGTGACGGCAAAAGAGCGGGTGTATGTCCATTCGTTTGCCAAGACTGCGGAAAACAGGACGCATATCGCGAAAATGCTGACAGGCGAGATCGGCTTTGAACTGCCCGACGGCGAAAAAGGGGAGCGGGCTAAGCCGTCGGCGAAAAGGGTGCTGCGCGGTGTTGCGATCGCGCTGCTTGTCAACATCTGCGCGGCGGTCTTGGTCGCCGTGCTGAAAGCCGTTTTGTGAGGTGAGCAGAATGAAAAAGATAAAAGAGATCCTCACAAACGCACTTTACGGCATGCTGCGCTCCTATGAGGGCAAACGGTTTTTGCCGTCCCTGATCGTGAAGCTGGTGATGTCGCTTGCCTCGGCGGTGATCACCGCCTTTTTTGCCGACACGCTGTTTTCCCATAACAACACGGTCAATCAGATCTTTGCCGCGCTGTTTTTCTATTTCCTCATCACGGCGGTCAGCAATCTGATCTCGGAGATAAAACGCGGCGGGATCGGCGGTCGGCTCAAAACCGCGCTTTTCGGCATGGTGTGTCTGAAACCGCCCGCATTGTGGTTCTTTCTCGCCGCAGCGGTGATCGCGCTTTTCCTGCCGTATGCCTTTGTGCCGGCGCTTTTCCTGCTGCTGTTTGTGTCGGCGGTGTCGGGGGAGAACTCCATGCTGCTCGGCATAAAGAATGGCGTGACAAAAGGCAAAAACCCCGAAAGAAACGGCAAAGGGCTTGCGGGCTTTGCAAGCGGACTGGTCGTTTGCGGGCTGGTCGTCTGTATTCTTTCGAACCTTGGCGTGCCGACCGTTTACGGCACGATTGACGGTGAAAGCCCGAAAGAGGACACCGCACAGACCGATCATTGGACTGACGAAGACAAAACAAAGACGCCCGACACACCGTCCGACGGCAGCAATGCGTCCGACAGCAAAGATGTCATTGTCAGCAGTGAAGCGGATGTGAAAGAAGCCGCAAAGACCTTGACCGATAAGCTGATCGCATATGCTGGAAACGACAGAAGCGCCTTTGAAAAACTGTTCCGCAACACGGAAAGCGCCGCTGTCGATCAATACTACAACACGTCTTATGACACCTTTAAGGCATACGGCAAAAGCCTCATTGCCATCGCGGCGGAGGACGGCGACAGCGTGTGGTTCACGGCGCTGTATTATCAGATCCCGACAAATTATCCCGCCGAAAAGGAAAAATCGGTATACCTGTCCACGATCATGACGCGCGGCGCCGACGGCTGGAAGATCGAATGGAACGAGGATGTCCGCGCGCCTGCAGGAAAAATACGCCGATGCCGGATCGACCTATGACGGTCGCGAGGCAAAGGCGCAGGGCTTTGCCTGGGCAAAGTTCTTCATCCCGTTTGACATCGACAACACGACGATCTTTTATGACGACGCCGTGATGTGCAAGGTGACGGAGATGTATATGGACATCAACAACAATCTGCAGCTCACGCTGTATGTTTCCAACGGCACGAACGCAGATGTCGACTTGACGAATGTCGACCTCACGGTGACGGACGGCGACAGTCGGCTTTTCGGCAAGAAATTCGATCTCGATCGGCTTGTCGTAAAGGGCACTACTGCTATATACACCCTGACGATACCGTCCGAGGAGTTGAGCTTTAACACCTGGAGCGCGCCGAAGATCAGCGATTTCACATTCGCATATACGACAGTAGACGGTTGATTCATGTACAGCAAATGCTGTAGAAAGGGGCTATCATGAAAAGAACATCAAAACTGTTGACCGTTTTCCTTGCACTGTGCATGGTGATGGCGCTTGTGCCGCTCGCGGCACTTGCCGATATCCACTATATTCCGCGCATTCATGTCAGCTACACCCACGTGGACTATAAAGCAGGAGACACCCCGCGCGCAACGGCAAAGGTCACCGAGGGCAACTGCTCCGTCGCTTTTGAATATTGGCGTGAACTTGAACAAAAAGAGGCGGGCAGCGTCTGGACGGGAACGGGACGGTATTGGTATTCCGATCCAGCCAAAATGGCGTCCCTCGCGGAAGACAAGCGGATCACAAAGTTTGAAGCGGGACATCACTATAGCTATAACATCGTGCTCACCACGGACAGCGGTTATTTTATCAACGACGACAGCACTGTTGTTTCCGTCGGTGATCATGAATGGGGTGTGCCGGGCAGGAATACGAATCTTGGAGTGAAAGAGATGAGCACGCGGCTGAACATTTACGGCATCTATGCGATCGATCTTCCCGAGGACACCGCCGACAAGGTGATCACCGCCGTTTCCGTTGTCGGCGTCAACAAGACGCTTGACGCGTCGGCCCCTGTCAGCTTTACGGCAAAGCCCGCCGCAGATCAGTATGATATCGTCGAGGAAGCGTGGGAAGCGGGCGGCACGCTGAATGACGTGATCAAAAGCACAGACGCGCCCCGTGCACCGATCGCAGGCGGCGAATATTGGTACAGCATTGTGCTGAAAGCGAAGGACGGCTATGTGTTTTCAAAGGACTTTGCCGATGAAAAGCATTTCATCCGAGAGGGCAGCGGGGTCACCTTCACACTTGGCGGCACGACGTATGACGGTAAATTCCATGTGAGCGACGACGGCAAGACCCTCACCGCGTGGGAGTTTATGGATCCGATAACGGCAAAGGCGGGCGCGCCTGCTGCCACTTATGCGATCGTCGAGGGTGCGAACAGTGCGTGGGCGAAAAATACCGACGGCACGCTGACGTTCCGTGCAAACGGCGACCTTTCCAAGTTCTCCGCTGTAAAGGTTGACGACAGTACAGTTGCAGCAGAGCAGTATACCGTGGTTTCCGGCTCGACGGTCGTCACGTTGAAAAAGGAATTTCTCGACACGCTCTCCGTCGGGAAACACACATTGACCGTTGTCTACAGCGACGGCGCATGCAGCGCGGACTTTGAGATCCAAGCGGCGCAGGCGGGTGAGCCTGAC
>OIZI01000631.1_pt1 | contig 17039 bp, 17 predicted proteins | sample 1588441 | NCBI WGS metagenome assembly OIZI01 (sample SAMN03283284) | human gut metagenome | biome: human-associated habitat; material: feces | host: Homo sapiens | place: Peru | collected 2012 | reverse complement strand
CAAGATCGGCGGATTTTTCAGGAAAATACGCGCGATGGAAATGCGCTGCTTCTGCCCTCCGGACAGGAGCGTCCCACGCTCGCCGACGTAGGTGTCAAAGCCATCCGGCATTGTCAGAATGTCCTCATAGATCTCCGCCCGCCGCGCGGCATTTTCCACCTCCTCGTCGGAGGCGTCGGGGCGGCCGTAGCGGATGTTCTCCCGCACCGTCCCGGCAAACAGGAACACGTCCTGCTGCACCACACCGATGGCCCGCCGCAAATCGTCCAGCCGGATGTGCCGCACGTCCACGCCGTCGATGGCGATGCTGCCCTCGGTCACGTCGTAAAACCGGGGGATCAGCTGGCACAGGGTGGACTTTCCGCCGCCGGAGGGCCCCACCACCGCCACCGTCTCGCCTACCGCCACGTGCAGCGTCACATGGTGCAGCACCTCGTCGGCACCGTCGTAGGTAAAACTGACGTCGTTCACGTCGATGGCGCCCCGCACCGCAGGCATCGCCGCGGCGTCCGGCGCGTCGGTGATGGCGGGCTCGGTGCCCATCAGCTCAATAAAGCGGTGCAGGCCCGCAAAGCCGTTGGAAAACAGCTCCGCGAAGTTGGTCAGCTTCCGCACCGGCGTGATAAACGTGGTGATATACAGGCTGAAGGTGATCAGATCCACATAATCCATGCGGCCGCCCATCATCAGCCAGCCGCCGCCGGCAATGACCGCCACGTTCAGCAGCGTCACAAACAGCTCCATGGTGGCGTTGAACCGCCCCATCTCCTTGTGAAAGCCCCGCTTGGCGGTCTTGAATGTCTCGTTGGCGCAGTCGAACCGCTGCTGCTGGATACGCTCGTTGCCGAAGGCCTTCACCGTGCGGATACCGCTGAGACCGGACTCGATCTCGGCGTTGATGGCGCCGGTCTTCTGCTTGGCCGCCACCGAGGCGCGGCTCATCCCGCCCCGCAGCAGTAGCAGCACCACCAGAAATATCGGAATGATGACCATGATGAGAATAGCCATCCGCCACTCGATGCGGAACATCACCGCCAGCGCGCCCACGATGGTGATGACGGAGATGGTCAGATCCTCCGGCCCGTGGTGGGCCAGCTCCGTCAGCTCGAACAGGTCGGTGGTCAGGCGGCTCATCAGCTGTCCCGTGCGGTTGCGGTCATAGAAATCGAAGCCCAGCGCCTGCATATGATGGAACAGGTCGCGGCGGATATCCGCCTCCACCCGGATGCCGAAGGTGTGGCCCCAGTAGGTGACGATGTAGTACAGTCCCGCCCGCAGCACAAAGGCCAGCGCCACCACCGCCATGACGATAAAGAACACCCGGTAGTTCTTCTCCGGCAGCCAGTGGTACAGCGCCGTGCGGGAGATCAGCGGAAAGGCCAGATCCACCATGGCAATTAGAACGGCGCAGCTGATATCCAGCGTAAACAGCTTCCAGTGGGGCTTGAAGTAGCTCAAGAAGATCCGCAGCGGACTGCGGGTGCGGTAATCCTGCGTGGTCATATATCAATTCCTTTTCCAAAGATAATTCTCCAGTTTCGATTATACCACAGGGCATGTGGTTTGACAAGGCGGGTGAAGGAAATCAAGAAACGCGGTCTCGTCAAAAGCCTCCCCTGTGTAAGGGGAGGTGGCACGGCGCAAGCCGTGACGGAGGGGTTGTCTGCCGTCAAGACAATCTCCCAGTCTCGCATACGCCCGACAGCCCCCTTTAGCCCCCTTTACACAAGGGAGCCTTTCCTGTTATGCCGTTCGTAAGCCTATGCCGCAAACGAAAGAAAAGCAGCGGCACAGCCGCTGCTTTTCGGGTGTCGTATGTAGGTCAGTTGTCAGTTGACGCGCACCAGGATCTCCGCCGTGGCGCTGCCCAGCGTGATGGTGATGGTGGCCGTACCGGAGCCGACGCGCTCCACCGTGCCGCCCTCAGAGACCTTCACCACATTGGTGTTGGAGCTTTTCCACGTGGCGGTACCGGTCACGCCCTCCAGCGTCAGCTCGCAGGCGGGGTCGCCCTTGTTGACCGTCATGTCAAACTGGCCGTCGGGGTTCTTGTCCAGATACGTGCCGTACATGGTCTTGATCTTCAGGTTCTTCAGGGAGGTGCTGGTATTGGTGTTGCCGTTGTTGGGCTTATTCGTAGTATCCGGCTTATTGGTGTCGGGCTTATTGGTGTCGGGCTTATTGGTGGTCGTTCCGTTGTCGGGGGTGTTGGTGGTGGTGTCCGCCTTTTTCTGCACGGTGATGGCGCAGGCCACGCTCTCCTCGCCGCAGGTAACGGTGACAACGGCGCTGCCCTCGGTCAGGGCGGAGACCGTGCCGTCGTCAGACACCTTCAGCACGCCGGAATCGCTGGTGATCCACTGATAGCTCTCCTCCGCGCCGCCGGTGGCGGTCAGCTTCTCCGATTCACCGGGCGCCATCAGCAGGGACATGTGATCCAGCGCCAGTGCCTTGACCACCGGCTCGTTGTCCACCGGCGTATTGACCGGCTGGTTCTGCGTCGTACCGGGGTCAACGTCCTCCGGCTGCTTGTCGCCGCCGAACCAGCCCCGCACGGTGTCGCCGGCAAAGGCCCACACCAGAATGCCCACCAGCACCAGCACCGCCAGCACCAGCACCGGGCCCACAACGCTGGGCGCCTTCTTCCGCTTCTCCATCTGGCGGTGGCCGCGCTTTTTCACTTTACCGTTGTAGTATTCTTCATCTTCCACGCAGAAAGGACACTTTTTATAGCTGTCGGAGTACACTTCTCCGCATTTATTACACTTGATCAGGCTCATGCTGTTTTTCCCTCCAAAGGACATACTCTTGATAATACTTTGCTATCATACTCCAAAAACAGCCGTCCCGTCAACTGAAAATGCTGGAAATTCATCATTTTTTTACATCTTTTCTTGCTTTTCGGGGGATGACTTCCTATAATAGAGGGGAATACTGCAAGGGAGGCGTTCCCCATGAATACCATTTTTATCGGCGTGGCCGGCGGCACCGGCTCCGGCAAAACCACCCTGACCGAGCATCTGGCTGAGCGGTTCGGCAGCAACATCAGCGTGGTACATCATGACAACTACTACAAGCGGCAGGACTGCTCCTTTGAAGAACGCTGCCGCCAGAACTACGACCACCCCGATGCCTTTGACACCGATCTGATGATCGAGCATCTGAAGGCCCTGAAGCGGGGCGAGACCATCCACTGTCCCGTGTACGACTACGCCATCCACAACCGCACCGATAAAACGGTGGAAGTGCGCCCCACCAAGGTGGTGATCGTGGAGGGCATTCTGATCTTCCAGAACAAGGCCCTGCGTGATCTGCTGGATATCAAAATTTTCGTGGAAACGGACGCCGACGTGCGTATCCTGCGCCGCGCCCTGCGGGACGTGGAGGAGCGTGGCCGCTCGCTGGAATCGGTGGTGACCCAGTACTTGACCACCGTCAAGCCCATGCACGAGCAATTCGTGGAGCCCACCCGGAAGTACGCCGACATTATCGTGCTGGAGGGCGGGCACAATCTGGTGGCGCTGGACATGATCATGCAGCGCATCGCCAACCATATCGCGGAGAACTGATCGTATGCTGTTACCCATCCTTGGCACGCTCTCGCTGCTGGGAGCGGTCTATTTCCTGATGCCGCTGGCCATCGGCGTATGCCATATCGGCATGTTCTGGCCTGCGGCGCTGCTGCTGTTGGCGGCGGCTTGGTGCTTCTTCCCCGGCTTCTTCCGCCGCTTTCCCAAATGGCTGAAGGCGGTGCTGCTGTCCGGCGTGGGGCTGGTGCTGGCCGTGGCGCTGGCGGTGCTGGCCGTTATGGGTCTTGCCGCCGCCGACCGTCCCTCCGGCGATGACGCGCCGAATACGGTGGTGCTGCTGGGGTGTCAGGTGTACAACGGTCGCCCCAGTATGATGCTGCAAGGCCGCATTGAAGCCGCCTACCAATACCTGACCGCCCATCCCGACGCGGTCTGCGTCACCACCGGCGGACGGGACAACAGCAATGAGACGGTGACGGAGGGCGGCTGCGCCGCCCGTGAGCTGATGGCCATGGGTATTGCCCCGGAACGGATCTACGCCGAGGAGAAGTCCTTTGACACGCGGGAGAACCTGCTGTTCGCCGCGGATATCATCCGGGAGAATGGGCTGGATACTCATGTAGTTATCGCCAGCGATAATTTCCACCAGTACCGGGGCCAGCTTTTCGCCCGTCAGGCGGGGTTGGAAGCGCAATCCGCCGGTTGCTTCAGTCCATGGTTCCTGGGCGCAGGCTATGCCTGCCGGGAAGTGGTGGGAATTCTGGCCACCTGGGCAGGAATTGCGTAAGTAAATAGTCATTTAATAACGGAGGATCCGTGTCATTTGACACGGATCCTCCGTTATTTCGTAAGGGCGGACGACTCTGTCAGCCCTTACGAAGCATCCTTTGCCGCTTATTACAGCTTCGCCAGCACCACAGGTTCTCCTATCTGCAGAGCATAATGATAAATGCGTGCGCTGTCCTCGATGTACTGGGCGCGGGTGCGGGCCTCGTTTAAGTCCTTGCCCACCGCCAGCGCACCGTGGTTGTTCAGCAGGCAGCCGCCCCGGCCATCCTTTAGGCACGGCACGGCGTTTTCCCCCACGGCAAAGGTGCCGGGCGTGGCGTATTCCGCGCATTCCACGCCGCCGTTCAGAAAGATCTGCGTCTCGATCAGCACCGGGGGAATGGGCTTATGCACCACCGCAAACGCCGTGGCATAAGGGGAATGGGTGTGGAAAATGGCCTTGTGCTCCGGATAGGCCCGGTATACGGCGGCGTGCATCCGCCACTCGCTGGAGGGCTGCAATTCGCCTTCAATGATATTGCCGTCCAGATCGCACCGCACAATATCCACCGGCCGCATCACCGTATAGCGCACCGACGTGGGGGTGATGAGCATAGTGCCGTCGCCCAGCGCCACGCTGAGATTGCCGCTGGTTCCGGTGAACATCCCCTCATGCAGAGATTCCAGACACACGTCCACCATCTCCTGCCGCAGTTCCTTGTGAGAATACTCCATTTTATACCCTCTTTTCGTAATAGAACAATCATTTACTTTTCTTAAACTACCATTTCATAGGGGCCGAGTTCACTGACCTCCAGATATTTTTTCAGCTCATAGGGGGAATAGATGCCAAGATCCGTCACCACACCGGTGATGAGCTGTGGCGGCGTGATATCGAAGGCGGGATAGTAGCCCTTCACCCCGTCGGCGGCGGTCTTTACCCCCATGGCCTCCAGCGTATCCTGCGGGTTCCGCATCTCGATGTGTACGGTATCCACGGTAGGATGGCCCTTGTCGGGAATGCCGCTGATGTACACCGGCACGCCCAGATAATTGGCAGCAATGGAGATCTGGAAGGTGCCCACCTTGTTGGCGATATAGCCGTCGCAGCAGATGGCGTCGGCGGCACAGGTGAACACGTCCACATGTTCCTGCTGCATCACGTAGGCGGGCATGTTGTCGGTAATGACCGTCACGTCAAACCCCATGTCGTGACACACGGTGGCCGTCAGCCGTGCGCCCTGAAAATAGGGCCGCGTCTCCGGGCAGAACAGGCGGATGTTCTTGCCCCGTTCCCGGCACTCCTTCAGCATCATGGCCACGATGGTCTCGCCGAAGCACTGGGTCATGACGGTGCCGTTGTCAGGAAATTTGTCCACCAGATGCTTTGCCATCTGGCCCACCCGGCTATAGCGCCGGTTGTTGGTGGCCACCGTGTAGTCCCGGATGGCCAGTGCCACATCAGGCACGCCCTGCGCGATGGCAGCCTTTGCCACCTCCAGACAGCCGCCGCAGATCAGCTGCATCCGTCCCACGGTGGTGGGCCGGGCGTGGGAGATGGTGTCCATGGCCTGCTCCAGATAGGCCACCTGCTGCTCCGCCGTCCTGTCCCGGCACTCCCAGGCCGCCAGCGCCATACCCATGGCGGCGGCGGTGAAGGGGCCGGTGGACTGGGTCACCATGTCCGTCAGCGCCTGCGCCACCTCTCTGTGGGTGCGGCAGGTGACGAATTCCACCCTGCGTGGATACACCCGGCGATCCAGAATGCGCACCTCGCCGCCGTCGTACCACGCCACGTTTTCATACTGCATCATAAAGGCAAGGCCCTTGTCTGCTCGTTCCATGTGTGTGTTCTCCTTTTCTCTCACACGCCGTACAGCCGCTTGGCGGCGGCTCTGGCATCGTATAATATCCGCTCCCTGTCCAGCGTCAGGTATTCGCCGTTTTCGTACAGCACTCTGCCGTCCACCATGGTCATGCAAACGTCGGCGGCCTGTGCGCTGTACACCGCCAGTCCCGCCGTGTCCAGATGCGGGACAAGGTGGGGCGCGCTCAGATCGATAGCCATGATATCCGCCCGCTTTCCGGCCTCGATGGCGCCGGTGTCGTCCCGGCCCTGCAATTTCGCACCGTTGATCGTCGCCATGTCCAGCACCTGCGCCGCCGGCAGGATGGCCGCGTCATGGCGGTATCCGTTATGGAGGATGGCCGCCAGATGCAGCTCCTCCAGCATGTTGAGATTGTTGTTGCTGGCGGCGCCGTCGGTGCCCAGCGCCACGTTGATACCCTCTGCCAGCAGCTCCGGAACCGGCGCGAACCCGCTGCCCAGCTTCATGTTGCTGGTGGGATTGTGGATCACGCTGACGTTCTTTTCCCGCAGCAGCGCCCGATCCTCTGCCGTCACCCACACGCAGTGGGCGGCGGCGCAGGGCACGTCGAACACTCCCAGATCGTTCATCCATTGAGCAGGGGTCTTGCCGTATTTCTCGATGCAGGTATCATGCTCGCTTTTCGTCTCGCTGAGGTGAATGTGCATTCTCACGCCGTTCTGGCGGCACCACGCCGCCGTCCCCGCCGCCACGTGGGGATTGCAGGTGTACTCCGCATGAAGGCAGCCGTCCACCCGAATGCGTCCCTCGGCGGCGTTGTGCCAGTCCTTATAGAATCGTTCCAGCTTCCGGGCACTTTCATTCTTCTCGTAGGGCTCCGCCGGGTCGAAGGCCTGCACCGGATAGCAGAGGTTGGCCTTGATGCCGCACACCGCCACCAGCTCCGCCGCCTCCCACGGGAAGAAGTACATGTCGGAAAAGCTGGTGGTGCCGCAGGCCAACATCTCCAGCAGCGCCAGCGCCGTACCGGCTCGGATATCCTCCGCCGTCATGCGGCCCTCCACGGGAAACACGCTGTCAAACAGCCACCTTTGCAGCGGCAGGTCAGTTCCCACGCCCCGCAGCAGCGTCATAGCGGCGTGGGTGTGGGTGTTCACCAGTCCCGGCAGCAGCAGCTTGCCGGACATGTCCTTTTCGCAGTCGAAGCGGCCCTCCGGGCGCTCCGCGCCCACCGAGACGATCGCCGCCTCATCGATCACCACATAGCCGCCCTCGATCACGCCTTGCGGCGTGTAGATCCACGCGTTTTTCAGTAATGTGGTCATGGGCTCACATCCTCGAGAGCACCTTTTTCAGATAGGCGCTGAAGTTGTCGGCCACCAGATGGCCCACCTCGTTGACCTCCTCGTCGGTGAGGGGCTGATCCAGAATGCCCGCCGCCATGTTGGTGATGACGGAGAAGCCCAGACAGGGCAGACCGCAGTGGGCCGCCGTCAGCGCCTCGGTCACGGTGGACATGCCCACCGCGTCGCCGCCCAGCGTGCGGATGGCGCGGATCTCCGCCGCCGTCTCAAACTGGGGGCCCTGCATGAAGAAGTAGCAGCCCTCGTGGAAGGTCAGACCGCTGCCCTGAGCGCATTCCTTGGCGATGGCCCGCAGCTCCGGACTGTACATCTTCTGTACGTCGAAAAACCGTGGGCCGAACTCCGGAATGTTGGGGCCCCGCATGGGGGAGCAGCCGGGCAGCATGATCTGGTCATTGATGATCATAATGTCGCCGGGCTTGAAGCTGAGATTCACGCCGCCGGCGGCGTTGGTCAAAATCACCGCCCGGCAGCCCAGCAGCTTGAACAGCCGGATGGGCGCGGTCAGCTGGGGGAAGTCATACCCCTCGTAGGAGTGGAACCGCCCGGACATGCACACCACCTTTTTGCCGCTGACGGTGCCGCAGATCAGCTTGCCCGCGTGGGTGGCCACGGTGGAGCGCAGGAAGTTGGGGATATCCTCATAGGGGATCACCACCGGGCTCTCCACCTGCGCGGCGAACGGCCCCAGAGACGAGCCCAGAATAATGCCGATCTCCGGCTGAAAATCCAGCTTTTCCCGGACGTATTGGGCGCTTTTTTCAAAAAATTCATAGGTGTATTCCATGGAACGGCCTCCTTTTTCATTCTATATGAAATAGTATCACATTACCCGCATGGTGTCAATTTCACGGTCTTCCACAATTTTCGCCCCGTTTCCTTTCAGAAAGGTCTTGCATTTTTTTATTTTCATGATACAATAGCGTTGACAAATCTTAATGGAGGTACTCAAAATGGCTTATCAGATCGGTTCCGCTTGCGTCAGCTGTGGCGCTTGCGCAGACGCTTGCCCCGTGGGCGCTATCTCCCAGGGCGATTCTCAGTACGTGATCGACGCTGGCGCTTGCCTGGATTGCGGTTCCTGCGCGGATACCTGCCCCAACGGCGCTATCAGCCCCGCTGAATAAAATGCGTACATGAAAAACGGCCGGACGGAATGTCCGGCCGTTTTTTTATGAGCGGGCCGTCGGGGACGCCGGCCCCTACAAAGTCTTGCCGGAAAGCCATACGTATGCTATACTATCCCCAGAAAAGGAGGGCTGTCCATGGAACGCGCGGAACGCCTGTGGCCCGACGGGCCGCGGTATCGGTATGACGAACAGTGCTTTCCGCCCTCCACGGACTCGTTCCTGCTGGGCGGCTTCGCCAGCCTGCGCCGGGGCGAAAAAGTCTGCGATCTGGGCGCCGGGGCGGGTCTGCTGGGGCTTCTGCTGCTGGCACGAGAACCCTCATTGCAGGTAACGGGCATCGAACGGGACGCTCACGCCTGCGCCGTGCTGGCGCAGAACGCCGCGGAAAACCGCCTGCCCCTTACCGCCCTTTGCGCCGACCTGCGGCAGCGGGAGACGCTGCCCGCCGGAGCCTTTCAGCTGGCGGTGTCCAATCCGCCCTATTTCGCGCCCCATACGGGAGCGGTGGCGGAGGGTGCCCGGGGCGACGCCCGCGCGGAGCTGACCGCCACGCTGGAGGATATCTTTGCCGCCGCCGAACGAATGCTGCAATGGGGCGGACGCTTCTGCCTTGTGTACCGGCCGGAGCGTCTGGCGGCGCTGCTGACCGCCGCCGTGACCCACGGTCTGGAGCCCAAGCGGCTTCGGATGGTGCAGCACACCGCCCGGAGCGCCCCGTCGCTGGTGCTGCTGGAATGCCGCCGGGGCGGAAAGCCGGGGCTTTCCGTGGAGCCGCCGCTGCTGCTGCGGCTGGAGGACGGCGGCGAATCCCCCGACGTGCGCCGCGCCTACTTCAGAGACAAGGAGTAATGCATATGCCCGGAACATTATATCTGGTGGCCACCCCCATCGGCAATCTGGGGGATTTTTCGCCCCGTGCCGTGGAGACGCTGCAAAACGCCGACTTCATCGCCGCCGAGGACACCCGCGTGTCGGTGAAGCTGCTGAACCATTTCGATATCAAGAAGCCGCTGGTCAGCTACCACGAGCACAACCGCGCCTCTGCGGGACAGGCCATTCTCACCCGTCTGCTGGGCGGCGAGACCTGCGCCCTGGTGACCGACGCGGGCATGCCCGCCATCAGCGACCCCGGCGAGGATCTGGTGCGCCTGTGCGCCGAAAACGGCGTGCCGGTGCTGGCCATTCCCGGCTGCTGCGCCGCCGTGTACGCGCTGGCGGTGTCCGGCCTGCCCACAGGACGTTTTACCTTCGAGGGCTTCCTGCCCTCCGGCAAAAAAGAGCGCCGGGAGCAGCTCCACGAGCTGACCGGCGAGACGCGCACCATGATCTTCCACGAAGCGCCCCACCGTCTCCGGGCCACGCTGGCGGATATGGCGGAGGCCTTCGGCGGCGAGCGAAGGATCGCCCTGTGCCGGGAGCTGACCAAGCTCCACGAGGACACCGTGCGCACCACGCTGGCAGCGGCGGCGGACTACTACGCCGCCAACGAGCCCCGGGGCGAGTACGTGCTGGTCATCGCGGGACGGGAGAAGTCCGCAGCCGCTGCCCTGACGCTGGAGGAGGGCGTGGCGCTGGTGCTGCGCCGCCGCGAGGAGGGCATGCGGCTGAAGGACGCCGTCCGCGCCGTGGCCGACGACACCGGTTTGAGCCGCAACGCCCTGTACGACGCAGCATTGAAAAATCTGGCATGAGAGCGTTGCTTCTGCGCTGATGCAAAAAAATGCCCCGCCATCGGCGGGACATTTTTTTGTGCACCTCAGTTGTTCTTCAACTCTTTGAGACACTTGGGACAGATATTCTTGTCCTTGTACACCATCAAGTCTCTGCTGCTGTCACAGAAAATACAGCTGGGACGATACTTTTTCAATACGATGGTGGAGCCATCTACATAGATCTCCAAAGCATCCTTCTCAGCGATATCCAATGTGCGGCGCAGTTCGATGGGCAAAACGATCCGTCCCAATTCGTCCACCTTTCGCACAATTCCGGTTGACTTCACGGGAAACCTCTCCTCTGCTTTGCTTCTCACGACTTTCGTGAATTCCTCTGCTCATTTAGCATGCCATATTTTTACCATTTTGTCAACCGTTCTTTGCCATTTTATCCAAAATTTTTACAAATATTGCCATATGCTCTGTGCATATAGTGCATTTGAGGTGAGGAGTATGGCAATGTCTTACATTCTGGCGGCGTTTTTTGTGCTGGCGCTGGTATGCGGCGGCATCAGCGACCGCATGGCGGAAGTCTCCGCCGCCGCCATGGAGGGCGCCGGTGCGGCGGTGGAGCTGTGTCTGTCCATGGCGGGCGCCATCTGTCTGTGGAGCGGCGTCATGACGCTGATGGAGCGGGGCGGCCTCAGCGAAAAGCTGGCCCGGCTGCTGCGGCCCGTGCTGCGCCGCATTCTGCCCCGGGCCAGCCGGGACACGGAGACCATGGCCGCCCTCAGCGCCAACGTGTCGGCCAATCTGCTGGGGCTGGGCAACGCCGCCACTCCGCTGGGGATCCGTGCCGCCACGCGGATGGCGCAGGGCTGCGGCGGTGTGGCCAGCGACGAGCTGTGCCGCCTTGTGGTGCTGAACACCGCCTCCATCCAGCTGCTGCCCACCACCGTGGCAGCCGTGCGCAGCGCTCACGGCTGCGCCGCGCCCCTTGATATCCTGCCGTCCGTGTGGCTTTCCTCCCTACTGTCGGTCACGGCGGGACTGCTGGCGGCGCGAGGGTTGCAGGCCCTGTGGAGGCGGAAATGGAGTTGACATCGCTGGTGATCCCGCTGCTGCTGGCAGCGGTGGCTGCATGGGGCGCGGCGCGGCGGGTGGACGTTTACGCCGCCCTCACCGACGGTGCCATGGACGGCCTGCGGGTGGTACTGCGCATCTGCCCCAACCTGATCGCCCTGCTGACGGCGGTGTATATGTTCCGGGCCTCCGGCGCGCTGGATCTCCTCACCTCGCTTCTGGCCCCGGCGCTGACGGCGCTGGGCATCCCGCCGGAGACCGCGCCGCTGCTGCTGATCCGCCCCTTGAGCGGCAGCGGCGCTCTGGCGGCGGGCAGCGAGCTGATGGCCGCCTACGGCCCGGACAGCGCCGTGGGCCGCACGGCGGCGGTGATGCTGGGCTGCACCGAGACCACGTTTTACACCATCGCCGTCTATTTCGGCGCGGCGGGGGTGCGGAGGATCCGCTATACCGTGCCCGCCGCCCTGACGGCGGATTTTGTGGGCTTTCTGGCGGCGGCGTGGTGCGTGCGGCTGTTTTTCTGAGCAAATGTAAACTTTTTACCAATTTTTGGCCCTTGTCAGGTTTTTAACTTGCTCCCGCCGCTGTTTTACGGTATACTATTCTTGGGTATCTATTGTGGCGCACCGGAAAACGGCGCGCCACTATCAAACTTGAGAAGAGGAGCGTTATCTTGACCAGTCGTAAAATCATCAACAGTAAACTGAAGGAAGCGGTGGATTCCGTACTGCCCATCACCCTGATCGTGGCGGTGCTGTGTTTCTTCTTCGTTCCCGTGGGCAGCGGACTGATGCTGGCCTTTCTGGTGGGCGCGGTCATGCTGATCTTGGGCATGGGCCTGTTCACGCTGGGCGCGGAGCTGTCCATGACCCAGATGGGCAATCTGGTGGGCGCGAAGATGACCAAATCCCGCCGCCTGTGGCTCATTCTGGTGCTGGCTTTTGTCCTGGGCGTTGTCATCACCATTGCCGAGCCTGACCTGCAAGTCCTGGCCCAGAACGTGCCGGGCATCGACAAGACCATGCTGATCCTCACGGTGTCCGTGGGCGTGGGTATTTTCCTGACCATCTGCATGCTGCGTATCCTGCTGGGCATCTCCCTGCGGACGCTGCTGCTGATCTTCTATGCCATCGTGTTTATTCTGGCCGCCCTGTCCGACCCGGACTTCCTGTCCGTGGCCTTTGACTCCGGCGGCGTGACCACCGGCCCCATGACGGTGCCCTTCATCATGGCGCTGGGCGTGGGCGTCGCCTCCATCCGAAGCGACGAAAAGGCCAAGTCCGACAGCTTCGGTCTGGTGGCGCTGTGCTCCATCGGCCCCATTCTGGCGGTACTGCTGCTGGGCTTCCTGTACCCGGAAAACACCGCCTCTGCCTCGGAAACTGTGGTCAACAGCTTTGAAAATACCCTCACCGTGGGCTACAGCTATTTGGAGGAACTGCCCGCCATGATGGGCGAGGTGGCCATCGCCCTGCTGCCCATTTGCGTGTTCTTCCTGCTGTTCCAGATCTTCTCGCTGCACCTGCGGAAGCTGCCCCTGCTGCGGATCCTCATCGGCGTGGGCTATACATATGTAGGTCTGGTGCTGTTCCTGACGGGCGTCAACGTGGGCTTCTCGTCGCTGGGCTATGTGCTGGGCGGCGTCATCGTGGAGGAGGGCCTCGGCCTTCTGATGATCCCGCTGGCCACCCTGATGGGCTGGTTCATCATCAACGCCGAGCCTGCCGTCCATGTGCTGAACAAGCAGGTGGAGGAGCTGAGCGCCGGCGCTATCTCCTCCAAGGCCATGGGCATGAGCCTGTCCATCGCCGTGGCCGCCGCCATGGGACTTGCCATGGTGCGCGTCCTGACCGGCATCTCCATTCTGTGGTTCGTGCTGCCGGGCTATATCATCGCGCTGGGTCTCAGCTTTTTCGTCCCCAGCATCTTCACCGCCATCGCCTTCGACTCCGGCGGCGTGGCCTCCGGCCCACTGACCGCCACCTTCATGCTGCCCTTTGCCATGGGCGCTTCCACGGCGCTGGGCGGCAATGTGATGACCGACGCCTTCGGCCTTGTGGCGCTGGTGGCCATGATGCCCCTGATCGTGGTGCAGGTCATGGGCGCCATCTACGTGGTCAAGACCCGCCGCAACAGTGCGCAGGAATCCGCGCCCGTATTCAGCAACGAGGGCGTTATCGAACTGTGGGAGGTGGCCTGACATGGAACTGTACTATCTGATGAGCATTACCGACCGCGACCGGGCGGAGGACATGGCCGCCCTGTACCGCGACGCGGGACTGAACCTTGTGACTACCATGCTGTGCCGGGGCACGGCAACACCCCAGCAGTTGGCGCTGTACGGCCTGTCCCGGACGGAAAAGGCCGTCACCGGCGCTGTGGTGGGAACCGACAGCATGAAGCAGCTGTTCCGCGCCGCCAAGCGCAAGCTGTTTATCGACATTCCCGGCAACGGCCTGATGCTGGCCGTGCCCCTGAAAAGCGTCAGCAGCGGCCGGACGCTTGCCTATCTGACAGACGGCGGAAAGTCCGCCACCGGAGGTGTACCGACTATGAACTTTGATTATGAACTGATCGTGGTGATCCTGAACGAGGGTCATTCCGACATGGTGATGGACGCGGCCCGCAGCGCGGGAGCAGGCGGCGGCACGGTGCTGCACGCCAAGGGCACCGGCGCCATCGGCACCGAGAAATTCTTCGGCGTGACGCTGGCCAACGAGAAGGACGTGATCTACATCGTGGCCAGCGGCAAGGAGAAGGCCGCCATCATGAACGCCATCAACAAGGACGCCGGCCCCTCCACGGCGGCAGGCGCCATCAGCTTCTCTCTGCCAGTGTCCGACGTGGCGGGTCTGCGGAGACTGGACGACGAGTAAAGACAAAGCCTTCCCTGTGTAAGGGGAGGTGGCACGGCGTAAGTCGTGACGGAGGGGTTGTCCGAAACTGCTTCATGAATTGGACAATCCCTCAGTCACCTTCGGTGACAGCTCCCTTTACACAAGGGAGCCAACGGCTTCCTATATTGGAAATAAAAACCAGAGACCGGCGAATGCCGGTCTCTGGTTTTTATTTCATCGGACAATTCCGCAAAATTTCCTTCGCTGCCGCTTCATAGGCCGTCAGATTGTTGGCTTTGCGGATGGCTTTCAGGGGCCGCTCTACCTCCTCGAACCGCTCGTTGAGGTAGTTCCACAGTTCCCGCATCCGGTGCAGCACCGGCGGCGTACCGCTGAGCCGCTGGCGATAGCCCTCCAGCAGCCGGTCGTGATACTGCTCCAGCTCCTGCCGGGCGGCTCCCGCGCCGCCCCGGAGCCGCCGTCCCAGCGCGGGATCGGCCATCAGGCCACGTCCAACCATTATCGTGTCCACCTGAGGATACTTCCCTTGGAACGCCGCCACATCCGTCGCCGTGAACAGGTCGCCGTTGTACACCAGCCGCCCCGGATATACCGCCAGCGCCCGGTCAAAGGCGTCCCGATGCACCGCGCCCTTATAGAACTCCTTCTGGATCCGGGGGTGTACGATCAGCTCGTGGATGGGGTAGTGGCCGTACAGCGCCAGCAGCGCTTCCCACTCCTCCGGATCGTTCTTTCCGATGCGGGTCTTGATGGACACCCGCATATCCGGCAGACTGTCAAATATCTCGTCCAGACACCGCTCCAGCTCCTCCGGATAGGCCAGCAGGCCGGAGCCCTTCCGCTTAGCCGTCACCGTCCCGGAGGGGCACCCCAGGTTGAAGTTGACCTCGCCATAGCCACGAGCCTGCAATTCCCGGGCCGCCCACACGAAGTGGTCGCCCCGGTTGGTCAGCAGTTGGGGCACGGTGTCCGGCTCGCCCTGTATCTCGTCCAGCTCCTTCCGCTGGAAGCACAGGTTGGCGTTGGGGGACAGAAACGGCGTGAAATACTTGTCCACACCGCCGAAGATCGTCCGGTGAGCCTGCCGCCACAGATAGGTGGTCAGCCCCTCCATAGGCGCGGCGTACAGCGTGATATCGGCCATTGCGTTTTTCCTTTCTTATGCAAAGATCGTCCAGATCAGCTTGCTGACAATGTGCAGCACCGCGTGGCTGAGCATGGCGTACTGGATGCCGTACCTCCGGTATAGCCGCCCGAACACCAGTCCGAACCCGCCGTTCAGCAGGAAGCACCGCACCAGAACCGGCGGCGTCAGCGTGCCGAAAATGCCCACTGTGGCAGGCAGATGCCCCGCCGCGAACAGCAGCGCCGCCAGCACGTTAGCCGCCACGATCACCCCAGTGGGCGGCTGCTTCTCCCGGCGGAAGAACAGCCTCCACCCCAGAAATGCCAGCAGGCTCATGAGGAACAGCCGCATGAACAGCTCCTCCATCACGCCGCCGTAGAGGATGGCGGACAGCCAGCCCCACACCGTCAGCCCCGCCGCCGCGCTGGTCTGCACCGCCGTACCCGGCAGCCACACGCCGAACGTCCAGTAGTCCAGACTGAACAGCAACCCCAGCGGGAGCGATACCGCCAGCGTCCGCAGCAGCGGACGCTTTTCCAGCCGGAAAGGCCGCATCAGCCCCAGCTTTTCCGCCAGAAGATACCCGAAAAAGCCGCACACGGCGGCGTAGACCACCGTCTGCGCCGTGCCCACAGCCAGCAGCACCGCCGTGCTGCCCAGCTGGGCCAGCATGGCCGCCAGCGTGGCCGGATCGTACAGCGCCAGCTGATAGCGGATCACCAGATAGCCCGCCGCCGCAGCGACAGGCAGCAGCGCCAGCGTGAACCGCAGGGGCGCACGGTATTGGGGCAGAAATCTCCTCATACCCCGTCACCTCCCCAGCGTCTCCACACAGAAGCCGTGATAGCCGCAACAGCCGCACGTCAGATTCCGTGCCGACGGCGTGTGGCGGGCGAAGAACGCCTCCTTCAGCGCCGGGCGGAACACCGTGTGGCACTGGGGACACAGGTAGGCCACCCGCCGGAAGTAGTACCGGCTGATTAGAACACCAAAGGGAACCGACAGCAGCAGATAGACCGCGCAGGGCCACCAGACACTGGTGACGATCCACAGCACAACGCCCGTCACCTCCAACAGCGACATGGGCAGTCCCGCCAGCAGCATGACGGTGTGCACCCGTTTCAATTGTGTGCGTCGCTCCATCAAGTACGCTATGTCGCCGATGGATTCCACCGAAAACTGTTCACTCTGCCGCACCTGCCGCCGCAGCTCCTCCAGCTTTTCCAGCCGGGACTGGCTCTGGGCCAGCTGGCGGCGCACCTCCTGCTCCTGCTGCTCCAGCAGCAGCTGGATGACCCGCCCCGGCTCCTCCTCGGCCAGCAACTGGCCGATAGCGTCGATGGGCAGCCCCATGTCCCGCAGAAAGCAGATGATCCGCAGCTGCCGCAGATCGTCGTCGGTATACAGCCGCCGTCCGCCCTCGGACAGCTCACTGGGACTCAGGATGCCCCGGGTGTCGTAGTACTGCACCGTCCGCACCGTGACGCCGCACAGCTTGGCCAGCTCTCCCGTGGTGTATTTGGACATAGCGTTTCACCTCCTTACAGGGGGTAGTGTAGCATATGACGCAGCGTCATGAGCAATACCCAACGCAGCGTTATGAGGGAAATTTCTAAAATTTGGATGCCGCTATGCCTGAAAAAGATATTTCGCGCTCCGGCGCGACCTACTTTTGTCAACAGTGACAAAAGTAGGCAAA
>OIZI01000629.1_pt1 | contig 17057 bp, 15 predicted proteins | sample 1588441 | NCBI WGS metagenome assembly OIZI01 (sample SAMN03283284) | human gut metagenome | biome: human-associated habitat; material: feces | host: Homo sapiens | place: Peru | collected 2012 | reverse complement strand
AATTAGATGAATTAATCGGTTATTATCTAATTTATCTACATTACATAATCATCCCCACAAACCCAAGTTTAACTTTTGATATGAGCAAATATGGACATAGAAAATTAAAAACAGAATATGAAAAACTATTATGCTTGATATTCCTTATAACACAACAAAAGCCCATAAATTCTATGAAAAAGCAGGTTTTAAGAAAGTTACAGAAGATGAATTACCGATAAAATTCAGCCATCCTTATAAGGATTGTGACTTCTTTATTTTGAATTTATAATTTAATACAGATATGAAAAGCCCCGATTAGATATACTAATCGGGGTTTGCTTATACCTTAACTATTAAGTTTATTTATCATCCTTAGGTGATGACTTAGTAGCATTTGTAAACTGTTCTTGTAGTGAAGTGATGGCTGTCTTATAAACATAAGAAATTTGTTCACCATTTACAACACCAACATACTTAGAGTTGTTTACCTTGTATAGTTCAAGTGTATCGGCACTTCTACCTGTATCTGCACTATATGTAAACTTAACTGTCATTTCAGGTTTACCTGAAATCTTTTCATGAGAGAAATCTCCTCTTGTAAAGTTAGCACCATGCATATAGTCAAATGCAGTTTGGAAGTAACCAAAGCTGATTTGCTTACCGTTATACTTAACTGTTGTGTCAGTTATTGTTTGGTTATCTGAATTTGTAGAAGTCTTTGTTTCTAGGTCAAAAGTATAGTTGTTTTTGCCGAAAGAAACTTCTGTCTTAGATAGGCTTGTGATTTTGTTATCTACAAAGTAGTCACTTCTCATTTTGTCTAGGCTTGATGTTGTCCATCTAACTGAGTCAGTAAGAATCTTGTAAATAACATCTCCACCCTTAACCATTAGGTAGCAGTACTTTTTGCTATCAGGCTTACTGGCTTGTAGTTCAACAACTGTGTCCTTATATGTAGCAGTTAGTTCAGCATAAGGTGTTGCTAAACCGAACTTCTGTAAATCGGCACTTGTTGGGTTTAGGCATACAACTGCTTTAGCTGCAACACCACGAATACCTGCTTCAATTTCACTACAAGTAGTATCGTTACCATAGTACTTAGCAGGTTGTGTGATAATGTAGTTTGTTGTAGCAGTATCATCTGTGCTATCTTCAAATTCAATATCTTCCTTATAGTGTGTACCACTTAGGTGTACTGTCTGTGGAGTAGCTGTGTCACCCTCACTTGCTGCCTTAGTAACATTTAAATCAATAAGGTCATATACACTGTATAGGAAAGAATCAACTGAGTCTTCATCAACTAGGTAAATTGATTTACCTGTACCGAATTTTACATAGTAGCCTGTGTTATTAGGTGCTTTGTCGCCAACATAGAACTTAGAATTTGTCTTGTCTGTGTAGCCAACAGTAACAGTAGCCTTTGGCTTATCAAAACCAAAGTCACTGTCTTCATCACCACTTACAGAAACAATCTTAGTAAATGACATTGATGCTGCATCTGATGCAACTGTATCAGGCTTACCCTCAGCAATTGACTTATCCTCATAGCCTACCAATGTGTATTCTGTAGCCTGAGTTTCTGTCTTAGTTTTACCGTTTTCATCTTTAGTTTTCTTTACAGGAGTGTAACTCTTGATTTGGAAACTACCGTTATCATTTTCGACTTTAATAGTTTTGATTTTTCTAGGAATATAGTTAATAAGTTCACCGGTACCGTTTTCTTTAACTTCACCGTTTTTATCAAGAGCAGGTTCTGCCTGATGCATTTTGTTCTTGTCAACAGTATCGGAAATCTTTGCTTCCTTAGTTACTTCTTGTGTATCTTTGTTATCTTCACTACCCGGTAGGTTAAGTACCACTACTAATGCAACACCAATAATAACAACAACTGCTGCCACAATAATAATCTTAAGTAGTTTTTTGTTATCTTTCTTTTTAGTAGCCATTATTTCTTTCTCCTAACTGCCCAAATTACAATACCTAGGATTAGTACACCGATTGGGATAATACCTACAAATAGGATTGTTGGGAATAGGGCATCACTTGCAGCTTCCAGACCTAGAGAAGTATCACTGGCTGTAGCACTGTTAATTGTAATAGTTTCACCGTCATTTTCTGTTAGCAAGTTAAATAGATTTGCAAAATATTTGCTGTTGTTGTACTGAGAATATTTTGTTAGCAAATCGCCACAAAGTGCATCATAAGAACCGATTACAACAACATTCTTGTTAACACCGTCAGATACTTCAGACTGATTGATAACTGCACCGTTAAGTGCTTTGCCGGAACCTTTCTTAATATCGTCAGTTGACTTAGCATCTGTTGGTAGTAAGTCAGCCTTTTTAGAACTCTTTAGAAGTACCTTTGCTGAACTACCCTTTGTTAAAGTAATGTTCCATGTGTCAAACATTGCAACCTTTGTACTGCTATCAATACCATCTGTAAAGTCAGAATCATCATAATCAAATGTTGATAGTCTGTTGTCATTTGGTGAAAGTGGTGTTAGATAATCATTATCTTCTTCATAAATCCACTTATTATCAATCTTAATACCCTGTTCCTCTAGGAATGAATCCATATTTGGTGTGCCACCATCAATTACTGCCGGTGCAGGAATATAAACGAAAGTTTTGTTGCTTTTCTTTGCTGTATTTAGATAGTCATTAACTTTCTTTAGTGCCTGTTCTGAAATATCAGTTGTAGGTGCAACAAATAATAGAATATCACAATCGTTTGGTACTTTATTGTTTGAATCAAGGTCAACAGTAGAAGTTGAATATGCTTGATTTTCTAGGAATGTTTTTAATGTTGAGAAATAAGAAGAATTAACACCTGAAGAAGTTACAAAACATGCTTTTGCTGCATTTTCCTTTGTTAAACCAAGGATAGCTGTACAAACCGCTTGTTCAACTTTACTTGACTTAATTGTAGTGTAGCCTGTTGATGAGTCATTTTCTGTTTCGAAGAAATCTTCCATTGTCAGACCTTTGTATCTGTCATTACCGGCATCAATAACACAAATTGTGCTTGAACCTGATGTTGTAAGATTTAGGTTGCTATATTTCTTAGCGAATGATGGGTTTGATGCAGTATCTTCAAATTTAAAAGTAATGTGACTGTTTAGTGCAGCAATTTCTTTGAAGAATTGAAGTGCTTGTGAGAAATATGCAACACCAAAGTTAGAGTCATATGAAGTGAAAGTATCTTCATCGGATAGAAGATAAATATCAATATCCTGGTTTACATTCTTACAAAGCTTCTTAGTATCATCCTGTAACTGATACATATTTGAACTTGTAATATCTACTGAAAGGGATGGGAACTTGTTCTCCAGTACAGATGCAATAATATTTACTGCAACTACACAAGCTAGGAAAACTGCAATAATTGCAATGCTTAACCAGCCCTTTGAGAACTTTCTTGAATGTAAAATCTTTTTGATTTTAGATTGTTTCTTTACTTCAACATCAGAAGTTTCTTCTTTTCCGGAAACTTCATCTGTAGAAGTTTCATCTGCTTTAATATCTTTTTCGATTTCTGTAGCTAGGAAATCTTCTTTTTTATTTTTCTTAAACAATGTAATACCTCCTTAGCTCCAGCGTCTTTTTTCTAGGACTCTAAGTGTTAAGAAATTGAATAGTGCAATAATTGATAGGAAGAATACAGTATCTGCAACACTTAAAATACCCTTAGTAAAGTTTGAGTAATGGTCAACGAATGAGATGCTAGAAATAGCAGTTGAAATCCAAGATACAGAGATTAGCTGAGAAATGCTATCTATAAAGAAGATTACAAGACCAAAACACATACTAACAATAGCAGAAATAATCATACTTTCTGTTAATGAAGAAATGAAAATATCAATAGAAATCATTGCAGCACCAAGAATAATTGTGCCAAGTAGATTACCTAAAAATACTGACCAGTCAGGTGCACTGTAGAAAGTAAGTGTTAGTGCAAATAAAACATAAATGCCAACACAACAGATAAACATAATCAGTGAACCGAAGAACTTACCGGAAACAATTTCTCCAAGTCCTAATGGAGAGGTTAAAAGTGCTTGATCGGTTTTCTGTTTCTTTTCTTCTGAAAAAGTTTTCATTGTAATAATCGGAATTACAAGAACTGTAATCATAAACATATTTGAAAATAGATTTGCCATATCCTTGCTGTTTCCTACTATGCAATAGAAGTAGAAGAATAACCCTGCAAAGAAATAATAAACTGCCATTACAACATATCCGATTGCAGAGGTAAAATATGAATTTAGTTCTTTCTTTAAAATAGCTGTCATTACTTTTTACCTCCCTTTGATACAGGTTTTGATGTTAACTTTAGGTATGCTTCTTCAAGACTCATACCACCCTCATTCATAGTAAGGATAACTGACTTGTTGTTAACCATAGCATTGAAAACACCTTTTCTAATGTCAACACCACTTTCATGTTCAATGTTGTATACATTAGTGTTTTCTGCACTTTGTCTTTCAACAGTTATTTTCTGTACACCATGAACATTCTTTAAAGCAGTTGTAACAGAAGTTACTGTGCCTTCAGCTTCAAGAGTAAGTGTTGACTTACCGGTAATAGCCTGTGAAAGTTCTGATGTCTTTGTATCGGCAACAACTTGACCTTGATTGATAACAACGATTCTGTCACAAATTGCTGAAACCTCTGAAAGAATATGTGAAGAAAAGATAACTGTGTGTTTCTTTCCTAAGCCTCTGATTAAACTTCTGAATTCTCTAATCTGTGAAGGGTCAAGACCAACAGTAGGTTCATCAAGAATAAGTACAGGTGGGTTGCCAAGCAACGCTTGAGCAAGACCTACTCTCTGACGATAACCTTTTGATAGGTTACGGATAATTCTTGACTGATGGTCAGTTAACTTAGTAACTGCAAGAACTTCATCAATGTGAGCTTTCTTAGGAAGTTTTACTTTCTTAATAGAGAACATAAACTCCAAATATTTTCTAACTGTCATATCCATATAAAGTGGTGGCAGTTCCGGAAGATAACCAATCTGGGACTTTGCACCCTTTGGATCTTTCAAAATTTCCGAATCATTTATGGTTACTGTGCCACTGGTAGAAGAAATATATCCTGTGATAATATTCATAGTTGTACTTTTACCGGCACCGTTTGGACCAAGAAAGCCTAGTATCTCACCATCATTAACAGTAAAACTAATGTCGTTTACTGCCTTGATGTCGCCATACTGCTTTACAAGGTTTTTTATTTCAACCATATTTTCAACTCCTTTTTCCTTTTAGTAAACTAGATTAATTTCCATAATAATTCTAACAGATTATTAGTTTTTTTCAACAAATCAACTCCAATTGTCACTTTTTATTCATAAAGTTTCAATTAACTGTCACAATATAAAAAATTCTCTTGTGAAATATAACAAAACCTTTTGAAAGATTTTATTGAATGTGACAATGAATTTATTTAAACTAACTTATATAGTGTTTATTTATTATTTCAATCCGTATTATTATACCATTAAGTCAAGCTTTCTTCAACAAGGGTAGTATAAATAATAGAAAAACAGAGATACTTAATATAAATAAGGTACGGGCAACATTGTTTGCCTGTTTAATAGTATAGAGAAAAGAGTGATAGTATGGATTACCTAAAAGCATTTGTAGTTGGTGGACTTATTTGTGTTGTCGGTCAAATATTAATTGACAAAACAAAATTAACACCGGCTAGAATTTTAACTTCCTTTGTTGTAATCGGTGTACTTCTTGGTGCAGTAGGACTATACAAGCCTTTAGTTGACTTTGCCGGTAGTGGTGCTACAGTACCTTTGTCCGGTTTTGGGTACAATTTATACAAAGGTGTTAAGGAAGCAATCAGCGAAGACGGATGGCTTGGAATATTCACAGGTGGTGCTACTGCATCTGCCGGAGGAATAGCCGGTGCTATATTTTTCGGTTTTTTGGCAGGATTACTGGGAAAACCACAGGAAAAATCCTAGGAAAATATAGATAAACACTTGATTTTTCCTATATTATATGCTATTATTTAATAGTTAAATATCCTAATGGTAAAGGAGTGGTCAGTACGACCGCTCCTTTGTTATTATAAAGAGGTGATAAAATGGCAAACAAAAAAGGTAACAATACTGCCGGAATGGTATGGGAAATTGCAGAACCTATTGCAAAAGATTTAGGGCTACAACTTTGGGATGTTCGCTATGTTAAAGAAGGTGCACAGTGGTATCTTAGAGTAATCATTGACAAAGAAGATGGTGTAGGCATTGACGATTGTGAGAAAATGTCCAGAGCCTTAGACGCTCCTCTTGATGAAAAAGAGATTGGTCAGAACCAGTACATTCTGGAGGTTAGTTCTCCCGGTATTGAGAGGGAGCTTGTTCGTGAGGAACATTTTGACCAATTTATCGGTGCTGATGTAATGGTTAAGATGATTAGACCTATTGAGGGTATCGGTAAGGAATTTAAGGGTAAACTTAAATCTGCCGATAAACAGACTGTTACAATTACAGACCACAGTGATGAAAACGAAATTACTATTAATAAGAAAGATACAGTTTATATTAAACTGGATGACTTTGATTTTTAAAAGAAAGGATTTGATTTTGGAATGAATAATAAGGCATTATTTGAGGCATTAAGATCTCTAGAACAAGAAAAAGGCATTTCTATGGATGCTATGATTACACAAATTTCTAAGGCTATTGTTATTGCTTGTAAGAATAACTACGGTGGCAATGATGATGTTGAAATCTCTATGGTACCTGAAAAGAATAGCTTTGATGTTAAGCTAAACAGAGAAGTAGTTGAAGAGGTATTTGACCCTGACTATGAAATTTCTCTTGAAGATGCTCAGAAAATTAAGAAGTCAGCTACTATCGGTGACAAGGTTGCAATTTCACTTGACCCTAAGAACCTAGGCAGAATTGCAGTACAGACTGCTCGTTCAGTTATCCGTCAGGGTATTCGTGATGGTGAAAAGGGTCAGATGCTTGCTGAATTCCAGTCAAAGCAACAGGAAATTGTTACTGCTAAGGTTGAAAGAATTGCTCCGGATACAGGAGCTGTTACAATTCGTATCGGCAAAGCTGAAGCAGTTCTACCAAAGTCAGAACAAATTGGTGACGAAACATTTAAAGAAGGGGACCTTGTTAAGGTTTATATTGTTGATGTTAGAACAACAGACAGAGGCCCTAGAGCATTTATCTCAAGAACTCACCCTGACTTTGTTAAGAGATTATTTGAAACAGAAGTTCCTGAAATCTTTGATGGTGTTGTAGAAATTAAGTCAGTTTCAAGAGAAGCAGGTTCAAGAACAAAGATGGCAGTTTATAGCAATGACAAAACTATTGATGCAGTTGGTTCTTGTATCGGTGCTAAAGGTGCCAGAGTTAACACTATTGTTGAAGAACTTGGTGGAGAAAAGATTGATATTGTTGAATGGTCAGAAGACCCTGCAAAGTTTATTGCAGCTTCCCTATCTCCTGCAACTGTTATTAAGGTTGTTATTGAAGATTTAGAAGGAAAATCATGCAGAGTTACTGTTCCTGACAACCAGCTTTCACTAGCTATCGGTAACAAGGGACAGAACGCAAGACTTGCAGCTAAACTAACAGGTTGGAAGATTGATATTCGTCCTGAAAGTGGTTTCTTCGGTGAAGATGAAGAAGCTGAAGACGAAGTTCTAGTTGACAATGCTGAAGATACAACACAGGAAGAAGTAGAAAACATTACAACTGAAACTGAAGAAGCAGAAGAAAATGCAACAGAAGAGCCAATCGTTGAAGATACAGCAATTGAAGAATCAACAGAAGAAGTACCGACTGTTTAAATGAATGTTGACAGTTTTATTGATAACATTTTATGAACAGATAACGAGGAATAATTTATTCTTGTAATATAACGAAAGGAGGAATTACTGTGAAAACAAAGAAAGTTCCAATGAGAAAATGTTCCGGTTGTGGAAATATGTTTCCAAAGAAAGAACTGGTTAGGGTTGTAAAAGCCCCTGACAAAAAAGACAGTGACGGTAATATAATAGAAAAGGGTGAAGTTTCTCTTGACCTTACTTCTAAGAAATCCGGAAGAGGTGCTTATGTCTGCAAAAATGTTCAGTGCCTACAAAAAGCCAGAAAGACTAAGAGGATTGACCGTTCATTAAATACAGTCATTCCTTCAGAAATTTATGACCAGATGGAAAAGGAAATTGCCGATGAATGACAGATTACTTTCTATCTTGGGCTTATGCAGACGAGCAGGTAAAATTGTAATTGGTACAGACCCGGTTATTGAGTCTGTTACAACCGGAAAATCCTTTATTGTCCTTATGACAAAGGATTTTTCAGCCAACAGTAAGAAAAACATCCTGAAAGCCTCTAACAACAGTTCAGTTAAAACTTTCGTTATTAACAGAACTAAGGATGAGTTAGGTATGGCAATTGGCAAGTATTGTGCTGTTGTCAGCATAACAGACAGAGGTTTTTCTGATAAAATTCAAGAGTTAATCTTGAAAGAGCAAGAACAGGAGGAATGAAACTATGATGATTAAATATAAGGTTAATGAGGTTGCTAAGGACCTTGGCGTTAACAGTAAGAAAGTTATCGAAGTGCTTGATAAGTATTGTGGCGTACAGAAGAAAACTACAACTACTCTGGAAGAAAATGAGCTAAATGTTGTTTTCGATTACTTTACTCAGGACAAAAATCTTGATAACTTAGATGCTTACTATGCAAAGAGAAACGCAGGTATTGAAGAAGTAGAAAAGAAGAAAGACGAAGAAAAGAAAAAGAGAAAAGAAGAACATAAACGCCAAAAAGCTGAACAAGCTAAAAAACAGGGCAAAGCTCCTGCACAACAAGAGAAAGAACACCAAGCTCCCAGAAGAAAAGAAAGCCGTGTTATTGATACATCAGCAGTTGTTGTTAATGTTGATAAGTACAACGAAAAGTACGACAATATGGCTGACTCTAAGATGAACAGAAGTGACAGAAACAAAAGTCAGGTTAAAAAGCAGAAGATTAACCAGCGTTCACAGCAGAGAAAGAAAAGACAAGGTAAGAGAGAAACAGAACAGGAAAGACTAAAGAGAATTGCAGCAGAAAGAAAGGCAAAGCCTATCACTGTTCAGATTCCTGAGGAAATTGTTGTTCAGGAACTTGCTTCTCGTCTAAAGGCTACTGTTGCCGAAGTTGTAAAGAAAGCATTCTTAATGGGTACAATGGTTACTGCTACAGATACTATTGACTTTGATACTGCTTCTCTAATTGCTATGGAATTCCATGCAAAGGTAGAGAAAGAAGTTGTTGTTACAATCGAAGAACAGATTATTGATGATACAGAAGATGATGATGCAAATCTAGTACCAAGAGCTCCGGTTGTTGTTGTTATGGGTCATGTTGACCATGGTAAAACATCTATCCTTGATGTTATCCGTCATGCAAATGTTACATCCTCTGAAGCCGGTGGTATTACTCAGCATATCGGTGCTTACAGAGTTCAGGTTAACGGCAAGGATATTACATTCCTAGATACTCCGGGTCATGAAGCATTTACAACAATGCGTGCAAGAGGTGCAATGGCTACAGATATTGCTATTCTTGTTGTTGCTGCTGATGATGGTATTATGCCACAGACAGTAGAAGCTATTAACCACGCTAAGGCTGCCGGTGTTTCTGTTGTTGTTGCTATTAACAAGATGGATAAACCTGGTGCTAACCCAGAAAATGTAAAACAGCAATTAACTGAATATGAACTTGTACCTGAAGAATGGGGTGGTGATACACCTTGTATTCCTGTTTCTGCAAAGACTAAGGAAGGTATCCCTGATTTACTTGAAATGGTACTTCTAATTGCTGAAATGAAGGAACTAAAGGCTAACCCTGACCGTCAGGCTAAGGGTTGCGTTATTGAAGCAAGACTTGATAAGGGTAGAGGTCCAATTGCTACAATGCTTGTACAGAACGGTACACTTCACCAAGGCGATATTGTTGTTGCCGGTACTGCAGTTGGTAGAGTTAGAGCAATGACTAACGATAGAGGCAGAAAAGTTAAGGAAGCCGGTCCATCAGTTCCGGTTGAAATTACAGGTCTTGATGAAGTTCCACAGGGTGGCGACATTTTCAATGCCGTTTCTGATGAAAGACTTGCTCGTCAGCTTGTTGAACAGAGAAAAGCTAAGGCTAAGGAAGAACTATTTAACTCAAGAACTAAGGTTACACTTGATAACCTATTTGACCAGATGAAACAAGGCGAAATGAAAGAACTTCAGATTATTGTTAAGGCTGATGTTCAGGGTTCTGTTGAAGCAGTTAGACAGTCACTTGAAAAGCTATCTAATGATGAAGTAAGAGTTAATGTTATCCACGGTGGTGTTGGTGCTATTAACGAAAGTGATGTTATGCTTGCTAATGCTAGTAACGCAATCATTGTTGGCTTTAATGTTAGACCTGATGCTACTGCAGTAGCAAATGCTGAGAGAGAATCTGTAGATATTCGTCTATATAGCATTATTTATAACTGTATTGAAGAAATTGAATCAGCTATGAAGGGTATGCTTGCTCCTAAGACAAGAGAAGTTGTAATCGGTAATGCTGAAATCCGTAACATTATCAGAATCAAGAGTGTTGGTGTTGTTGCCGGTTCTTATGTTAAGAACGGTACTATCAAGAGAAATGCTCAGGTTAGAGTTATTCGTGACGGTGTTGTTATTGCTGATGATACAATCGCTTCACTACAGAGATTTAAGGATGCAGTTAAGGAAGTAAACGAAGGTTATGAATGTGGTATTTGCCTAGAAAAATATAACGACCTTCGTGAAGGTGATATTTTTGAAGTGTATGAAATTCAGGAGTATCGTGAAGACTAATAACAGTCTATTGTAAAAGAGGAAATTAATATGTCAGGACACAGAATTGATAGAACAACTGAAGATATTAAAAGAGAACTGACTGATATTTTTAAGTCAGTAAAAGACCCTAGAGTTGCCGATTGCTTTATCTCTATTATCAGAGTTGAGGTTACTAATGACCTTAGCTATTGCACAGTATATTTCAGTGTAATCGAAGGTATGGAAAGAGCAAAGGAAGCTCTAAAGGGACTAAAATCTGCAACAGGTTATATCAGAAGAGAACTTGGTCACAGACTTCATTTGCGTCATACTCCGGAGCTTATCTTTAAGGCTACCGATAGTATTGAATACAGTGCTAACATTAGCCGTATTCTAAATGACCTTGATATTAAAGAAGATGAGGACCAAGATGAAGCTTGATAATGTAGCTAAAATTTTACAAGAAAAAAATAATATTGAAATTTTAACTCACCATTATCCTGATGGAGATACCCTAGGTTCTGCTTATGGTCTTTGTAAGGCTTTACAAGATATGGGCAAAAATGCAAGGGTAATCCTTAGTGGTAAGGCTGCTACAAAGTTTGATTATCTAAAAAATGGAGTAAAGGAAAATTCCTTTACTCCGGATTTTATTATGTCTGTTGATGTAGCAGCACCTCAGCTTTTGGGGGATAATGAGGAAAGTTATAGCAACATAATTCAGTTATGTATTGATCACCATGGCAGTAATTCTTTAGGAGTAGAGGATAGTTATATTGATGCTACAGCAGCATCTACTTGTGAAATTATCTTTGACCTAATCACCCTAATGAATGTGAAGATTACTAAAGAAATTGCAAACTGCCTTTATACAGGTGTCAGTACAGACACAGGTTGCTTTATGTACACAAATACCACTGCAAAAACTCATATGATTGCAGCAAAATTAATTGAATGTGGTGCTGATTTTGCAGTTATCAACAGAGCAATGTTTGAAACCAAAACAAAGCAGAAACTTGCCCTTGAAAGAATGGTTTATGACACACTGGATTATTACTATGACGGCAAACTTGCTATTATTTACACCACCCTTGCAATGCAAGATAAACTAAATTTAGGTGATGACCAAATGGAAGGCTTGGCATCAATTCCTAGACAAATTGATGGTGTAAAGATGGGCATTACTATTAGAGAAAAGCAGGATAATGTGTTTAAAATTTCTGTTAGAACTAATGGTGATACCGATGCTTGTGAATTTTGCAAAAAGTTCGGTGGTGGTGGCCACAAGGCTGCCTCAGGTTGTGCAATTAACGGTACACTTGAAAGTGTTAAGCAACAGCTTATTGATGCAGCGAAAGAGATACTACAATGAACGGTGTAATTGTAATAAACAAGCCAATGGACTTTACTTCATTTGATGTTGTGGCAGTAATGAGGAAAACCCTTGGCATTAAGAAAATCGGTCATTTAGGTACACTTGACCCTAATGCAACAGGTGTTCTACCACTGGTTGTGGGAAACGGCACTAAGGCTCAGGACTTAATTACCAATCACGATAAAGGCTATGTGGCTACTTTTCAGTTTGGAAAGAAAACCGATACTCTAGATATTTGGGGTAAGGTACTAAAAGAAGAAAAAACTTCTTTCACTACAGAAGAAGTTAAGGAAAAGCTAAAAGAATTTCAAGGTGAAATTTATCAGCTACCACCTATGTACTCAGCTATTCAAATAAACGGTCAAAGACTTTATGACCTGGCAAGAGCAGGAAAAACTGTTGAAAGAGAAAAAAGAAAAGTAACAGTTTATTCCATAGAACTTCTTGACTTTGATGAAGAAAATCAAAGTGGTAAGTTGGAAATCAAGTGTAGTAAGGGTACATATATAAGGACAATTATTGATGACCTTGGTGAAAGTTTAGGTTCTTGTGCAGTTATGACTTCACTTGTTAGAACCGAGGCTTGTGGCTTTACCCTTGAAGATGCAATTGACTTGCAGAAAGCTAGAGAACTGGAGGATTTCACACCATACATTAAAAGTGTGGAAAGTCTGTTTATGAACTACGGTTATGTGAAAATTACAGAACCACAAGCAAGAAGATTCTCTAACGGTGGTGCATTGGATAAGAACAGAACTTACCTTGAGAAAATGCAACCTAAAGAGGACACAATCCTAAGAGTCAGAGATAACAATAATCAGTTTATCGGCTTAGGTATCGTTAAAGATGACGAACTAAAGATTTATAAACTTTTCAAAACAAATTAGTTTTCCACATTTTAAGAGTACAGTATGGAAAACTTTTGATTTATCTCAAATATATAATTTGAATATGTAACAAAAACCGACTTTAGTAATTTATCCTAAAGTCGGTTTTGTTATTTTAATTCTTTTTTTGATTATAATAACTTAGCTTTATAAATTTTGGTTTGTCTTTTTAATTTTGATTGTGGGTAAAGATAAATTAGGGTTTGTGGGGATGTTGTAAATTATAAAAAAGTGTATACTATGTCCTTTCTCTCTTGTATACCAAGTTATTGCACAATTAATAATACAACAATATTTTGTAGCATAAACAATAGTAATTTATATATCGTATTGTGGCTAACAGGTGTAGGGGACATCATTGATGTCCCGTTTGAAAATTAACCTTTCTATTTGTATTTTGTCCTTTGTAGATATTATAAATTTATAGTCTGCAAACAGGACAAAAATCCCATAGGTATCACACTTTTTAACGGGCGAACGATGTTCGCCCCTACACCTGTAAGCCATAATATGATATAAAAATCGGTACTGTTTATGCTACAAAATATCGTTGTATTATGAATTATACAACCAGATAATTTACAGTTTATACAAGGACATAGTTTACACTTTCATATTTAATCAACCCCACAAACCCTAATTTATAATACTGATTATAAATTATCAAAGACAAAAAATATAACAATAAAGCTCTATGAAAATCTAGTTTCATAGAGCTTTAATTTATGCTTTTTTAAAAAATGTTTTATAAGTATTTATATCTTCTTTAACTTCTGAAATATCCATTGTGTAATAGGGAAAACCCATTTCACAATAAATTTCTATTAAGTGTTCTTTAGAAATACCCAGTATCTCAGCAACTCTGCCGTGAGAGTACTCCAAATTATCAATTTATGGGCGTAACTGTAAGGCTTTTTCCTTTAGTTTATCCATATCTTTATTAGAAAGTAATGTCATAAAAATCACATCATTTCATATTGCAAAATATTCTACAATAGTAGAAATTGTAGATTATTTATTTTCCAATGCCTTTACAATTTGGTTAGCACACATATATACATTACCACCACCCATTGTTAGTACAAGGTCGCCTTCCTTAGCATTCTTAACAATGTAGTCAGTGATTTCATCAAATGTTTCAAGGCATACTGAGCCTGGAACTTTCTTGCCTAAATCTGTGTTGTAAACATTGTATGTGTTAGTTTCTCTAACCGGTAAAATAGCAGAGATAATTGCAGTATCAGGAATCTTTAGAGCCTTAGCAAAGTCATCCATTAATAGTGCAGTACGGCTGAATGTATGTGGCTGGAAAACTGCCCATACATGGTTGAAGCCAAGCTCCATAGCAGTTTCTAGTGTAGAAGTTAATTCTGTTGGATGGTGAGCAAAGTCGTCAACAACAGTAATGCCATTTGGTTTGCCCAGTAATTCAAATCTTCTGTGTACACCTGTGAATTTTGCAATATTTTCTGCAATATCTTTAATTGGTACACCTAGATAATCTGCAACTGTAATTGCTGCAAGAGAATTATAAACATTGTGAATGCCCGGTACTGATAGATTAATCTTTGTTAGAAATTCGCCTTGATACATTAAATCATAACTTTGAGTAACACCATGTCTTTGCATATTTGTTGCATAATAGTCATTTTCCATTGAAAGGCCGAATGTAATCTTCTTAATGTTAACATCTTCAAGTGCATCTTCAGCATTTGCATTGTCACCGTTATAAACAACAAGGTTGCTTGTCTGATGAGCAAATTTGTTAAATGACTTTTTGATATTGTCAAGGTTCTTAAAGTAGTCAAGATGGTCAGCATCAATATTTAGGATAACTGAGATAAATGGGTGTAGCTGTAGGAAAGAGTCAACATATTCACAAGCTTCACATACCATAATATCACTTTTACCAACATGACTGTTGCCACCAATGTATGGTAGCTTACCACCAATAATAGCTGATGGGTCTTTCTTTGAACCCACAAGAATTTGAGTTAGCATACCTGTTGTAGAAGTCTTACCGTGAGTACCACTGATAGCAACACTTTTTTTGTAGTGACTTACTACAATACCTAACATTTCTGAACGCTCAAGTGTTGGAATACCCATTTCTCTTGCTGCAACAAGTTCAGGGTTGTCATCCTTGATTGCTGCTGTGTAACAAAGAACATCCGGCTTTGCATCCTTAATATTCTCTGCATTTTGTCCCATATATACCTTAATGCCATAGTTACGGATTCTCTCCAGAGTGTCACCCTCTGCAATGTCAGAACCGGTAATTTCATAACCTTTAGCTAAAAGAATTTCTGCTAGTGGACACATACCACTACCACCAATTCCCATAAAATGAATTCTTTTTTTATCGTCTAAAAAATGCTTTTTATCCACAATAATTACCTCTTTAATTTATTTATAGTTCCATTATATAATTTTATAAGATAAATTGCAATTACTATAACAGATATTTTATAAAATTGTTGATTTGACTATGTATAAATGTTAAAATTAAGATATGAAAAAAATTATGACTATTAAGAAGAATGACAGATTAATAATTGATATAACCGGCACAACAAGTGAGGGTTATGGTGTAGGCAAAAGTGATGAGGGTATTGCAATTTTTGTACCTAATTCAGCAGTAGGTGACAGGGTAGATGTACTGATTGTTAAGGTGCTAAAGCGTTATTGCTTTGGCAAAGTGATGGAAATTATCAAGCCATCAGAATATAGACAAGAAGTAGATTGTAAAGTTTTTCTAAAATGTGGTGGTTGTTGTTACCGTCATATTACCTATGATGCTGAATTAAAAATCAAGGAGCAAAAAGTAAAGGATGCTATTGCAAGAATTGCAGGTCTTAATGTAAAAATCAATCCTATTGTAGGTGCAGATGTACCGGATAATTACAGAAACAAAGCACAGTTTCCTTTAGCTAAAAATAAAGACGGTAATGTTGAAATGGGCTTCTATGGTTTTCATAGCCATAGGGTGGTTGATACCGATACTTGTTTATTGCAACCTGAAATTTTTGATAAGGTAATGGCAGTAGTCAAGGACTATTTGCAAACCACTAATGAAACTATCTATGATGAAACAACCCACAAAGGTTTAGTGAGACATTTGTATGTTAGATACGGTGAAAAAACAGGTGAAGTAATGGTTTGTCTGGTTATTAACGGTGACAAACTAAAGGATGAAACTTTACTTGTTAATTCTCTAAAAGAAAATATACCTAACCTAAAAAGTGTTGTAATTAATTCTAATAAAGAAAAAACAAATGTAATTACAGGTACAAAAAATAGAGCAATCTATGGTGACACTTATATTATTGACAACTTGTGTGGACTTAATTTCAGAATTTCCCCAAATAGTTTTTATCAAGTAAACCATAGTCAAGCAGAGAAACTTTATAACAAAGCTAAAGAATATGCTAACCTTACAGGTGAAGAAAATTTAATTGACCTTTATTGTGGTACAGGTACAATCGGTCTTACAATGGCTAGTGAATGTAAAAGTTTAATCGGTGTTGAAATTGTACCTCAGGCAATCAGAGATGCTAAACTTAACGCAAAGCTAAATAATATTAATAACGCACAGTTTATTTGTGGTGATGCAACAAAGTGTGGGGAAAAGCTAAAGAATGACAATATTTCTCCTGATGTTGTAGTTGTTGACCCACCAAGAAAAGGTCTGACTGAGGACTTGATACTTTCAATTAAAGCTATGTCACCAAAGAGAGTTGTTTATGTTTCTTGTGACCCGGGAACTTTAGCTCGTGATTTAAAGTTTTTTGCAGATAACGATTATTCCCCTGTAGAATTAACCCCATTTGACCTTTTCCCTCGTACCAGCCATGTGGAAAATGTCTGCTTTTTGGTTAGACAAAGATAAATTAGTTTTTTCAATTTTTATTGTGCTAAGCTGAAAAAAACTCAACAAATTTGGGTTTGTGGGGATAAATGTAAAGTGTTAAATTTTAGCAAATAAGGCT
>OIZI01000628.1_pt1 | contig 17085 bp, 9 predicted proteins | sample 1588441 | NCBI WGS metagenome assembly OIZI01 (sample SAMN03283284) | human gut metagenome | biome: human-associated habitat; material: feces | host: Homo sapiens | place: Peru | collected 2012 | reverse complement strand
CTATACCAAAGCCAGTAGAAGAGTTCTTTTCTTCATAGGAATTATGATCCTGCTTGCTTTCAATATTAAGGTCTCCACCTACATTGCCGGTTACTTTTTCACCGCTCAGTACGCCGCCTTTAATATTGGTGTCCTTACCACTGGTAAAGTCAAGATTCTTTTCTGCCTTTACCTCGCTGGCATTAGCTACTATTGTTGTACTCTTGCTTTCGCTTATCCAATCAGCACGCTCGCTTACAGTCTATTGCTTGCAATTGGAAAAATTACAAGTAACATACAAGTCCAAACAAAATAAATTAATAAGCTCGCTAACAACGATTGATACTATTCTCACTCATTTAATATCGTGCCAAATAAAACAAATTCACTTATCTTTTCTTTTTTAGTACTTCAATCCCCCAACAAATCAATATCACACTCCCATATATAACAGCACCAGCTTTCATTATCCCCATATAGTTATATTGAAAACAAGCATATACATAAGCGAAAAAAATCAAATTAAACAGCAATTGAAAATATTTATGGTGTATAATATGATATTTTGTGAGAATGCAAACCAGTACGATAGCTGAAAATCCAAAAATAATCAAGTTTTTTTCACTTATCATTTAATCTCAATCCTTATCTTAAATATTGTTTTGCCAATCATTTGTTTGGGAATCCCTCTTTTTGAATGATAATATTCTGACTCATCTATAAATCGTAATTGCATTTTCATTCCATTCTTTACAAAAAAATCCCCAATATTACTTTTTTCCCAACCATTACTTGACGCTTTGTGTTCGTATAGATGTCTTACTTGATTTCTATTTAAAGTAGTATAAAATATTTTTTCAAAATCTCTGGCTCCTCCTATATGTTCAGTAACTTTTAAATCATTACAACGAATCAAACTGTCTTCTTTTGTATTATCAAAAGGCATAACAGTATTTAACTCTGTAACTATTTTAATTTCTTTTTCCGGTCCACCATTCAAATCATATAAACTATAATATGCACTACGTAATCCTAAGAAAACAAGAAAAGCTACTATAACATAAATAACTCTATAATCGCCTCTTGTGCCGACCTTAATCCACATGCACTGACATCTTTCTATAAAAAACTATAATCAATCAGCGATACAGCATACTATTTATAAGTAATACTATAAAAATATCAGTTTGGTTTTCGCAACAAAGCAGCAAAGGTTAACGCATATAGATAAAACTTTCCCTTACGAAAATCCTATTGTAAAAAAAATTTTATATAGCAGATTATTAATGCTCCTATAATAAAGATTATCAGCGAAACTTTATCCACAATAGTCCATCTTCCACCAATTAATATATAACAAACAAACAAAAAACCATATACCATAAATGTATTAAATATATATTTGTAACAATCAATGAAAATGTTAAATGTTTCAATTACAGAAAGTGCTATCTGAAATATTGAAATCCCTATCGCCCAACAAAATATTCTATTTCTTTTACTTGTTATGCTTTCTTTGTAATTAATTCCTTTTGTGACATATAGCATTAAGCTAATTACTCCTAAAATAAGCCAAACATCACTACTAACCCATTGATACATGATTATTTATCTCCTTCGCTAATAGAATTTTTAATTTTAGAACTTCCTTGTGAAATTAAAAATGCAAAACCACCATCAACCAAAGGCAGCATATAGCCTAATGTATCACTGAAATTATTTTGTAATTTATTACTTACTGTTAAAGATAAAGCTACAGTCGAAACAGTTGAAACAGTATTCAATGCCAAAGTTCTTCCATGATATTTATTATAATCAACATAAATATCGTAAACACCTTCCCCTATAGTTATAGTACTACTAGAAGAAACCGACTTAAGTACTTTTATACCGTTTACATATACATCACAAGCCTTCGGACTTGCAGAAATTTTATCAGGTAATTTATCAATAATCTTATCAACACCATTAGTTAAGTATGACATAGTAACGTTCTTTCCTAAACTCTGAAGTTCTTCTTTATTGTCATTTATAAATTTTTGGAGAGGAGAAACTAAATCCGTTGTACCAGTTTCTGAATTATACAATGGATGCTCTGCATGAAAAATAAATTTTTCATGTGTATCATCAAGTATTTCTCCAGTTCCTTCACTTAAATAATTGTTATTGTCTCTATCGCCAATAACAGAAAAACCTTTTATAACTACTCCATCGTAGATTTCTAAATCAGGATTTTCTTCTAAAGCTTTTATCAAGCCGTTCACAAAATTTTGATCTTTAAGTTTTTCTACTAGTTCTTTTTCTTGTGCTAAATCTACATTTAAGTATTTTTCGTATATTTCTATACGTTCAGCATTACTTTTAGCTTTACTTACCCTTTTCTTAAATTCTTCATACTGGGATAAAGAAAGTCTATTATTTTTCGTTCCGCTCGCAGCAGTACTTGCGCCAGCTTGCGCATTGCCGGAAACCATTTGTGATACAATACCACCGATAATCGTACTTGCCCATTGATGTTTATCTGGTTCACCAGCAAACTGCTCAGACAATTTCTTCTGCACCATTTCGTTAATCGCAGACGCGCTTGCCCCTGCCAGGAACCCATTACCCGTAAGTTCACTCATAATACCGCCAACAAGCGCATGTAGAGCATCCTTTTCAGAATCACCATCTTTCCAGCCATTCTTATCAGCAAGCTTATGAATCTCATTATACGCTAATTCACCAAATAAATTTGCTAATTCCTGGCGTTCTTCAATTTTTGTCTTGTCAAAAATCTCGCCAAGCTTATTAAGGCTGTTTTTGGTATCACGATTCAGCTTATTGATATCCTGATTCTGATTCTCTTTATCACGAATCTCAATAGTACCTTTGCTAATTGTAGCTTTCGTTGTGCTTTCAGCTTCTCCACTTGCAGGCATACCAATATCAGGTGTTATACCTTTTTCATTATAATCAGCATTGTTATTTTTATTTACTTTCGCACCAATGCCATTAGCTTTGTAATCCGCTTTGTTCTGAATATCTTCAAACGTCAACGTACCTGTCGAAAGCTTATTCTTGTCAGCATCAGCAGTACTTGAAATAATACCTCCCTTCAAGTCAGTGTTAACTTCTACACGGATATCAAAGCCATTTTTACCTGCATAGATCCCGCTCTGGTCAGTAACACTCTTGTAATTACTGTCAATCTTAACAACGCTTGCACTGCCGCTAATGGCTTTATTACTGCCAAGCCCAACGCTTGCGCCAGCTGATTTATTGTTTTCCTTATAGCTGTTGCTGTCCTGCTTGCTTTCGATGTTAAGGTCTTTGCCTACATTGCCAGTAACCTTTTCACCACTTAGCTCGCCACCTTTAATGCTGGTGTCTTTGCCGCTTGCAAAACTCAAATCTTTATTAGCAGTTACCGTACTTTCATTGTAAGTTGTGCCATTGGCAGACACTTCGCCCTTTGACATACTGCCGGATACACTATATTTTGTTCCATCAATGCCGATGCTTGCGCCAACGCTCGCACTACTGGATTTGCTGCTTTGCTCCGTTTTATTAGTATTTTTAGACGCAGTTATATTAAGGTTTTCTTTAGCATTTAATGTAACGTCCTTGCCTTCCACGTTGCTGCCAGTGATATCAATATCTTTCTTCGTAGAAGTAACATTAACATCTCCACCAGCCTTTACTTCGCTGGCGTTAGCTACTGTTGTTGTGCTATTGCTTTCACTCTTGCTCTTCGTTGTGCCAACGCTGACATTAATAGACAAGTTTTCGTTTACCTTGCCACCACCATTGCCTTTAATATTTTTAATAGCTTTATCAGCACCCTTGTAGCCTTTGACAGCAACCAAAGCACCAAGGCGTTTATCTTCAACATCTGCTGCATGTTTTACGCTATTTACTACATTATTTGCAACATCCACATAATTGCCACCTACAGAAACACTCAGTCCTGTTCTTTTGAACTCATGCTTCTCCTGCGCATTATAAACGCTGTTGCTGTTTTCAATGCTGACATTCTCGCCGGTGATATTAATATTCTTACCTGCGACAACACTGCTGCCTTTAACGTTCGCAACCTTATCTGCATCTAGGTTCACATTGCCCTTAACACTGCCAACTGTGCTTCCCACCTGCTCAACGTTCTGATTAGCGTACTGGTCCTTCTGCTTTTCCTTGCCAATAGTAAAGCCTAAGCCGCCTCCGCTAAGAAGTCCGCTCTTCTTGACAGATTTAATGTATTCGCTTTCGCTTGTCTGCTCCGCACTGCCGATATTCAGATTGCCGCCGGTTTTTACGCTTACGTCATTATCTGCAACTACGTTGCTACCTGTAATATTCGTATCTTTTTTACTGCTAATGGCAAGCTCTCCGGCAGAAATGCTGCTGCCGACAACAGTATTCTGGTTGCTGTAATCATAAATATCTGTTGTTTTGGAAGACAAGACGCCGCTAACCTTAGAATGATATTCATGCAGGTGCTCGTGGTATTCTGTTTCATTAGCAATATTTATATTATTTTCGGAATATTGGAGAACTATTGAAAGCAAGGACAGCTTGCTGCACCGTTTATCCTTGCCGCAAATGCAAGTAAGACGATATAATGTGGCTAAGGAAAAGCAGAGAAAACATTCATTTTTTCTTATTCTTTATTTCAAGAATCCAACAAACTAATATTATGCCGCCATATACTGTAGCAGCAGCTTTCATGATATCCATGTAAGCATATTTAAAGCAAATATACACATAGACAAAGAAAATAATGTCAAACAATGTTTGAAAATACTTTTGAGGTATAATGCGAATTTTAGTAAGAATACCCAGTGCCGCAATAGCTAAAACGCTAGCAATAATTAAATTTTGTTCACTTATCATTTGATCTCAATTCTTATCTTAAATATTGTTTTGCCACGCAAATGCTCAGGAATACCTAAATCTCTACTCTCATACTCTGATGCATCCTCAAACTTAAAATTCATTTTCATTGTATCCTTAATAAAATATTCTCCATTAACACTTTCTTTCCAACCTTTTTTTTCGCATTATCTTCATATACCTCATATATTTCCCCTTGCGCTAAATCTGTAAACATCGTTTCTTCAAAATCTCTAGCACCACCTATATATTCTGTAACATTAGATTTTTGCAGCCAAATAATACTATCTGGACTAACATTATCCGGCCGAATAACCATATCTAATTCCCTAACAATCTTACTTCTTTTTTCTGGTTCATCATTTAAATCATATAAACTATAATATGCACTACGTAATCCTAAGAAAACAAGAAAAGCTACTATAACATAAATAACTCTATAATCGCCTCTTGTGCCGACCTTAATCCACATGCACTGACATCTTTCTATAAAAAACTATAATCAATCAGCGATACAGCATACTATTTATAAGTAATACTATAAAAATATCAGTTTGGTTTTCGCAACAAAGCAGCAAAGGTTAACGCATATAGATAAAACTTTCCCTTACGAAAATCCTATTGTAAAAAAAATTTTATATAGCAGATTATTAATGCTCCTATAATAAAGATTATCAGCGAAACTTTATCCACAATAGTCCATCTTCCACCAATTAATATATAACAAACAAACAAAAAACCATATACCATAAATGTATTAAATATATATTTGTAACAATCAATGAAAATGTTAAATGTTTCAATTACAGAAAGTGCTATCTGAAATATTGAAATCCCTATCGCCCAACAAAATATTCTATTTCTTTTACTTGTTATGCTTTCTTTGTAATTAATTCCTTTTGTGACATATAGCATTAAGCTAATTACTCCTAAAATAAGCCAAACATCACTACTAACCCATTGATACATGATTATTTATCTCCTTCGCTAATAGAATTTTTAATTTTAGAACTTCCTTGTGAAATTAAAAATGCAAAACCACCATCAACCAAAGGCAGCATATAGCCTAATGTATCACTGAAATTATTTTGTAATTTATTACTTACTGTTAAAGATAAAGCTACAGTCGAAACAGTTGAAACAGTATTCAATGCCAAAGTTCTTCCATGATATTTATTATAATCAACATAAATATCGTAAACACCTTCCCCTATAGTTATAGTACTACTAGAAGAAACCGACTTAAGTACTTTTATACCGTTTACATATACATCACAAGCCTTCGGACTTGCAGAAATTTTATCAGGTAATTTATCAATAATCTTATCAACACCATTAGTTAAGTATGACATAGTAACGTTCTTTCCTAAACTCTGAAGTTCTTCTTTATTGTCATTTATAAATTTTTGGAGAGGAGAAACTAAATCCGTTGTACCAGTTTCTGAATTATACAATGGATGCTCTGCATGAAAAATAAATTTTTCATGTGTATCATCAAGTATTTCTCCAGTTCCTTCACTTAAATAATTGTTATTGTCTCTATCGCCAATAACAGAAAAACCTTTTATAACTACTCCATCGTAGATTTCTAAATCAGGATTTTCTTCTAAAGCTTTTATCAAGCCGTTCACAAAATTTTGATCTTTAAGTTTTTCTACTAGTTCTTTTTCTTGTGCTAAATCTACATTTAAGTATTTTTCGTATATTTCTATACGTTCAGCATTACTTTTAGCTTTACTTACCCTTTTCTTAAATTCTTCATACTGGGATAAAGAAAGTCTATTATTTTTCGTTCCGCTCGCAGCAGTACTTGCGCCAGCTTGCGCATTGCCGGAAACCATTTGTGATACAATACCACCGATAATCGTACTTGCCCATTGATGTTTATCTGGTTCACCAGCAAACTGCTCAGACAATTTCTTCTGCACCATTTCGTTAATCGCAGACGCGCTTGCCCCTGCCAGGAACCCATTACCCGTAAGTTCACTCATAATACCGCCAACAAGCGCATGTAGAGCATCCTTTTCAGAATCACCATCTTTCCAGCCATTCTTATCAGCAAGCTTATGAATCTCATTATACGCTAATTCACCAAATAAATTTGCTAATTCCTGGCGTTCTTCAATTTTTGTCTTGTCAAAAATCTCGCCAAGCTTATTAAGGCTGTTTTTGGTATCACGATTCAGCTTATTGATATCCTGATTCTGATTCTCTTTATCACGAATCTCAATAGTACCTTTGCTAATTGTAGCTTTCGTTGTGCTTTCAGCTTCTCCACTTGCAGGCATACCAATATCAGGTGTTATACCTTTTTCATTATAATCAGCATTGTTATTTTTATTTACTTTCGCACCAATGCCATTAGCTTTGTAATCCGCTTTGTTCTGAATATCTTCAAACGTCAACGTACCTGTCGAAAGCTTATTCTTGTCAGCATCAGCAGTACTTGAAATAATACCTCCCTTCAAGTCAGTGTTAACTTCTACACGGATATCAAAGCCATTTTTACCTGCATAGATCCCGCTCTGGTCAGTAACACTCTTGTAATTACTGTCAATCTTAACAACGCTTGCACTGCCGCTAATGGCTTTATTACTGCCAAGCCCAACGCTTGCGCCAGCTGATTTATTGTTTTCCTTATAGCTGTTGCTGTCCTGCTTGCTTTCGATGTTAAGGTCTTTGCCTACATTGCCAGTAACCTTTTCACCACTTAGCTCGCCACCTTTAATGCTGGTGTCTTTGCCGCTTGCAAAACTCAAATCTTTATTAGCAGTTACCGTACTTTCATTGTAAGTTGTGCCATTGGCAGACACTTCGCCCTTTGACATACTGCCGGATACACTATATTTTGTTCCATCAATGCCGATGCTTGCGCCAACGCTCGCACTACTGGATTTGCTGCTTTGCTCCGTTTTATTAGTATTTTTAGACGCAGTTATATTAAGGTTTTCTTTAGCATTTAATGTAACGTCCTTGCCTTCCACGTTGCTGCCAGTGATATCAATATCTTTCTTCGTAGAAGTAACATTAACATCTCCACCAGCCTTTACTTCGCTGGCGTTAGCTACTGTTGTTGTGCTATTGCTTTCACTCTTGCTCTTCGTTGTGCCAACGCTGACATTAATAGACAAGTTTTCGTTTACCTTGCCACCACCATTGCCTTTAATATTTTTAATAGCTTTATCAGCACCCTTGTAGCCTTTGACAGCAACCAAAGCACCAAGGCGTTTATCTTCAACATCTGCTGCATGTTTTACGCTATTTACTACATTATTTGCAACATCCACATAATTGCCACCTACAGAAACACTCAGTCCTGTTCTTTTGAACTCATGCTTCTCCTGCGCATTATAAACGCTGTTGCTGTTTTCAATGCTGACATTCTCGCCGGTGATATTAATATTCTTACCTGCGACAACACTGCTGCCTTTAACGTTCGCAACCTTATCTGCATCTAGGTTCACATTGCCCTTAACACTGCCAACTGTGCTTCCCACCTGCTCAACGTTCTGATTAGCGTACTGGTCCTTCTGCTTTTCCTTGCCAATAGTAAAGCCTAAGCCGCCTCCGCTAAGAAGTCCGCTCTTCTTGACAGATTTAATGTATTCGCTTTCGCTTGTCTGCTCCGCACTGCCGATATTCAGATTGCCGCCGGTTTTTACGCTTACGTCATTATCTGCAACTACGTTGCTACCTGTAATATTCGTATCTTTTTTACTGCTAATGGCAAGCTCTCCGGCAGAAATGCTGCTGCCGACAACAGTATTCTGGTTGCTGTAATCATAAATATCTGTTGTTTTGGAAGACAAGACGCCGCTAACCTTAGAATGATATTCGTGCAGGCGCTCATGGTATTCTGTTTCGTTAGCAATATTTATGTTATTTTCGGCAGCCAGGTCTGCTTTTCCTGCTTCACTGGCTACGTTGCTGCCTTTTATATTGATATCTTTGCCGCTCGAAATCCTGATATCGTTCTTCGCTGCTATAGTAGTGCCCTTCACAGCTTCATCTACCTGCTTGTTATGGTTGTAATAGCTGCTGCCACGCTTGCCAACCTCGCTTTCCTCGCTGTACAAATCTTTCACAGCAGTCAGGCTTACATCGCCTTTAGCATTCAACTCTACGTCTTTTTTCGCACTCAAAATACCACCTGCTATGCTAATGTCCTTTTTAGCATTCAGGCGGATGTTCTCGCCGCTCAGCGCACTTTGCTGGTGCTGCACGTCATGGATTTCTGCTGAAGAACTGCCATAAGCTACGGCAACGTGCTTTTCTTTTGCTACCGTTACGATATCAACATCGTCAGCGTTCAAAGTTAAATTTTTGCCTGCAGTCAGATTTGCTCCTTTGTTAGTGATGCTGTTACCTGCCTCCAGCGTCAGATTCTGCCCAGCACTAATAGAACCAGTTGCTTCAAGCTTTTTCTGGTTCAGCTCTCTATATTGTGTTTCGCTCGTTGCTGCTTCGTTGGTAATGTTCTCCGCTTGTAGCATAGCATCCACTTTCGCACGCATTGTACCGCTGTTAGTAATATTTTTCTCTGCTTTTATCTTCAGGTTTTCACCTGCGATATCGCCCTTGTTGCTCACATTTTCTGCACGCAAAGCTATAGTACCATCGCTTTTGATGTTACCCATGTTCTTGATATCCTGCTTGGAATACAGCTCTACCTCACCGCCTACGATGAGCGCACCATCAGGACGCAAATCTTCGCTGCGCACCTGTGCCAGGAACACCTCCGGTACAAGAACCTTTTGTCCGTTTACTACTTCTTCCACCAGCCAGACAATATCTGTGGTCAGGCTTGCCATCTGCTCTGCTGTCAACGCTACGCCAACCTTGAGGTTCATCTCCTTAGCAATCACTGCACCTGCGTTCATCAGGGCAGAAAACTGCTCCATATCGCTGCCGTAATCGCCAAGATATTTCTTGCCAGTCAGCGTACCAATCTGCTGCAAAACAAATTGCTGTTCAAAATAACCATCGCCAAGTCGTTTGCCAACCTTTTCCGGATCTGCCTTTACACGCTCCAAAAGGTAGTCACTGGAAAGGAACTCGTGATAATCAGCAAATTTTTTGTTCGTCTCAATGAGATATTTCGCCGTTGCATCATCCGTCAGCTTAAAGATTTTGCTGTTGATATGCAGGTTGGAAATATCCATCATTTTATCGCCTGTATTGTTATCCTTGCCTGCTGCTGCCTTATCATCAGCCTTTCCTTCTACGCTGGTAGATACATCCTGCTTTTCCTTATAAAGCGTCTTATCCGTAAGATGATTTTCTGCATCCGTCTTGAAATAAGCATCGCTTTCAGGCAAATCTCCTACTTTTCCCTTTGCCTGATGTGTTTTATTTACAATATCTTTGGCTTCAATTTTTACACCACTAACACCGCTCAAAAGGCTTAAGCGCTCGCTGTCAGTGCCCTCCTCATCACGCATCGTATGGTCATAGTAAGGAATCACCGTAGTACCATAAACCCAACGACATCTGATATGCATTCTTCTATGCTTTTTATACTTCCAATAATGGTAATCATTACCACGGTCATAGTAATGTATCGTTCCCTGATAGCCAACATTTTCTACCGTACCGCCAGCATTGACAGTTAAATTTTTGCCTGCCTTTATTTTGCTGTAATGGTTGGTCAGGTCTTTGTCCAAATCAATATTGATGTTACCGCTGGCAATGATATTCGCATCTGCAGTCTCTTTATCAATCTGCGCAGTCAGAATCTGCCTGTCAAACTTGCGCACTGCATCATAATAATTAGGTGCGTTCAAATGCGGTATCTTGTAGGAAATATCCTCATGGCTTTCTTTAAAGCTTGTTTCAAAAATCTCCTTCTTGTTAACAAGATTCTTCGCCTTGATACTGATGTTCCCCTCACTTTCGATATCAGAGGAAAGGTTCATAACTGTATCCTGTGCATTTAAAGACAAATCACCTGCAGCATTGATTAAAGAGCCTTGCTTTACGCCTGCTTTGTTCTGATTTGTAATATTGGTGGCAGAAATTGTGCCACTAGCGCCAACAGCAACCAAACCATCTTCGTTCAGGAAATCGCCAATGCTATTGATTGTCAGATTCTTAGTTACAAATATATTACCAAGGTCTTTATTTGTGAAATCGTTTGAAGTGTTTATAACAGCATTTTTACCGACACCAAAATATGCACTGTCCTGATTAGTAAGACTGCCTAAATCTGCTTCCAGATTGCCTTGTACGTCAACACTTGCTTTACTGCTGCGCATTGTGTCAGCAGTTATTTTCGCATCCCCGCCGGTATGTAAATTAGCCAGGTTGCTGTTCAGCAGCATGCCTGCTTTTATTTCCCCATCGCCGGAAACATAAATATTGGCATAATTATTATTCAATGTATTGCTTGCTTCTAACTGCAGGCTGCCCTTGCTGACAAAAGCGCCTTTATTAGTATTGCTGAAATCCGTCGTCGTAATTTTTGTCAGTGCGCTGCTGCCATCCGCACTGATTGTTGCACCGTCATTAGCAAATTTATTAGCAACAGCAAGCGTACCATTTCGCCCATAGTTAACCAGGGCAGTATCCTGATTTATAAAATCAACTGCCCTCACGTCTAAATCATTGCCAGCTAAGATGATAGATTTATTATTACTAATAGACGCAGCAATATTAATATTCGTATCATTTCCGGCAGAAATCAAGCTGTTATTAGTATTAGATAATTTTGCAGCAGAAACCTTAAGAGCTTCGCCTGCTTTCAAGGTAGCCTTATCCTGCTTCACATCACCACTTACTGTAGCTGTCAAATTTTTCTGTGCTTCAATGTAACCCAAGCTGCTATTTTTAAGCGTACCAGCATTTATCTGCATATTTTCTGTCGCAGCAATCTTACCGGTATTCTGCAGTAATCCATCTGCACTGATATGCAGTTCATTGGTATATACTTCACTTTTATCTACCTGCAGGTTGTTCGTAAAGATCTCCAACTGTTTAGGATTGCGCGCATTCAGGCCATCACCGGCTATAATCATATCACCCTTATTGTTACTGAATTTAAAGCTGCCATCTGCCCAGTTTGTCACCGCACCTGTAGAAAGAAGCACATTATCTATGTTTATAAATCCAAGTCCGTTAACACTTATACCATTGGCATTAGCAATAACAACACTTGCTTTGTTGCCTGCAACTTCCAGGTATCCGTTAAGCGTGCTTGCATTGCTGCTGGTAACCTCGTTTAAGATTACATGTGCCCCTTTACCTGCAAGGAACATATTGCGGTCAATGTAACCTCCAAGCTCAGTTTTAGTGTATTTGGTTGCGTTATTCAAAATCAGGCCTGTGGATTTAATGTTGAAGTCACTGTACAAATTACGGGAAACACCGTTGCCGTTCACTTCCGCAATCTGCACCAGGTCAACACCATTAGCAGCCTTGTCAATAATTGGTTTATATTTACCATTGGCGTTAGCATCTGCCACTAAATCTAAATCATTGTCACTTATCTTATCCTTTTTCACCGTAGCCGCAACACCAGAAGCTTGCGCTATATCAGGCAAGGCAGGCGCTTTAAAATCTTCTGCCTCACGCGGGGCTTCAGGATTTGGCGTCTCAGGGATTACCGGTTTATCAGGATTAATCTCTGTAATGCTTACACCGGTAGTATTATTAATTTTACCATCTGCGCCAATAGTATAAATATTATTCTTGTTTAAAGTAAGCTTATCTGCTGTAACATTTACGCTACTTTTTGCACCTATAGAGCCACTGCCACTAAGAATACCACCAGCAGAAACACGTGTTTCGCCACTGCTATGCATATATCCGTCATTGTTTATAGCTTTAGCACTGGCTACATGCAATATACTTGATGCATTGATATTGCCACTGTTTGCAATTTCATCAGCAGTAATCCTTAACGCTGCAGCGTCCTGCAAAAATTTCGGATTTTCCTCTTCCTCTTCTGCAGTATAAGCTGCACCTGCTTCCAAGGTACCACTGTTGGTCAGCTTGCCGCCAACAGTCAGCGTCATATCCTTTTGTGCTGTTATAACGCTGCTGTTTTCAATGTCTTCTGTACTGCTGACCATCACGTTGCCATCGGAGGTAAGAGATGTGTAATCCTTATTCGATAATCCGTCCGCAGTATTATTGCTACCAGCGTTTTTAGTAAAGACAATCCTGCCGTCATTGGTAATGCTTAAATTCTCCTGCGCTTTCAGGTTGCCGCCAATATTCATGCCCAGTCCTTTTTCCGTACCTACAAGCATAATCCTACCGGCATACATACCACCCAATGCAGCCACATCAAGTGCCACCTGTGGCTTTTCCGCAGTCGCAGTTGTTTTATGGACTTCTAACGAGCCATCTGTATTGTATTTTACCTCATTGCTGCCTGCTACAACATTTATCGCCTCATTTGCCCAAAGCTCATCATTAATTTTTATCGCACGGGCCATAATATCTAATTTATCAGGTCTGTAATCTGTGCGTTGGTCTTCTGTTAAGCCAGCATTCTGGATATCTATAGTACCTTTTGCAACAGAAAAGCCATTTAACTTACCGTCAGCACCCCAATCAGGCATACCTGTAGTCAGCGTAGCTCTGCCTACATTGATAAAGCCAAAATTCTTGCCGACAATACCGTTTGGATTGGCAATTACTAAATCAGCTTTTGTACCGGCAATCTCCAGCATACCATTCAGGTTCGTTTTGCCTGTACCTGTTACTTCAGTAAGAATCAGCTTTGCTGCATTTCCCTGCAAATTAGCGTTAGCGTTCAATGCTCCTGCTAAGTGGGAATTATACTGCGCACTTCCTGTATGGTTGTTGAAGACAATACCATTGCCAGCCACATTGAAATCAGTAAATTTATTATGTGATAGGCCATTACTGTCCGGTTTCACTATATTGATTATATTACCGTTTACATTCGCTCCACCTGCTTCTGCAGTAACTGCTGCATAGCAAGGCATAACTGCCTGCATCTGCAATGATAAAGCAATAGCCAAAGCCAAAAATTTCTTTCTGTTCTTACCCAAATTCCCCATAATAGCCCTCCATCCTAAGGCTTATACCGATATCTTTAAATCTGCGCTGTAAGCATCAGGCCATACGTTCTGCTGGCAGTCTTAAAGCCTTCCGGCTTTTTGACCGGATAAGCAACAAATGCATCATAGCTGAACGCCCCTATTCTTCCGCGCATACCGATTGCACTGCCTACTAATTCCGTCCCTAATAAATATTCGACAGATGGTCCTGATACCTTGCCATAATCCAATGCCAGATATAGCTGATGCGGTAAATCATCTATCGGAAAACGCAGCTCATTGCGTACTACAAGGCCATCTTCTGCTGAAAGCGTCTGCTCTCCATCAAAGCCACGTACACTGTACCAGCCTCCTATAGAAAAGAATTCACTGCCATATATTCTCTGGTCTGCCTTTTGCCCACGCATGGAAACATTATACTGCGCATCATACCCGTTTCCAAAAGGCACCGGAGCAGTATAATTAGCGCTGAACAGATACATATTGTACTGCGTTGTTGCTTCATCCGTCATACCGTCAGTAGGTCCTGCATCTGCATACCACGGCAAGCCCTTCTGCCATTTCAGCGAGGCATCTAATACGCTTGCGCCAAGATATTGCCTGTGATTTACACCGACCTGCATTGCTGTTGTCTTTTGGCGTTGCACCTCTATTTCCGTGCCGTCTATATAGCTGTGACGAGTTTTATGTACAAGACCAAGCTCAAAATCAGTCTTGCTCTTTTGGTCACGCTGCAGCAAATGATTCCAGCTGATGCTGTCACTTGTAAATTTACCGCTGGAAACAAAAGGGTTTACTGCATATTCAACAGTCTGGTGGTAATCATTCTTGCTGTGGCTGAAAGTAAATCTCTCTTTACCGAACGGGACACTGTAGTACAAGCTGTTCGCCCTTGTTCCCTTGCGTTCACCTGATTGCGTAGCATCTTCATTCCAGCTTGCGTAAAATACATCGTTCGCTGAAAAAGGCTGCAGCAGCTGCAATGTTGCGCTCATCTGTGCCCTGCCTGTTGTCTTAGTGCCACTGTTATCTACTGAAGTCATTAAAGTCCAGGGCTTGCTGCGTTGTATATCTATAACAAGATTACTTTCACCTTCTTTACTGCCCGGCTCAATCTTGATATCTGCACTCTGCGAAGGCACATTGTTGAAATTATCTATGGTCTGTTCTATATCACGTATATTAAGTATCGAACCTCGCTTCATGCAAACTGCATTATGCCAAGTTCCCCAGGTATTTTCATTTCTGAATTTAATATCCCCCACAATACCAGGAACTAATGAAAAGACAAATTTACCTTTTGATAAATCCTGTTCCCCAACATAAGCTCGCGTTGTTACATATCCGCGGTTAATGATTTCCTGGTTGATTCGTTTCAGCAATTCATTGATGCCGTTCACGCCGATTCTCTGACCATTAAACTGTGCCAGATATTCATCTATCCAAGTAAATTTATAGCCATATTTCGGTGCATAAAGCACGAAACGTTTAATTCTAAAACTATTCTCTTCCGCTGGTAAAACAAAAGCCTCCAAACGGCTGCTTTGCTGCTGCGATTTAGACATAGACTGACTAACGCGATGCTGCAAATCCTGTTCAGCGCGTTTGGAAGCTTGCTCCTGCTCTTTCTGAGCAATTATCTGTTGTTGTGTATCTAATTGAGCTGCACCAGCATATATAGGCAATAGAAAACCTGCTGCCAAAGCTAATGACGAAACCACCAATCCTTTTCCCACAAAATCACCTGCTTAAAATATTTTATAATTCGAGTAACTTTAATTAAACTATTCCTAAGATGATTCTATCATAAAAACTCTGATTTGTGAATAATTTATTTTCATGCGTACTCTAAAAGCGGGAAATGATATAGATTTTTTATTATCTTTAGGTGTGCAATTTCATTATACAATCTACCTTTTATATTTTTAATATCTTATTTAACTCTATAATAACACGTGCTTTTCCCCTTGCCCTCTTTTTGCAATTCACCAGAACGCACCAGCTTACGCAGAGCAGCTTCAATAGAGCTATCGCTAAGCGTAGAGCAAAGTTCGCGAATATCCTGCTTATTAAAGCGTCCAATTTTATTTTCACTTGCTCTACGCACCATTTCCAGCGCAGAAAGCTTAGGCTCAATGATAGTCATACGTTCTTCAAAGTCTTTATAAGCAGCAAGAATCGTCCCCAAAATATATTTTACAAATGGTATAACATCTTCCTTACCCTCATGCCAGCCTACTTGCGAATCAGCCAAAGCTTCATAATATAAATCCTTATTCTTAGCAATTTTTGCTTCTAACGAAATATATTTGCCGACATAAAAACCATTTCTATACAAAAGTAAGGTTGTAAGCAAACGGCTCATTCTTCCATTACCATCATTAAATGGGTGAATGCATAAAAAATCATGAATAAAAATAGGTACAGCAATAAGAGGCTCTAGCTCCAAATTACCTATTACTCTATTATATTCTTCACAGATACGCTCAAGTGCTTCCGGTGTTTCGTAAGGAGCAAGCGGTGTAAATAAAATATGCGTGCTGCCATCCGGATGAGTAGCACTGATGTAATTTTGCACGCTCTTAGTTCTCCCTGCAAATTGGTTATTCAAATGGCTATACAAAATTTTATGAAGCTGTAAAATATAGTTTTTGGAGATGTGAATAACATCGAAATTCTCATGTATTATATTCAGTACATCACGATAGCCAGCAATTTCCTGCTCATCACGATTTCTCGGTGTTGTTTTCTCTTTTACAAGCTCACGTATTCTAGTGCTAGTCGTAACAATGCCCTCAATCGCATTAGACGCTTCAGTACTTTGAATTTTTGCTATTTCTACCAGCTTATTAAGCTCTTCCGGCCGTTGCTTTACAAAAAGCTCCTGTTTGCCTGCCTCTTTATAAATTGCAGCTATCAAGCTCAAAATTTCTGAATCCCATTTTTGTTCTCTAATTATTGAGTAGTTAAAGCTTCTCATTCCCTTACTCCTCCTTTCATTCCCTTAAATTATACCATAAAATAATGGAATCACCAATAAGATAAGGGAAAACCCGCCCCTATTCATCCAACTCCTTCACCTTTCGTCCAAAACCAGCATCTATTTGGACGAAACCAGCAAATATAAGAAAAACCGCTCCCCTGAAACTCACGGTTCAGAGAAGCGGTTCATTTTTTTGCACAAATTATTTTACACAGGAGCAGG
>OIZI01000626.1_pt1 | contig 17128 bp, 16 predicted proteins | sample 1588441 | NCBI WGS metagenome assembly OIZI01 (sample SAMN03283284) | human gut metagenome | biome: human-associated habitat; material: feces | host: Homo sapiens | place: Peru | collected 2012 | reverse complement strand
GTGCCGGTGACCCGGCCGCCGGAGGTGACAAGCTTCCCATTTTCATCCAGTTTGGCACCAGCAACGAAAGTATGGGCCTTGGCCTCCTCCGTCATGGTGAGGGGGAAGCCCTTCTTGTAGGACACGGGGTAGCCCTGGGATGCCAGAATCACGCAGCAGGCGTTTTTCTTGGAGAACCGCACAGGGGTCTCCTCCAAACAGCCGTTGGTGGTGGCCTGCATGACGGTGAGCAGATCGCTTTCCAGCAGGGGCAGCACCACCTGGGTCTCCGGGTCACCGAAGCGGCAGTTGTATTCAATGACCTTGGGACCCTTGGGGGTCAGCATCAGGCCGAAGTACAGGCAGCCCTTGAAGGTCCGGCCCTCGGCGTTCATGGCCTGAACGGTGGGCAGGAAAATCTCCTTCATGCACCGCTCCGCGATTTCTGGGGTGTAATAGGGGTTGGGGGCCACGGTGCCCATGCCGCCAGTGTTCAGGCCAGTGTCATTGTCCCCCGCCCGCTTGTGGTCCATGGAGGAGACCATGGGCTTTACCACCTTTCCGTCGGTGAAGGACAGGACGCTGACCTCGGGGCCCGTCAGGAATTCCTCAATGACGATGTGCTCCCCGCTCTTGCCGAAGACCTTGTCCGCCATCATGGATTTCACCGCGTCCATGGCCTCCTGCCTTGTCTGGGCGATGATCACGCCCTTACCCAGGGCCAGGCCGTCGGCCTTAATCACCGTGGGAATCGGGGCGGTTTCCAGATATTGGAGGGCGGATTCCATGTCGTTGAACACTTCGTATTCCGCCGTGGGAATGCCGTATTTTTTCATCAGGTTCTTGGAAAAGACCTTGCTGCCCTCGATGATGGCCGCATTGGCCCGGGGGCCGAAGCAGGGAATGCCCTTTTCCTCCAGGGCATCCACCGCCCCCAGCACCAGGGGGTCGTCCGGGGCCACCACGGCATAGTCCACACGGTTCTCTACCGCAAAGTCCACAATTTTTTCAATCTCCGTAGCCCCGATGGGCACGCACCGGGCATCCGCCGCAATGCCGCCGTTGCCGGGGAGGGCAAAAACGGTCTCTACGGATTTGTTTTCTTTCAGCTTCTTGATGATGGCGTGCTCCCGACCGCCGCCGCCGACTACAAGGATTTTCATTTCGCAATCTCCTTACGCTTAATGGTGGAACAGACGCATACCGGTAAAGGCCATGACGATTCCATCCTTGTTGCACTCCTCAATGACCAGGTCATCCCGGATGGAGCCGCCGGGCTGGGCGATGTAGCTGACACCGGAGGCATAGGCCCGCTTGATGTTATCCGCAAAGGGGAAGAAGGCATCGGAGCCCAGGGAAACACCCCGAATGGCCCCCAGAAACGCCCGCTTGTCCTCCTGGGTCAGGGGCTCGGGGCGACGGGTGAAGTAATTCTGCCAGATGCCCTCGGCGCACACGTCCTCCTCGTTGCCGTTGATATAGCCGTCAATCACGTTGTCCCGGTTGGGCCGGCCCAGGTCCTCCCGGAAGGGCAGCGCCAGGGTCTTGGGGTGCTGCCGCAGGAACCAGGTATCGGCCTTGGAGCCTGCCAGACGGGTGCAGTGAATCCGGGACTGCTGACCGGCACCCACACCGATGGCCTGGCCATCATAGGCAAAGCAGACGGAGTTGGACTGGGTGTATTTCAGGGTGATGAGGGCCACAATCAGGTCCTCCTTGGCGCTCTCGGGCAGTTCCTTGTTTTCTGTCACCAGGTTGGCAAGCAGCTCCTTGTTGATTTTAAAATTGTTCCGGCCCTGCTGGAAGGTAACACCGTAGACCATCTTGGTCTCCTGGGGGGCGGGGACATAGTGTTCGTCGATGGCAACCACGTTGTAATTGCCCTTGCGCTTGGTTTTCAGAATGGCCAGAGCCTCCTCGGAATAGCCGGGGGCAATCACGCCGTCGGAGACCTCCCGGGCAATGAGCTTGGCAGTGGTCACGTCGCAGACATCGGACAGGGCCACCCAGTCGCCAAAGGAGCACATCCGGTCCGTGCCCCGGGCCCGGGCGTAGGCGCAGGCCAATAAGGAATCGTCCAGGCCCTCCACATCGTCTACAAAGCAGGCCTTTTTCAGGTCTTCGGGCAGCACCTTGCCCACCGCGGCGGAGGTGGGGGACACATGCTTAAAGGAGGTAACGGCGCACTTGCCCGTGGCCTCCTTCAGCTCCTTCACCAGCTGATAGGAGTTGAGGGCGTCCAGGAAGTTGATATAGCCGGGGCGGCCGTTCAAAACCGTAATGGGCAGGTCGCTGCCGTCGGCCATGTAGATGGATGCCGGCTTCTGGTTGGGGTTGCAGCCGTATTTCAGTTCGAATTGCTTCATATTGGCTCCTCCTTATTCGTAGCGATTGATGACCTTCTGCCGGAATTCGCCGGTAGCCAGGTCCGTATAGCGGACGAACAAGGAGATTTTGTTGTCCTCGTTCAGGCTTTTCCACAGGCTTTCCACAAACCGGTCCATATCTTGGGGGATTTCCACCCGTTCCGGCTCCCCCTGGAAGGTGGGAATCACAGGGTTTCCGTCGCAGACATAGGTATGCAGGAAGTGGCCGAGACCCAGGATGGGCTCGTAGTCATAGGTATAGCGGTTGCAGCCGGTTCCTTCCGGGTCAGAGGCCTTCAGAATGGACATTTTATAGCTGCCGTCGGGGCTCAGGAGGCCGGAGATTCGGGGAGTCCAGTTGGGGCCGTCGTGCTCAAATTTCCGGGTCCGCAGAGCCTCCTCCATGGTCTTCCCCTTTTCCAGAAACTCCCGGATGGTATCGGTCTGGTCGCCGTTGGTGACAATCAGGGCCCTGCCAAGCTGGCGGACGGGATGGTAGATAATCAGGCTGGGGTCCTCCATTTTGCTGGCATCGTAGGCCTCGGTGCGGATGCCGTCGGGCTCCAAAGCGAAAATCCGGTTGCGGCTGTTGACGCTGCGGCCCATGATAAAGTAGGCGGCCACGGATTCCTTTCCGTCCGGGGTCAGCCCCAGGACAATGCCCCGGCCGGGATAGCGGTTGGAGGACAGCTTTTCCTCCATAGAACCGATTTCGTACACGTTCATATTCTTTTACTCCTCCCCATTCTGAATGGCGGCACAGACCTGCTCCGCGGCCCGGGGCAGGAGAATCCACTCCGCCTGCTCCATTACCCGTTTTTGCAGCCGCTCCGGTGTATCCCCGGGCAGAATGTCCACCGCCTTCTGGGCAATGATCTCCCCGCCGTCGGGAATCGAATTGACAAAATGGACCGTCGCCCCCGTGACCTTTACCCCGTAGGACAGGGCCGCTTCGTGGACCCGGAGGCCATAGAAGCCCGCCCCGCAGAAGGCGGGAATCAAAGAGGGGTGGACGTTCAAAATCCGCTTGGAGTACTTGTCTGTAAAGTTCCCAGAGAGGATGCTCATAAAGCCCGCAAGGATGATTACCTGGATGCCAAAGCTATCCAGGGTCTCTTCCAGAGCCTTTTCAAAACCCGCCTGGCCCCCCAGCTCTTTTTTCAAAAGAACCCTGGTGGGAACCCCGGCGTTTTTGGCCCGTTCCAGGGCGTAGGCGTTTGCGTTGTTGGAAATTACCAGGGCGATTTCCCCGCTTACCAGGCCGCCGCTTTTCTGGGCATCCAGCAGGGCCTGCAGATTGGTGCCGCCGCCGGAGACCAGCACCGCGATTTTGGTTTTCACTCCAAAATCACCTTTTCTTCCCCTTCTACAATGGAGCCGATGACATAAGCGGTCTCTCCATTGCCATTCAGGATATCCAGGGCGGTCTGGGCCTGGTCCGCGGGGACTACCACGCTCATGCCAACGCCCATATTGAAGGTATTGAACATATCCCGCTCCGGGATATTGCCGGTTTTGGCAATCAGGTTAAAGATGGGCAGGACCCGAACGCTGTCCTTGCAAATCTTCGCGCACAGGCCGTCGGGGATGCTGCGGGGGATATTCTCGTAGAAGCCGCCGCCGGTGATATGGCTGATGCCCTTCACGTCCACCTGTTCCAGCAGGGCCAGGATGCTTTTCACGTAGATTTTGGTGGGGGTCAGCAGGGTTTCCAGAATGGACTTTCCCCCCAGGGCCTCGCAGGGCTCCTTGAGGTTCGGGTTGTGCTCCACGTCGAAGACCTTCCGCACCAGGCTGAAGCCGTTGGAGTGGACACCGGTGGAGGCCAGGGCGATGACCACATCACCGGGACACATCCGGGTATTGTCGATGATTTTTTTCTTATCCACAATGCCCACGCTGAAACCCGCCAGGTCGTAGTCATCCACCGGCATCATGCCGGGGTGCTCGGCGGTCTCGCCGCCAATCAGGGCAGAGCCCGCCTGGACGCAGCCCTCGGCCACGCCGCCGACGATTTCCGCAATGCGCTCCGGCACATTCTTGCCGCAGGCGATATAATCCAGGAAGAACAAGGGCTTTGCGCCGCAGCAGATCACATCGTTGACGCACATGGCAACGCAGTCGATGCCAATGGTATCGTGCTTGTCAAGCAATTGGGCAATCCGAAGCTTGGTGCCCACACCGTCGGTGCCGGAAACCAGCACCGGCTCTTCCATGCCCGCAATGGGCAGACCGAAGCAGCCGCCGAAGCCGCCCACATCATCCAGGCACCCTTCGTTCCGGGTCCGGGCGACATGCTTTTTCATGAGCTCCACAGCCTTATAGCCGGCGGTGATATCCACACCGGCGGCGGCGTAGCTGGCAGACTGAGAATTCTTGTGGTCCATAGTAGGTGTTCTCCTTTATATGTTATTCTTTGCCGTTCCAGCAGTAGGTGCAAACGTCGCACTCCGGAAGATCGATGGCCTCCAGAATGCCCTCCAGGGTCTGGTATTCCAAAGTGGAAAAATGGAGCTTTTCGCAGATGGTCTGGCGAAGCTTCTTGCCCCGCTCGGTGGTGCCGTCCATGTACTCGTCCAGGTGGTGAAAGCCCTCCTCCCCTTCCAGGTCCAGAATGGTTGCCCGGGCGATGAGCTCATTTTCAGAATTGGAGCGGGAGAAATTCAGATATTTGCAGGCGTAGAGAATGGGCGGGCAGGCAGAGCGGATGTGCACATCCTTGGCCCCGTGCTCATAGAGGAAATCCACGGTCTCCCGCAGCTGGGTGCCTCGGACGATGGAGTCATCCACAAAGAGGAGCTTTTTATCCCGAATCAGCTCGTCCACGGGAATCTGCTTCATCTTGGCAACCATATTCCGCTCACTCTGGTTGGAGGGCATGAAGCTCCGGGGCCAGGTGGGGGTGTACTTGATAAAGGGTCGGGCGAAGGGCACGCCGCTTTCGTTGGCATAGCCGATGGCGTGGGGGGTGCCGGAGTCCGGCACGCCGCCTACATAGTCGATGTCCTGGGCAATGCCGTTTTCTCTGTCCGCCTTGGCCATAATCCGTCCGTTGCGATAGCGCATAACCTCCACGTTTTTCCCCTCGTAGCAGGAGGTGGGATAGCCGTAATAGGACCAGAGGAAGGCGCAGATTTTCTTCTTGTCCCGGGGCGGGGCCAAAACCGTATCCCCCTCGGGGCTAATCTCTACCACCTCTCCGGGGCCCAGCTCCCGGTAATAGGTGTAGCCCAGCTTTTCACCGGCGTAGTCCTCAAAGGTGACGCAGTAGCCGTCCTCGTTCCGCTCCAGAATGATGGGGAGCCTTCCCAGCTTATCCCGGGCAGCAATCAGATGGCCGTCGTCCTTTAGAATCAGGATGGAGGCCGTGCCCTCAATCATGTCCTGGGCAAAGCGAATCCCCTCCGCAAAGGAGCTCTTCTGATCGATCATCGCGGAAATCAGCTCGTTGGAGTTGACCTTTCCACCGGACATGGCTTCAAAGTGGCCGCCGCTGAAGGACAGGTACTGCCGCAGCAGCGTCTCCGCGTTGTTGATGATGCCGATGGTGCAGATGGCGTAGGTGCCCAGCTCAGAGCGAATCAGCAGCGGCTGGGGGTCCGTATCGGAGATACAGCCGATGGCGCTTGTGCCCTTCATCTCGTTCAGAATACCGTCAAACTTTGTACGGAAGGGAGAATTTTCAATATTATGGATTTCCCGCTGCAATCCCAGATCACGGTCGTAGGCGGCCATGCCGCCCCGTCGGGTGCCCAGGTGGGAATGGTAGTCAGTGCCGAAGAATACGTCCAGAATGCAGTCCCGCTTGGAGACCGCGCCGAAGAAACCGCCCATGGTAGCCCTCCTTTTTAACCGTTCAGCTCTTGCTGCAGAGCCGCGTCTTTTTCCAGAACCTTTTTCGCGTCCTTTGCCCGCTTCTCGTCCAGCTTTTGGGCCAGCCCCTCATCGGCAACCGCCAGAATCTGGGCCGCCAGCAGGGCCGCATTGACACCGCCGTTAATCGCCACCGTGGCAACGGGTATGCCGGAGGGCATCTGCACCGTGGCAAGGAGGGCATCCATGCCGTCCAGAACCGGCCCCTTGCAGGGGATGCCGATGACGGGCAGGGTGGTATTGGCCGCAATGGCCCCGGCTAAGTGGGCCGCCATACCGGCGGCGGCAATCAGGACCCCGAAGCCTGCCCCCCGGGCGTTCAGCGCAAAATCCCGGGCCTCCGCGGGGGTGCGGTGGGCGGAAAAAATATGGGTCTCAAAGGGAATGCCCAGGTCTTTTAATGTGTCCATGGTCTTCCGCAAAATTGGGAGATCACTGTCACTTCCCATGATAATTCCAACTTTTTTCATAGAAACCTCCTTAAAAAGCGCAAAAGGGCCCACTTACCCTCCTTTTTCAGGAACGCAAGCAAGCCCAGACGGTCGGCAAATAAATTTTCCCTTACTCCATGTGGTGCTCCACTTTATCCGTCAGTCATAAGGGTTCTTATTGGATACAGCCTGATTATACCACGTTTTGCCAACCGCCGTCAAGAAAGCAGATACACCAGAATTTCCAAAAATTCCGAAAAAACCATGTGAATCTTGACAAGTCGATATTTCTTTACCGGTTGCCCTGGCGCATCAGCCGATTTTCAGCAATTCCAGCAGCTCCTCCTTGGACATTTCCAGAATTCCCGCCTCGGTGGTGCCGGAAAGGGCATCCATGAGTGCCGCTTTTTTGTCCTGAAGGTCCAGAATCTGCTCCTCAATGGTATCCTTGGCGATGAGCTTATAGACCTGCACCCGTTCCTGCTGACCAATGCGGTGGGCCCGGTCCGTAGCCTGCTCCTGGGCAGCCAGATTCCACCAGGGGTCATAGACCTCCCCGCACTGCCGCAGAGAGGAAAGCGACTCCGTCAGGAAGGCAAAGGCCGCCTCCTCGCCGCCGTCCAGGTAGTAGTTCGTCCCGTCAAACCGAAAATTGCGGCTCAGCAGAGTTTTGGCCCGCTGCTCCGCAGCCGGGTCCCGGCGGATCTGCCCCCATTCTTCCGAGGCGGCGCTGCTGTGGACCTCTCGCTCCCCATAGCGGAAGCGCAGCTCCAGGGTCAGGCAGCCGTCCCCGTCCAGGTCCAAATAGAAGCAGGGCGTACATTCCTCAGGGCTGTATTGGTTCATCAGCCCGCCGGGGTCCTCCACCGTTGCCAACCCCTCAATCTGGGGCAGCACGCAGGAGCAGAAGGTAGGGATATCGCCCAGGCCCATCTTCATGCTAATGGGCTTCCCGTCGGGATAGTTGACCTGTCTGCCAAGCAGCGGAAGCAGCTTCTTTTGAAACGCCGGACTGCACAGCCGGAGGGTGCTTTCATTCTGGGCATACAGGCGGAAGGTATCCCAAAAGAACCGGGTATTTTCCGCCCCGCTGATGACCAGCTGGGCAGCGTCCTTCTTTTTCCGCAGAGTAATGTCCATTCCATCTGCCACCCTTCTTGTCTTTTTTACAGTATATCAGCTTTTGCGGGAAAAAGATAGGGCGTTGCGGTAAAAAACGCAGACACCCCGGATATCCAGGGTGCCTGCATGCTTTTTCCCTGCTGTCCGAGCCTGACGCTCAGGATAACCGGGCCGGGAAGCACAGGGATTCCGTTTTAGTTGATAACATCGCTGACAGCCTTTACAGACTGCTTCCCATCACTGTGCATAACATTCACGTGAATCTGCTCGTTCTTGTCTATGGAAACGTATTTCGTATAGCGGTAATCGCCGGGGTTGATTGCCCCACCTTGCAGGCCACTGGTGACCGAGCCTATGAGCACATCGCTGGAAATCTTCTGGGATTCCTTGTCTCCGTAGTGCCAGTACATCAAGGTTCCGTATCTTGTATAGGTATCGGAAATTTTTTCCATATCCTTGTAATACCAGACGGAAGCCCCGTCGGATGCATATTCGCCATCCATCATTGTGAGAATTGTTCCAAGCTGGAACAAACTTGCATTGGACGAAATCTTTACAGGCTCCTTTTCCCCCAGCTTGAAGCAATAGAGACTGCCCTCTTCGTTTTCCGCATTGCGGATATAGTACAGGTATTTTCCGTTGGTGGTCAGATGGAAATCCTGCACGTCGGAGGCAATCTTTTTCTCCCCGGTTACGGTTTCCTTTTCCAGCTTCGCCACGTACAGTCCGTTCTCGTCATCACAATAGGCAATCGCGCCCTGGGCAATCGCGTAATCCGAAACACTGGACAGGATTTTTTCTCTTTCGCCGTCCTTGGAAATCTGGTAAATATTCTCGCCGGAATCCGCCTCAGCCGCAACAAACAGGGTCTCCCCGCTTTTCGCGCCGGATCTTCCCAACGTCCCGACGGTGGTATATACCGTACTGCTGCCGAGCTCCGCGCCCATCTTCGCCCGGACCGTCTCCTGGCCGGGGCGCTTGATCCAAACATCGCTGTCATACAGACTTCCGACCACCATCAGGCCCTGGTCCTCGGAAAAGGTGACAAAGCAGCTGTCCCCATGGCTGTCCCGCTTGGTAAGGGTTTCTTTGTCCTCATTCTCCAAAAGAATTGTGCTCCAGGTATCCCCGGACTTTTCCAGCCACACACCCATATTACCATCGTTGGAAACAGCCTCCAGGCTGATGCTTCCCGCAAAGTAACCGATTTTGGTCGGCTCATTTTCCGTATTCAAAAGCCTGTAAATTCCGCCATCGTTCGTCGCGTACAGCATGGTAACATTGTCTTCCGCCACGGCAGCCGCAATGTCCTCTCCAATTTTCAGCGGCTCCAAATCGCTGAACAGGACACGGTACAGATTGTCATTCTCATCCGTATAGAGAATTCCATCGTTTTTGACCGTATTCAGGTCCTCAACGTTCGCCGCTACGGTTTTCTTTTGGGACTGCTTTGGGTCTGTGACAATCATATCTCCGTCCTTCGTGAGGGCCGCGATGTGCCGTCTGTCCGCGGTAAGGCTCACATTGGAGAACTCTCCCTCCAGGTGGACCACATTTCCGTTTTCCAGAACGAAATACGCTTCTCCATCCTCCGATAGAAATGCGGAGGTCGCATAGAATTCAGCTGCCGCGCTTCCTCCCTGTTTTCCGTTCAGCAGGAAAAACGCGCCTGCAATCACCACGCAAAGGGCCGCGATCGCTGCAATGACAAATTTCTTTTTTCCCTTCTTTTTTGGGGTCTCCGTCTGCTGATATTCCGCTTCCTCCACAGGGACGGAAGGTTCGGCAGGGGCGGATTCTGCAGGATTTTCTACCGGGGGCTGTTCCGGCTGCTGGACTTCCGCGGTCGGCTGCTGGTTTCGTTCTTCAGACATATTGTTTCCTCTTTTCTTTCTATTCTTTCGGATTTCCTCCGGGGACTACATATTCACGTCAAACGCGTCCGCCACCTTCAGGTCGATGTCATCCGGCTTCATCTCATAGGGAATCTCTACCTGCAGGTCGCTGTTGTCGTAGGTACAGACCACAAATCCGTTTTCCACTGTGTAGGTTCCGCCGTTGCAGACATTGAAGGCCCTGACCCGCACCTCAAATCTGTTTGGCGCAAAGAACTCAATTTCATAGGAGGTGCTGTTTACATAGAAGGACCACTGATAGCCATTGACCGCGTTCTTGACCTGGGCTGTGGTCTGGGCATCCGCTATCTGGTGCTTTTCCTCCATCTGGGCAAACCCTTCCGGGTCAACGGTCTGCGCCAGCTCCTCCGGAGAATCAAAGTACTCCACATCCGCGCTGGCAAACTTCATCGTCTCTCCGCTGGGCAGACCATTGGGCATTACCGTGAACAGTTCTCCGGTCGCGAACTCTCCGTCCGGAACCAGGAAGGTGGAGACAACCTTTAAGGACTGGCCCACATAAATATTTTCAATATAATTGCTGTTGTAATAATTGGGCATATACCCTGTGCAGGATTTGCTCAGATGCTCGGAGGAATAGGAATTCCCACTGTCAAAGACCAGCTGGGACAGCTTGCTGCTGACCTTCAGATTCTGGTTCTGGGTGGAAACCGTATAGAACACATAGACAATTTTCAGGCTGCTGTTATCCTTGTCCGTATAAGAGCGGTCCACGCAGATGCGCTCCAGCTCACAGTGGTCCGTCTTGGTCTGGGCCGTAGGAACGGGCTCCGTAAACTCAGTTTCCTCCTCAGTTTCCGAGTCGCTCAGCTTGTCGCTCGACTTCGTACTCTGGACATCCTCCGTCTTTTTCGCTGTTTGGCTCCCCCCTCCGCATGCGGCAAGGCTTCCGCACACCAGAAGTGCCAGCAGCAGGGCCAGAATCTTTTTTCTCATGATGCATTCCTCTTTCTTTTTGTATTACTAATACATATCGTATTAGCTATCATATTGTAGCATATAGTAATTGATGTCGTCAACCTATAATTAGTACATATTGCGAGGTGGCAGACATGAACAATGAACCATTAAAGATTAAAAAGCGCGGAGAAGATGGGAACCGCATTATTTCCGTGCGTATCCGGGAAGAAATTCTTGCCGACCTAGACCGTATCGCCAGCGAGAGCAACTACTCCCGCAATGAACTCATTAACCTGATTCTGGATTACGGCATCAAGCACATTGAGATTGAGTAGGACTGCTTTTATTCTATGAATTCTCCCCTGAAAAAACAATATGCTGGCTGCATAGTATTGGCACAAAATTTTTTGCGCAAAAAAACAGGTGTCCAAGACATTGCCTTGGGCACCCGTTTTTGACGTATGTTTTTGTGAAATCAGGCTGTTTCCAGAAGTCCCGCCATATTCCGGCGGGAGATGGCGGTGTACAGGAGGCTCCCCAGCACCAGCACCACCGCAAGCTCGCCCAGGGCGACGTATACCGCGTTGAGCACAAAGCCGCCGCCGATATAAACGGTCAGCTCCCACCCCACCAGGAACGCGTTGGTCAGGGCGGGCATCAGCAGGCCCAAAAGCGGCAGATGAAAGGTCTTTACATTCCGCAGTTTCCACATGGCAAGGGCTGCCAGGAAAGTGGCCAGAGTACCCACCAGGAAGTCCAGGGGCAGGGTGCCCGCATAGGTCAGGTTGAACAGCAGGCAGCCCAGGCTCAGCCCGGGAATGGCCGCGGGGGTAAAAAAGGCCAGCACCGTCATTGCCTCGGAAATCCGCATCTGGATGGCCCAGGTGGTGCTTCCGGGCAGCAGAATGTTCTGCAGGTGGGTCAGGACCGCGTACAGCGCGGCAATCACAGCCGCCTGGGTTACATATTTGGTTTTGTTCATCGCTTTCTCCTTAATAACAAAAAATGGGCGGACAATTCCACCCACAGCAAAACAAAATGGACGCAAACTGCGCCCATCCAAAACAAAGCAGGCAAAATACCCACTTTAAAAGTCCTAGTTTTGTTTACCGACAGGATGGTTACGAACTGTCCTATGAAAATGTAGGCTTATTCTAGCACAGCCCCCCGTCTTTGTCAAGCAGGTTTTCCGCTTTTTGCGATTTTCCCTATTGCTTTTTTCCGGAGTTTCCTGTATAATACCTTGGTATCCGGGTGTAGCGCAGCTGGTAGCGCGCCTGCTTTGGGAGCAGGATGCCGCAGGTTCGAATCCTGTCACTCGGACCAATAAGAAAAGCACCCTTTTCGGGGTGCTTTTCTTATTGATATCGATACCGGATTCGAACCCATTTGAATGCGGAAGTCCGGTGGACTTTCGCCAAACGCCGGCTGGACGGCGTTTGCTCCTTGGTGTATTCGAATCCTGTCACCCAGACCAAAGCGAGTGTTCTTACAGCATTTGAAAGGCTGTTAAGAACACTCGCTTTTTTCATACAGCGAGTTGACCTGGGGCGTAGTTGACGACTACGCCTTTTCTTGTATTCACCGACACCTGCGGTGCCAGAAGTGGAAACACATCGGGGATGAAGATGGCTCCCACACAGTTGTAATGGATCACAAGGTGCTGCTCCCATATCCCGTCGATCTTCTCGGATATCTCCTTCTGTTCATCTTCGTATCTGCGGGACATTCTGGCAAAGCGGTCATCCGAGAGTTTGCCGGAAACATTGTCCTCATAGCTCTGCATCTTTGTGTCTGGCTCTCTGGTAATTATTACTTTTTAGCAATTAGTGAGTATCTAATTTCTTTTTTGATTTTATTTTAACATCTCGCATTGTCGGATGATTACCCTTTTTTCATCTGTTACCTCGCTACAATAATTAGGGCAAAAGATTATAAACAACCTTATGGATAAAAGGAATATACATACATATCAAGGTCAATCTTTCCCATAATCCTTCATATCTTAAAACTGTGTTTTGAAATTGTTCCTTATCTCCCATAACAAAACACACAAAACAAATAAGGGCTAAGATAAAAGAAACAATGCTAACGATACCAAAAGCAACCTCTTTTTGCTTGAATGATAAAATGCCATTTATTAAAGGAAAGAATAATAATGCCATAAAACCGATTGCAGCACTTACTCCGTGAATTTTTGAAGCCGTAGTAACTATATTTTTACTTTCATTTACGCTGAAAAATCCAGAAATCACTCCTGCTCCAACAGCAAAAATTCCAATCGAAAGCAATAGCAAAGCTGACAAAACAGGAAATTCAACTCTTGTTTTCTCAAAGTATACAAAGGCGGTGAATGTAAAAAAACTCCCAAGCCAGATAAGCCATAAATTATAAATGTGTCGAACAGGACTTTGTGGACTTCCTAATGCACTCATTACCATTGTCTTGCCGTTGTATTCAGTATAATATCGCTCCAATAAACACGGTAAAAGAAATTCTCCAATAATTGTGCATAATAAAAACACATTAAATAACTCGTTGTCAGTTAAACATTTCATTTTGTAATCCTCGACAAAATATTACCTTTCCAGAATTTTGGGTTGCTTGATTTGCCTTTTGCAATGCAGCTTTTATTGCTCCATTAGCGTGAATACGGACTACTCTGTTACAATCCTGTGTTGCGATATACTCTAACTTTGTCAAGTATGGTTGCACAAATTCTGGTTTTCGCTTTCCAATGACACGAAACATTTCTGGTGCTTCCATACGAACTCTCTCGTTTTCATCATTTAATAGTTTTTCAAATACGGGCAGATGTTTTTCAAATACAGCGGGCGTATTCGTTGCAATATTTTCAGAAGCCCATATAAAACTCAAACGTACATTAGGACTACTGTCCTTGCTTAAGAAAAGCAAATTATCCATATAGGGCATAACAAGTTTGTAATCAGCTCTGCCAATTCGCCCTAAAGCATTTGTAGCACGCTCTCTGAGCAAGTCATTCTCTGATACAATAAATTTAGCAATTTCGTTTACATATATTTCTACTTCTTTTGGATATAACAACCCCATTTCTCCAAGCAACCACATTGCTTTGGCAATTATTTTAGGAGAATGGTCTGTTATTAAAGAACCTATATAGGGTATTTTCTCTCTCCATATGGTTTTGTCTTTCGTAAGCTGACTAAGTTCACGATATAGTTTATCCTCAACTGCACAATCAAGCTGACAATCATTCATACATAACATCTCATTTACCTCTTAATATCTATCAATATGCTGTGACATAAAAAACTTCCTTTTCGGGTATTCCATTTTCAAAATCAATATGATATAATAGCAATGTATATAAAGACTACTATATATAGAGAGTACTGCAATTTTATAAAAAAGTCAAGGAGTATGAGAAATGTTATCAAAATCAGCTACGATGATTATGGGATTGATAAATAATTCCCCTCTTAATGCTTATGAAATTATAAAGCAATTACAATGGATGAATATAAAATATTGGTATAACATTGCTGACTCGACTGTTTATGCTACGATAAAAACTTTAGAGAAAAAAGGATACATATCTGGTAAGATTGAAAAAGAAGGTAATATGCCTGACAAAACCGTATATAAATTAACTGTTCAAGGTAAAATAGAACTTGAAAATACTTTGAGCCATTCAATTGTTACCTTTGATTATGATGCAAATGTTTTTTCCATCGCTGCCTTTTTTCTGGATTTTTTGATGCAACTAAGCAAAAACAGCTATTGGAAAAACGACTGGATAATCTATATAAATATCTTCAAGGAATAGAAAAGCAAGTAACTAAGTCGTGGGAAGAAGAAGTTGCCCCTTTCCATATAGCAAATGTTAAACGGATGATTGAGGTTGTCAACGCTGAAATTACAGGGACAAAGAAAATACTTGATAGTATATCAATCAGTTAAAAAGTACAGAGCTTCCTGAGGTCCTTTCTTTAGACGAATTCAAGGGTAACTCTGGCGGTCAGAAGTATAACAGCATTGTTGTAGATGCAAAGCAGCACAAGGTGATTGATATTTTACCGAATCGTTTTGAAAACGAACTCATTAAATATTTTTCACAATTTCCATCTAAAACAAAGGTAAAATACTTCGTTACTGACATGAATCCGCACTTTCGGGAAGTATCTAAAGTCTACTTTCCCAATGCCGCCATTGTTGCTGATCGATACCATGTCATTCGTCAAGCCTATTGGGCTATGGAGCGTGTTCGGAAAAATGAGCAAACAAGCTCTCAAAACAATTCCGTAAATACTTCAAGAGATCTAGGTGTCTCCTTACATAAAATCATGCCGAGAATCTCTCCTCGGCATAACCTAAATTCATTTTACTTTTGTCCCTCCCCCAACTATTGACATAGAGCCTCTAAAAAAGCGAGACCTCCGGAGAAGTCTCGCTTGGTGGGTGTATGTCTTTGGTTATTGGTTGACGGAATCCACGAAGCGCTGGAAGGCAGTCTTGCCCTCGGGGGTGCGCTTGTACACGCCGGCATCCTCCAGGACCTGGCTGAAGACTCTGCCGGTTTCTTTTAGCAGGATTTCCAAAGCGTTCTCGGAGGTGAAGGTGTATTGCTGCTTCAGGGCATCCACCCAGTCGGCGTGCTTGGCCTGGACGGGGTCGGCGCGCAGGTCCGCGCCGGAGACGATTTTCTCCGCCAGGTCGGTGAGCTCCCCTTTCAGGCGGCTGGGCAGCACGGCAAGGCCCATGACCTCGATGAGGCCGATGTTTTCCTTCTTGATATGGTGCTTGTCCGCGTGGGGGTGGAAGACTCCCAGGGGGTGCTCCTCGGTGGTGATGTTGCAGCGCAGCACCAGGTCCAGCTCGTAGAGGTCCCCCCGGCGGCGGGCAATGGGGGTGATGGTGTTGTGGGGCTCGCCGTCGGAGAATGCGAGAATGGAGCAGCCTTCGTCGGAATAGTCCCGCCAGGCGTTCAGGATTTTCTCGGCCAGCTCCGAAAGGCGCTTGGGGTCCTTTCCGTCCAGGCGGATGACGCTCATGGGCCACTTGACCAGGCCCGCCTGAATGTCCTCGTAGCCCCGGAAAGTGACGGGGGTTTCCACGGGGGCGGTCTCCATGGCGAAGGTGTAGTGGCCGCCCTGGAAGTGCTCGTGGCTCAGAATGGAGCCGCCGACGATGGGCAGGTCTGCGTTGGAGCCGACGAAGTAGTGGGGAAACAGGGTTACGAAGTCCAGCAGCTTTTCAAAGGCGGAGCGGTCGATTTTCATGGGCACGTGCTGGCCGTTGAAGACGATGCAGTGCTCGTTATAGTAGACATAGGGGGAGTATTGCAGATACCACTCGGCCCCGGCGATGGTGATGGGGATGATGCGGTGGTTGGCCCGGGCGGGGTGGTTCATGCGGCCGGCGTAGCCCTCGTTTTCCCGGCACAGCTGGCATTTGGGGTAGCCGGACTGGGGGGCGTTCTTGGCGGCGGCGATGGCCTTGGGGTCCTTTTCGGGCTTGCTCAGGTTGATGGTGATGTCCATCTGGCCGTATTCGCTGTCGTATTTCCAGCGCATGTCCTTGGCGATGCGGTAGCGTCGGATGTAATCGGTGTCGCAGCTCAGCCGGTAGTACCAGTCGGTGGCCTCCCGGGGGGACGGCGTATTTTTCCCGGAAAGCGCGGATAATCTCCCGGGGCATAGGGGTAAGGGCACCCATCAGGCGGGTATCGAAAATATCCCGGGCGGTGATGTTGTCCTGGCACAGGCCCTGGGCGCAGGCGTAGTCCAGCAGGCCCTTTAGAATCTCCTCCAGGTCCTCAGTCTGGGGCTCGTTGGAGGGGGTGTAGTCCTCCTTGTGGAGGATGTCCAGGATGCGGTTGGTCAGCACCTGGTGGTCCACGGGCTCCGCGAGGCCGTGGTTCATGGCGTAGGACACCAGGGAGTCGATGTAGGTTTCAAGCTGCATACTCAGGCCTCCACTTCCATTTCCACGCCGCCCTGGGGGCGGATGGACAGCACGTGGCAGGCTCCCTGGCCCAGCACCGCGTCGATGCCCGCCCGGAACTGCTCCAGCAGATCGAAGGGGACGAAGGCCTGGACCGTTCCGGCGAAGCCGCCGCCGTGGACCCGGTAGGCACCCCGGCCCTGGAGATAGTGCTCACACAGGGCAAGGCTCACAGCCACGTCCTGGTGCTGGGTGTAGCCCGCGGGGATGACATTCTGCAGATACATGTAGGAGGAGTAGCCGCTCTGCTTGATCAGCTCCAGGAATTGGGGGAAGTTCCCCTCCCGCAGGGCGGCCACCTGCAGGGGCACCCGGGCGTTCTCCTGGTAGAAGTGGATGGCCCGGAGGATGGCCCGGTCCGGGCAGGATTTCCGGAGCTGGGGGATGGCCGCGAAGAAGTCCTTCTCGTCAATCTGGGTCAGGACCTCTTTGCCGAAGAAGGCGCAGACCTGCTTTAGCTCGCCGGGGATGGCGGCGTATTCGTCGGTCAGGTCGGCGTGGCTGGCCTGGCTGTCGATGATGCACAGGGCGTGGCCGCAGGCGGAGAAATCAAAGT
>OIZI01000625.1_pt1 | contig 17138 bp, 16 predicted proteins | sample 1588441 | NCBI WGS metagenome assembly OIZI01 (sample SAMN03283284) | human gut metagenome | biome: human-associated habitat; material: feces | host: Homo sapiens | place: Peru | collected 2012 | reverse complement strand
CCAATCCCCAATCCCCAATCCCCAATCCCTAATCCCTAGTCCCTAGTCCCTAGTCACCAGTCACTTTTATCATACAAGGAGTCAGTCTATGAAACGTTTAGCTATGTATATCGGTGTGATGCTTATAGGTGCTTCGATCGCGCTGTCGGGGTGCGGAGCAGAGAAGGCAGCGGCGCCGAAGGCGCCTTTGGTGAAGTCGATGGTCATCGGTGAGACGGAGTCAGGCGTGAAGAATACGTTCTCCGGCACGGTGCATGGTTTTTTTGAATCGCCTCTGGCATTTCAGGTGGGAGGCCGGATCATGCAGCGCTATGTCACATCCGGTGAGCGGGTCAGCGCAGGGCAGGCACTCTTCAAGGTAGACTCGAAGGATGCAGAGGAGCAGGCAGCGGCGGCGCGTTCGCAGCTGAATGCGGCGGAGGCATCGTATCGCCTCGCCCAGTCGACGCTGGCGCGGTATGAGAAGCTGCATTCGGTGTCGGCGATCTCTGATCTTGCCATTGATCAGACGAGAAATCAGGCGGAGCTTGCAGCGGCGCAGCTCGAGTCTGCACAGGCGGCGCTCTCGCGCGCGGAGAATAATCTTGGCTTCACGGTGCTTTCGGCAGATCGCGATGGGATCGTCGGCGCGACGCTCTATGAGGTGGGGCAGGTCGTCGCGGCGGGAACACCGGTGGTGTCGATCATCGATGATTCGCAGCTGGATGTCTACATTTCTTTGACAGAGAAGCAGTATAGGGAGTATTCGGTGGGGATGCCGTGTACGGTGACATTCTGGGCGCTGCCGAATGTGAGCGTAGAGGGGCGCGTCCGCGAAGTAGCGGCTGCACCGAATGCGCAGACGGGGACCTATGATGCGAAGGTGACATTGGTCGAGCCGCCGGAGAATATCGCCGTCGGCATGACGGCAGAAGTGAAATTTGGTGACAGAGGGGGCGGCAAGGGCATCATGATCCCGCTTTCTGCGATGGCGACGCAGGATCAGAAGCCGTCTGTCTGGGTGATCCGGGATCACAAGGTGACGCTGACGCCGGTCAAGGTGGGGCGCTACGGCGAGGATACGGTGGAGATCATCGAAGGACTTGCCAAGGGGGATCGCATCGTGACGGCTGGCGTTTCGAAACTGGCTGAAGGAGAAGAGGTACGCGTATGAAAGGGCTGAATCTGGCAGAGTGGGCCATCAAGCACAAGCCGGTGGTCTATTTCTTCATTTTCTTCATTCTCTTGGGAGGCTTGTGGTCGTATTTCCATCTGGGGCGCAGTGAGGATCCGGACTTCACCATCCGTCAGGCGGTGGTATCGGCGGCCTGGCCGGGCGCGACGGCGGAGAGAATCACTGAGCAGGTGACGGATCCGCTCGAGAAAAAGCTCCAGGATACGAAGGGGCTGGACTATCTGAAGTCCTTCACGCATGATGGCAAGACGGTCATCTATGTGAATCTGAAGGACTCGGTCAAGAAGGAGGATATCCAGACGCGCTGGCATGAGGTGCGAAATCTCGTGAATGATGAGAAGGCAGCTCTTCCCGCCGGTGTGTACGGTCCGTATGTGAATGACCGCTTCGATGATGTCTATGGCTCGATCTATGCAGTGACGGGGGACGGCTTTTCCTATGAGGAGAAGCGTAAGTCGGCGGAAATGCTGCGCCGTCGTCTCGCCGCTGTCGAGGATGTGCAGAAAGTCGAGCTCCTGGGGGTGCAGGAGCAGAATATGTACATCGAGATGGATCAGAATAAGCTCGCCTCCTTTGGGATGAATCCATCCGATGTATTCCGCATCCTTCAGCAGCAGTCGGCGATGATGCCGGCAGGGACGATTCATACATCGTCTCGCAATGTGGCGATCCGCGTGGACGGTCTCCTAGGCAGTGTGGAAGCCTTGGAGAATATCCCGATCCATGTGGGCGAGCGGAGCTTCCATCTGGGCGATGTGGCAAAGGTCACGCAGACCTACACGACGCCGGAGTCTTCCCTTTTCTATTTCAATGGCAAACCGGCGATCGGTATCGCGGTCTCGATGCGGGTGGGCGGGAATAACCTGACGCTCGGGGACAATCTCAATCGGGAGATCGAGCGGTCGAAGGCAGATCTTCCGGCGGGAATGGACATCGGGCTCGTGGCGGATCAGCCGAAGGTGGTGAATGAGTCCATCCATGATTTCACGGAGTCACTCTTGGAGGCCATCGTGATCGTCATGGCGGCGTCCTTCCTCTCGCTCGGACTTTGGAGCGGCATCGTGCTGGCGCTCTGTATCCCGGTCGTCGTGTGTGCGACCTTCCTCTTCATGAAATGGCAGGGGATCGATCTGCATATCGTGTCTCTGGGAGCGCTCATCGTCTCCCTCGGCCTTCTTGTCGATGATGCGATCATTGTCATCGAGATGATGCAGGTGAAGCTCGAAGAAGGCATGGACCGCCTGTCAGCGGCGGAAGCGGCCTATAAGAGCTGCGCAAAGCCGATGCTCGCCGGGACGCTCATTACGGCGGCGGGCTTCATCCCCGTCGGGATGGCAGAAGGCCAGACATCGGAGTACTGCGCGGCACTCTTCTGGGTCATCGCAGCAGCCCTTCTTCTCTCCTGGGTGGCATCCATCTTTGTCAGCCCGGTCTTGGGATACAAATTCATTCAAGTAAAAACAAAGGAAGAGAAGGAGAAGGAAGCACGCGAAAAAGGGAAAAGCTGGAAATCGTCCATCGGAGACAAGGCGTATCAGATCTTCTACAAGCTCATTGCGCTCTGCATCCATTTCAAGAAGACGGTCATCGTGGGGACGGTCGGGCTTTTCTGTCTGACGCTGGCGATGATCCCGCTTGTGAATCAGGAATTCTTCCCCGACTCGGTGCGTCCGGAGATCATTCTGGATGTGAATCTCCCCTCAGGGGCTTCCATACAGGAAACAAAGCGTGTCATGAACGGCATCGCCGATACGCTGTATGGGGATGAGCGGGTATCCTCCTTCTCGACATACATCGGTGATACCGCGCCGCGTTTCATTCTGCTCTTTGATCCCAAAGCACCGGAAGACGGGCATGGGCAGATGATCATCGTCGCGACAGACCAGAAGAGCCGTGATGCGCTTCGCCAAGAGATCATGGATACGGTGACGGAGAAATATCCGGATGCACAGGCACATACCCGTCTCATCACGACCGGCCCGCCGTCCGAGTATCCGGTGATGTTCCGCCTGTCGGGCGAATCCATCGATGAGACAGTGAAGCTGGCTTCCGAAGCACTCTCCATCATGAAGCAGAATCCGAATGTCACGAATGCGAGCCTCGACTGGCCGCAGGAGACGCCGACACTGAAGCTCAAGATCAATCAGGACAAGGTGCGCGAGCTGGGGATCGATAACTATGCGGTATCGCAGGATCTCTACGTGAAGCTCTCCGGCTACAAGGTGGCTGAGTCGTATCAGGGCGACCAGCTCATCCCGATCTCCTTCAAGCTGGAAGGAGACAATGTAGCGCGTCTGGCGAGCCTCGACTCACTGCCTGTCCATGTGGGAAATGGCCGCTACGTGCCACTTGGCGAATTTGCGGATCTGTCCTATGAAAATGAGACAAGCACCATCTGGCGCAGGAATCTGAAGCCGACCATCACGCTCCGGGCAGATGTAACAGGCGGAGCTAAGGCAGACTCCGTCTCCATGGCGCTCTATGATACGGATCTCAAAGCCTTCCGGGCCAGCCTTCCGGAAGGGGTGACGTTCGAGAAGGACGGGTCGCTTGAGTGGAGTGAGAAGTCCATGACCTACATCGTAGGCGCCATGCCTATGATGGTCTTCTTCGTCCTCATGGTATTGATGTTCGAGCTGGGAAATATTCCCAAGCTCATCATGGCTGTCGTGACCGGACCGCTCGGACTCATCGGCGCGATCCTGACACTGCTGGTGACGCGGCAGGCGATCGGCTTCGTTGCCATCATCGGCTTTGTGGCGCTCTCCGGCATGGTCATCCGAAACAGCATCATCCTTCTGGATCAGATCCGCCAGCATCTGGAAAGCGGCAAGACACCGTATGACGCCGTCGTCGAGTCGGCGGCGCTCCGTTTCCGCCCCATCATGCTTTCTTCGGTGACGGATGTCCTGGGCTTTGTGCCCCTGATTCCGAATCCCTTCTGGCGCCCGCTCGCCGTCTCCTTCATCGGCGGTCTTCTCCTGGCGACCGCGATCGGACTCCTCGTCGTACCTGCTATGTACTGCTGGTGGTACAAGGTGAAAGAGCCCTGCGAGCAGTAGGCATCCGGTCAAAATGAAAGGAGCTGTGAAATAACGATCATCTCATTTTCGCGTTTAATCTGCCGCGGGGGACTTGCAGCTCTCATAGGAGTGACTGGGAAACCTTATCCCAGCTGTCTTTCATGCCATAGTCACCCTATCCGCCCCTACGGGGCACCTTCCCCTAGAGGGGAAGGCTGCGATACGAGAATACCATCTTCTAAAAAAGGCGGCGAAGCCGCCACCTGAACCCTGAACCTTGAACCTTGAACCCTGAACCAAATGAAAGCAAAGTAAAAAGGGACTGTGAAGAAATGAAGATTCATTTCTTCACAGTCCCTTTTTTATCTCTTATATCAGATCCCCAGCCATGCCGAAGACCTTGAGATGACGGCTGAAGATGGAGTCGCCGCGATCCTGGAAGTAGCCCAGATACTCGGCGACGGTGCTCTCGCCGGTCGGCTTCTCGGCACTGGCACTGCCATAGGCAGTCTTGTCTGCCAGAAAGCGGCCGTCCATGGGCATGAATTTGGCCGCCAGCCCTTCGAGCATGGCTGCCGCGAATGGATGAATGTCCTCTGCGTCGATGGGCTTGCCCACCGTGGAGCCGGCATCAGTCAAAATGTGAAGAGTCGCTCTTGCGCGTTCCGATCTCCCTTCTTTTAAAGAAAAAGGTACGACGAAGAGGCTCTCTACCTCCAGATAGTCGAGGCAGGCCAGGAAGAGGTAGAGCGAGATCAGATTCTCTTCACTGACACCGATGCGGCGCAGGTCGATGACATTTCCTGCGATCTCATCGATGGCATCCGATGCGCCGCTGGTCAAAGCAGAGAAGACCTTCCAGCCGGTGTCTTCCCAGTCCGGAGCGCCTTTCTCGCAGATATCCCGCCACAGCTTGAAAATATCCCGCTCCTTCAGGAGCATCGGCTTTTCGCCAGTCTCCGGGATATGGAAATAGTGGGCGGATATCTGTGCTTTCGGATTCGGTTTTTCGATGAATTCGGCAGAAAGGCCGGCATCCTCCAGCTTCGATCTCAGATAGACCGGCGGCACCCCCATATCAATGAGCCCGCCGATCATCATATCTGCGGTCAGCTTCCCATAACAGCGTACAAAAAGTGCTTTCATCACTTCACGTCCTCTCTTTGACGACCCTTGCCCGGACCATCCTCTGCGACGGCTACGTCAGCGCTGCCGAAGGTCTTCATCTGGTTCAGCATATCGATCGCTGCGTCCAGAAGCGAGAGTCCGAGGGCTGAGCCGTAGCCTTCCGCTTCTGTGAAATCATAGTGCAGGAATGACTTCATGCCCATCTTCTGCATCTGCATCTGATGAACCGGTTCTTCATAATAGACAGATGGGAAAATATAGTTTTTGATCTCAGGATACACGGCTTGTGCGGCAAGCACGGCAGCACCTGTGACAGCATTATCAAAAACGACCATGATGCCGCGGCGCGCCGCTTCTACGGTAAGGCCGAAGAGGGCTGCGATCTCTGCCGAGCCGACCATGGCGAGCGTACCGACGGGATCCTTGGCGAAGTCGCCGACATCAGAAAGTTGGATAGAGAAGCCGCTTCTCGCCGATGCCTTCTTGAGATCCTCCTTCATGACGGCTGTCGTCACCGCGAGTGCCGACAGCATGGAGCGCTCTCCGATATTGCCAAGGCCGACGGCCTGGATGCCCTGCCCGGCGAGGGCTTTCCCGACCGACATGCCCAGAGAGATCGCCGCTTTGGCGACATCATCATCCATGGCGGGATGCCCCTGATGCGTACCATGGATCACCTTCTTTGCCAATATGCCTTCGATATCGGAGGTATCCTTTTCAAGGCCGACATCGACAAGGTAGACCGGCATCTCCATCTGCCGCGCGAGGACATTCACCGGTCCCGCGCCCTGCGCGACCAGCTTCATCTCTGCGTGCGAGAGCTGCCCCTTCGTCTTGTTCTCGCCATCGACGGCCGTATCCCCGCCGAAAATGACGACCGCCTTATTGAGGTATGTCGGCTTCACTTCGCCTAAAATGCCGGCCATACGGACAGCCATATCCTCCAGCTTTCCCAGTGAATGGATCGGCTTGATGAGATTATCCACATAGAGCTGACAAGCCTCCATGATCTCCTGATTCAGTTTCGGGATCTCGCTCATGCTTCCACCCCCGCTTCTTCTTTGGTGACACATTCCCGATAGACGGAGATCGCCATATCCAGCATTTTCTTCTGAATGCCCGCACCGATGGATTCACCCAGGCGGAAATCCAGATCAATATATTCGGAAAGTCCCAGCGCAGCCAGCGACTTTTTGTGCGCCTGCTCAAGCGACAGGTGCGAAGCCATGAGGTAATCCGTCACCTGCGGCGCGAGTGCCTTCGCAATGAAGGCGCTCGCCGTCGTATTGAACCCGTCGATGATGGTCATCGCATGATTGGCGGCCGCCCCCAGGATGACACCCGTGAGACATCCGAATTCAAATCCGCCGACTTTGGCAAGCACATCGAGGCCGTCCTTGGGGTCCGGATGGTTCACATCCATCGCCTTCTGCACGACCTCTACCTTGTGGACAAGGCGTTCGTCAGAAATATTTGTCCCGCGCCCTGTGACTTCGATGGCATTCCAGTGATTGAAGGTCCCCAGGATGCAGGCCGATGAGGTGGTATTGGAGATCCCCATTTCCCCGATCGAAAAGACCTTGTATCCCTTTCTTACATTTTCTTCTGCGATCTCGATGCCGATCTCGATGGAGCGGATCGCCTGCTCGCGCGTCATCGCCGGTCCTTCCGCGATGTTCTTCGTCCCCCAGGCGATCTTGCGATCCAAGAGTCCCGGGACTCCTGTCATATCATGATGGATGCCCACATCGACCACCACCATGTCCATGCCCGCATAGTACGCCATCGCATTGCAGGAGGCGCCCTTCGCGACCACATAGGCCTTCGTCATGCCGACCGTCGTCTCCTGCGGGTAGGCAGACACGCCCTCTTTGTATACCCCGTGGTCACTGCATGCGATCACCATACACCCCTTCGGGACATCCGGCATCGCTTCCCCGGTGACACCGATGTAGCGCGTCACCATATCCTCCATCTTGCCAAGGTTTCCCATACCGAGATACAGATCATGCCAGCGCTTCCCGGCCTCTTCCATGGCTTCCTGGCTGAGCGGCTGGATCCGATCCAGCGTATCATCTAATAAGCCCATGTTTCCTCCTAATTCTATATTAATTATTGTATCATAAACGCCGATCTTTTTGAATCATAGATTCCTTTTCATTATACCATGAGGGGCTAGGGGAAGGGCTGGCCCGTGGGGCGTGCTGTCCCTTGATTGTAAACGAAAGCTTTGCTTAAATGAGGAATGAGGAATTAGGAATGAAGGTGGCGGCTTCGCCGCGAATATATATGAGGCGATGCCCGAAGTTTGAAACTAGCGGTTTTCTCGTATCGCAAACCCAATCCCCAGCTACTAATTTCTAGTCACCAGTCCCTTCCCCTCCCCTTGTCTTCCCCTTTCCTCATGCTATAATAAAGGCAGTAAACCGCTGATTCAATATCATCATCTCAAGGGGGAGAGCGCTCGCAAGGGGGCTCTCTTTTGTCTAAAGGAAGGTGTTTGCTATGGATTATGAAAAGCTCTATATCAACGGTGAATGGATCCCGGGCGCATCCGGGGAGTTCCTCGAGGTAGAAAACCCGGCCACAAGGGAGATCTTCGCCCGCGTTCCTGCAGGGAACGGCGATGACGTAGACAAGGCCGCCAAAGCCGCTTATGCCGCTTTCCCTGCATGGGCAAAAAAGCCGCTCGCCGAACACATCACTTTGATGGAGCGATTCCTCGCCATTTTCAAAGCTCAGGAGGATGACCTCATCGACATCACCATCCGAGAGCTCGGCTCGCCATATACCTTCACCAAAGCCTCGCAGGTCGAGTACCAGTATGTCCGTACTATGTCCTACATCGACCTTGCGCCAGATGTCCCCATGGTCGAAAAAATGGCGGCTTCTACCACCTATCGTGAGCCGATCGGCGTCATCGGATGCATCACTCCATGGAACTACCCCTTGGGACAGGTAGAAGATCATACCTGCGATGCTGATGGGCAATACCGTCATCCTAAAGCCGAGCCAGCACACGCCGCTCTCCTCCTACTTCCTCGCCGATGCCTTTGAACAAGCAGGCTTTCCGAAAGGCGTCTTCAACCTCGTGACCGGCCGCGGCGGCGAAGTGGGCGATGCGCTCTCTTCCCATCCGCTCGTCTCCATGATCTCCTTCACCGGATCCACCTCAGGCGGTGTCACCGTCGGCAAGCGAGCGCTGGAAAGCGTGAAGCATATCAGCCTTGAGCTTGGCGGGAAATCGCCCTACGTGATCCTTCCATCCAAGGACCATGACTACAGCACACCGATCCGCCTTTGCTTCAATAGCATCTTTCTGAACTCCGGCCAGACCTGCACCGCCTTCTCCCGCCTGCTCATCCCGGAAAGCGAGAAAGCCCTCATCGAAAAAGAGCTTTCCGCCATCGCCAAAGAATATACGGTCGGCGACCCGACCGATCACGACGTGAAGCTCGGGCCGGTGTCCTCCATGGCACAGTACAGGAAGATCAGCGAATACATCAGCAAGGGTCTTTCCGAAGGGGGAAGGCTCCTCACGGGCGGCCTGCCGGAAAGCCCCGATCACGGCTACTACATCCACCCCACGATCTTCACGAATGTCACGAATGATATGACCATCGCGCAGGATGAGATCTTCGGTCCGGTCCTCTGTGTCATCACCTACAAAGACACTGATGATGCGGTCAGGATCGCCAATGACACCCGATACGGTCTGAATGCCGGTGTCTATGGGCCGAAAGAAGAAGCCATCGCCATCGCCCATCGCATCATGGCCGGCAATGTCTACATCAATGCCAGCCCGCGTGATACAGCGGCTCCCTTCGGCGGCTATAAGGAAAGCGGCCTTGGCCGCGAAGGCGGCATCTACGGCATGCTCGAATTCACCCAGCAGAAAGCCCTCTTCGATACGGGTGACTAGGGATCCGTACCTTCCTCCGTTATTTAATGAAAGGTCATTTTCATGTCGATCTTCAAAAAGCTCCTCATCACCCTCATGATCCTCCTTGCCGCTGCCGGCGGCTGGTACTTCCTGTACTGGCAGAATACGCCCGCCTTTGCGGCGGGAGAGATCCAGCAGGCCGTGCAGAAAAAGGACTGGGATCTCTTCTGCAAACGCGTCGATGTCGCCAAGGTCTACAGCTATGCCTTGGACGACATGCTCGCCGAGCTCAAGGCCGACGGTCTTCCCGAACACGCCATCGCTGCCTCCCTCGTGAAAAGCATCAAGAAAGAAGTCGTGAAGGAACTCATCCGACAGACAGAGATCCGATTCAAGGATGGCGCCCCGGCCTCCAAGTCCCTCCTGGACAAGCCTGTCAAGACCCTCACTGCCTACGCCGGCTCTTCCGCCCTCTCTCTCACCGACATCTTCAAGATCGAAGAAGCGGACGGCAAAGCCATCGCCTATGTGCAGCTGGAAGACAAGGACCTTTCCCGCGACTTCATCTGGCAGGTGCAGCTGGAAAAAGACGTAAACGGCCTTTGGACCGCGACACGCATCCTGAACTTTACCGACTATCTGAAAGAAAGGATGGACGGGTGACTAGTGACTGGAGACTAGTGACTGGGGACTAGTCACTAGTAGCTAGGGACTAGGGTTCATGGTTTAGGGTTTGCATCAATCTCCTCAACTGAGAAGCCCCTTGAAGAAGGGGCACACCGAAGACGCAGGATAGAGTGCCTGGCAGAGGCACAACTCAACGAAACGTTTTCATACTATTCGCACTAAGCGTCTTCCCCGTATCGTCATTCCGAGCGAAGCCGAGGAATCTTTTTCGTTCGCGGTGAAACGGTTCCTGTGCGCGAAACCGGAAACGGGAAGCCTGTCATCCTCCATACTCCGCGGCGCTACCTATTATGATACACCGCACCAAAACCCTGAACCCGCCAACCTGAACCCTGAACCCATCAAGTAAAAAGCGCTCAGCCGATCCGGCTGAGCGCTTTTCTTAGGAAACACTGATTAAATCATTGTTCGATTTTACTCTTGCATTTTCATGCAGTGCAAGGAATAATCCGACGCGAATAGCTAGCTATTTAAGGAGGGTTATGACGAAGCGTTGCATGAAAATACATGTGAAATCGAATTCTGCGATTTAATCAGCGTTCCCTTTATACGATCTGGAAGAGGAAAAATTTCAAATAATAGGTCTCCTGCACCGTCATAAGGATCGGATGATCGGGAGCCTGCTGGCGGAACTCGATCTGCCGGAGCGTGACGCCGGCATCGCGCGCTGCTTCCTTCACCATCTTCACGAAGAGCTCCTCACCCATGAAATGTGAGCAGGAGCAGGTCGCCAGATATCCGCCGCGCGGCAGGATCTTCATCGCACGATAGTTGATCTCCTTGTAGCCGCGGAAGGCTTCATGGACCGTCTTTCCTGACTTGGTGAAAGCGGGCGGATCGAGAACGATGTAGTCATAGCTGTGATCCTTTTTCTTGTCGAGCTCGGTCAGAAAATCGAAGACGTCTGCTTGTGCGGCCTCGACGGCAAGGCCATTCTGCTTCGCATTGTGCGCCGTCATTTCGACGGCTTCTTTGGAAATATCGAGCGCCGTCACGCTCGCCGCACCACCCTTGGCGATATTCAGTGCGAAAGCGCCCGTGTGCGTGAAGCAGTCCAGGACATGGCGACCCTTGCCGATCTGCGCTGCAGCGAGGCGATTGAATTTCTGGTCAAGGAAGAAGCCCGTCTTCTGCCCATTCTCTACATCGACCGTATAGCGGATGCCGTTCTCCACGATATCCACCCGTGTCTTCTCTGCCGCCGGATCCAGCAGCGGGGAGCGATAGAAGCCCTTGTACTGCTGCATCCCCTCCAGCTCACGGATCTTGACATCATTTCTTTCATAGACGCAGGAGACCGCGAGCTGCCGCTCCCGCAGCACTTCGATGAGGCCGTCCAAGAATTCCTTCTTATGCCGCTCCATCCCCAGTGAGAGCACCTGCACGGAAAGCACATCGCCGAAGCGATCCACCGTAAGTCCCGGCAGCTGGTCCGCTTCCCCGAAAACCAGGCGGCAGCAATCATAGTCTTCCTTCCGCATCACCTGCAGGCGGTAATCCACCGCATACGCTGCGCGGCGCTTCCAGAAGGCTGCGTTGAAGGTATCATTCGCATTCGTCGAAAAAATGCGGACGGTGATCTTCGAGTGCGGATTGTAGAAACCGCTTCCCACGAATTTCCCCTTCTTCGACTCCACACGCACGATATCGCCGGCTTCGATGCCTTCGTCCGCGTGCTCGATCTCCGTCCCGTAGATCCACGGGTGTCCCCCCTTCGCCGCCAGCTCGGCGCGCTTACTGATAATGACTTTCTTCAGATGTTCCATAGTCTTCTCCATTTCTGTAACTTTTCTTTTGATTGTAGCATAAGGACGGGAACAGGTTCAACGGTCTCTATGGACGATGCAGGTATCTCACGCTTCTGTCCTTGGAAAAGCGACCGCCCTTTCTTATTTTCGCCTCATCCTGCACGCAAAAAGATCCCCGCCATCGGTCCAATCGATGGTGGGGATCTTTCATTTCTTATCTTTCAAACGCGATGCGAAATTACATCATTCCGCCCATACCGCCCTGCGGCATCGGAGGCATAGCCGGTTTTTCTTCCGGCAGTTCACCGACGATAGCTTCGGTGGTGAGGACCAAAGCTGCGATGGAAGCTGCATTCTGCAGTGCGCTTCTGGTGACCTTTGCCGGATCGACGATGCCGGATTTCAGCATATCTTCGTACTTGTCTTCTGCTGCATTGTAGCCGATGCCGTCGCCTGCTTCTTTGACCTTTTCAGCTACGATAGCACCTTCGAGGCCGGCATTGTCAGCGATCTGACGAACCGGAGCTTCGATGGCATGACGGACGAGGTTCACACCGGTCTTGACATCGCCTTCTGCTTCGATGGTATCCAGTTTATCCTGGATATCGAGCAGGGTGGTGCCGCCGCCAGCGACGATACCTTCTTCGACAGCTGCACGGGTCGCATTCAGAGCATCTTCGATGCGCAGTCTCTTATCCTTCATTTCTACTTCGGTAGCAGCACCGACTTCAATGACAGCAATGCCGCCGGACATCTTTGCCAGACGTTCCTGCAGTTTGTCTTTGTCGAACTGGGAAGTAGCTTCCTTGTACTGTTCACGGATCTGAGCCACTCTGGCTGCGATCTGGTCTTTATCACCTGCGCCGCCGACAATGGTGGTGTTGTCTTTGGTGATGCGGATCTGGTGAGCGGTGCCGAGATCATCTAAGGTAGCACTGTTCAGGGCGCGTCCCATTTCTTCAGAGATCACGGTGCCGCCGGTCAGGATAGCGATATCCTGCAGCATAGCTTTTCTGCGGTCGCCGAATCCCGGTGCTTTGACAGCTGCACATTTCAGGGTACCGCGGAGTCTGTTCACTACGAGAGTAGCCAGTGCTTCGCCTTCGACATCTTCAGCGATGATGACGAGTTCCTTGCCGCTTCTAGCCACCTGTTCGAGGAGCTGGAGCATATCCTGGAGCATATTGATCTTCTTGTCGGTGATAAGGATCAGCGGATTGTCGATGACACATTCCATTTTGTCCGGATCGGTGACCATGTATGGGGAAAGGTAGCCGCGGTCGAACTGCATGCCTTCTACGACCTTCAGGCTGGTGCCCATGGTCTTGGAGTCTTCGACAGTGATGACGCCGTCATTGCCGACCTTTTCCATCGCATCAGCGATGAGACCGCCGATGGTCTTATCGGCAGAGGAGATGGAAGCGACCTGTGCGATCGCTTCTTTGGTCTGTACCGGTACAGCTTTTTTCTTGATCTCTTCGACAAGGACCTTGACTGCTTCTTCGATGCCCTTCTTCAGGACCATCGGGTTTGCGCCGGCAGCTACGTTTCTCATGCCTTCATGGATCATGGACTGTGCAAGAAGGGTAGCGGTGGTGGTGCCGTCGCCTGCTACATCATTGGTCTTGGTAGCGACTTCTTTGACCAGCTGCGCACCCATGTTTTCAAATGGATCCTTCAGCTCGATCTCGCGAGCGATGGAAACGCCGTCATTGACGATGTTCGGAGCACCGAATCTCTTGTCGAGTACGACGTTGCGACCTTTCGGTCCCAGAGTAATTTTTACTGCATTTGCCAGCTGATCGACACCTCTTAAAAGAGCTGCGCGGGCTTCTTCATTATAAAGAACTTTCTTTGCCATGGTATGTCACTCCTAGTTTTTGCTATAAAACAATCGATGAAAGATCTTGGGCCGGGGATTCACCTACGCTCCTCCCTACTCCCCAGATACTTTTTATTACAGGATCCCCAGTACGTCTCTTTCGGAGAGAAGCAGGAATTTCTGGCCATTTTCTTCGATATCCACGCCGGAATATTTGGCAAAGAGGACTCTGTCGCCCACTTTGACTTCGAACGGTACGCGGGTGCCGTTATCGAGCATTTTGCCGGAGCCGATAGCAATGACTTCGCCTTTCTGAGATTTTTTCTGTGCTGTATCTGGCAGCAGGATGCCGCCTTTGGTCTGCGTTTCTTCGGTATCTACTTTAACAAGAACACGATCTGCTAATGGTTTTAACATTTCTATTCCTCCTTTGGACTATTAGCACTCACTCATCTCGAGTGCTAACTTACTTTTATATAATACATAACTTTAGTCAGAAATGCAAGGGGGAAAATGAGAAATTTATTATGAAGGAAAGGCGACCCCGAGGCAGATGCCTGACAGACTCTCCGCCGGTATTTCCCGTCCCCGTTTGGCAGTGCTGCAGGCTCTTCCTTCTAAGGACACACGCCAAAAAGAGCCGCCCATCAAGGCAGCTCTTCTCCGATTTTCCTATTATCTTTCCTGCTGTACACCTTCACCGATGATACGCACATCGAGCGGGACGTGGACATGATATTTCTCCATGATGCGCTTCTGGACTTCATGCAGCACATCCAGGATCTCCTGGCAGGAAGCATGTCCGTTGTTTACGACAAAGTCCGGATGCTTGGTGGAGACCTGTGCATCACCGATCGAGAAGCCGATGAGGCCGCAGTCTTTGATCATCGGTCCGACATGGTATCCCGGCGGACGGAGGTACATGGTGCCGGCACTTCTCTTTTCGAGCGGCTGCTTGGTGCGGCGGGAGATCTGGTGCTCTGTCATTTCTCTCTTGATCTCTTCCGGATTGCCGGGAGAAAGATGCAGCTTTACGCCGACGATGATATCCCCATTGTGCATAAATACGCTGTCGCTGTCGCCATAGTGCAGGTCATCCCAGCCGTAGGTCTTTTTTTCTTTGCCGTCTCTGGTGATGGCATAGACCTCTTCTACGACTCTCTTCATCTGACTGCCATAGCCATTGGCGTTCATGAAAACCGCACCGCAGACCGTACCGGGGATACCGACAGCCCACTCGAAGCCCTTCAAGCTGTTCTTTTCCGCAAAGCGAGCGACAGTGCCCGTGCCTGTGCCGCCGCTGGCAGTGATCCATTCGCCTTCGCAGGTCATTTCCTGCTTCATACGGTTCATGCAAATGGTGATGCCACGGATCCCCTTATCACTGACGAGCGTATTCGAGCCGCCGCCGATCACCGTGACAGCGATGCCTTCCTCATCCGCCTTCCGGAGGATCTTAATAAGCTGTTCTTCTGTCTGCGGAGTAACAAAAACGTCAGCAGGACCGCCAATGCCATAGGTCGTATGGCGGCTCATCGGTTCATTGATCTTGATGTCTCTCTCTGTGAGGATCCCGTCGAAAAATACTTTCCAGTCTGTCATTTCTTATCTAATTCCAATACATCCATACCCTGCGCCATTGCATCCGAGACGATCTTCTGCAAATCCGCAGCCACCTGATTCCAACGAATAAATGCCTGGAGATATTCCTGGGCATTGCTGTTGTTGCTGACAAGGACCGCCAGTTCCTGCAGATGCTGATAGGTCTTTTCATCGTCCTTCTGCCCTGCAAGTTTGGCATAGTCTGCCTGCATCTGTGCCATAATATATTCCTTCACCATCTTTTTGGCATCGGCATCGTTCTTCACTTTATCTGCGGCAGCGGTGAGACGCTTCATCTCATCGCTTTCCTTGATGGCTTTGGCCAGATCATAAGCTGCATCATACGTATTCATGACTGCTTCCTCCTTTGAATAAACGTCCACTCTTCTTCAAGAGATGGTGGAAACCCGTCTGCCGGAGTGCTTCCATGGCGACGATCGCAACCGCATTCGACAGATTGAGAGACCGTGCTTCTTCGATCATGGGGATGCGGATGCAGTCCTCTTCATGTTCCAGAAGAAGCTCTTCAGGAAGACCCTTCGTCTCTTTCCCAAATACAAGGACATCATCCTCCGTATACGAAATATCCGAATACGTCTTGATCGCCTTGGTGGTATTGTAGTAGAAATGATGACCCGCAAGCATGCGCTTCACGGATTCAAAGTCCGGATGGACATGGACCTCCAGAAGATCCCAGTAGTCGAGCCCCGCCCGCTTCAGGTGCTTGTCATCGATGGAAAAGCCCAATGGCTCCACCAGGTGCAGCACTAGATGCTCTGCTGCGCAGAGTCGGGAAATGTTCCCCGTATTCCCCGGAATTTCCGGTTCTACCAGTACGATATGCATAGGTTTAGTATTCCTTTGTATGTAATTCTTCGTTAAATATGCAAGCGGAGATCAGAATGGAAGATCGGAAATAACAGTGTGGCGCCTCCCATAGAAGCACCACTCCGGCTTCTCTCTGTCAGAAGTAACTTCCATACCGATCCCGATACCGGTCGGTCTGTTCTTTGGCCGGGTACACCTTGAAGGTCTTCGGCTTGTGGCCCCGGTAGGAGATCTGATAGATCGGACCCACATCCATCCCTGTCACCGTGATGCGGTAAATGTTGTCGTGAAATCCATCCGATTTCTGTGGCACCGGAAATCCGATGACCGCCACGCCTTCATTGAGTACAAAGGGCGGCTCATAGGTATCCGATGTGAAATTCTTGGGCGCTGTCTCGTCCTCTGTCAAAGGCTCCTTCATTTCCAGCTCGATCGTCATGTCGTCGACCACGAAGACATGACGGATATCATTCGCTCCTGCTATCTGGCACATTCCCAGCGTCACAAGGAGCGCGGCAGTGATCGTTCGTATTCTCATAGCTGTTTCCTTTCGTGAGAAAACCCTCTTCTGCACTATTCCTTATTTTAACACATTCATAAACGATTGCGAAATACTATAAATGAAAAGATCTATGAGTTTTTGTTTGAATCAGCCGCCATGCATCCGCCCTTTGGACCCACTAAAAAAGCTGCAGCCCTGGCTGCAGCTTTTTTGCTGAACTTATTTTCTTTCTTTGATACGAGCAGCTTTGCCGGAGAGTCCGCGCAGATAGAAGAGCTTTGCACGACGAACGATGCCGCGGCGTCTTACTTCGATCTTTTCCAGACGTGGAGAATGAACGAGGAAGGTTCTTTCTACGCCGACGCCGTAGGAAATACGACGAACGGTGAAGGTTTCACGCAGGCCTGCATTCTTTCTTGCAATAACGACGCCTTCATACATCTGAATACGTTCGTTCTTGCCTTCTACGACCTTTACATGAACTCTGACGGTGTCCCCCGGACGGAATTCAGGAATGTCGTTTCTGAGCTGTTCTTTTTCCAGTGTTTCGATAATGTTCACGATCTTTTCCTCCTATCACACAGGACATTCATGCCGATCGCATTTGGCAGAGGACTGTCCAGACTAACAGTAGCATTGTATCACAGCTTTCTTTCGATTGCAATGATTTTCGCCACGCATTTGGATATTTTAGCATAAGTGGGACCATTTGTACATAAGTTTCCAACTTTTTTCTTTCCT